>MDTB01100861.1_pt1 | contig 10920 bp, 13 predicted proteins | sample 811161 | NCBI WGS metagenome assembly MDTB01 (sample SAMN05326650, study PRJNA326480) | marine metagenome | isolation source: seawater | place: Mediterranean Sea | collected 2009 | reverse complement strand
CAATCGTGTATATATGCGCGCCCTGAGACATTTAGAAATCCATTTTTGATAAGCTTTTAGGGTTTTGTTTCTAAGTGACTTTTTATAAACAAAATATGGCCTACTTGAATTCTGGCTATTCGGCACAAACGAGGAGTTTCAAACTTGCCATACTACGAGAGCGTTTACATAGCGCGACCTGATATCACAGCAGCCCAGGTAGAGGCTCTGACAGAAAGCATGTCTGCGGTCATAGCAGACGGCGGTGGTAAAGTTGCTCAAACAGAATATTGGGGCCTAAAGAGCTTAGCATACCGCATCAAGAAAAACCGAAAAGGTCATTATACAATGATGGCTATTGATGCTCCCCCTTTAGCTGTCAAGGAATTTGAACGTAATTTACGGCTTAATGAAGACGTGCTTCGTCTTATGACCATCCGTGTAGAAGAATTAGATGAAGAACCCTCAGTAATGATGAAGAACAAGAGTTCGCGTGACGAGCGCAGTCGTCCGGAAGATGAAAAGGCAAAAGCCGTAACCATTGATGAATCGGATGACTCAAAAACACCGGAAGTAACAGCGGCTAAATCAACTGAAGATCAAAACGCAAAAGATGCGACCGTTGATTCAACAGATAAAGTAGAAAATTCGGAAGCCGGCGTTGCCGAACCAATTGAAGAGCAAAACACAGGAGAAGATAAATGAGAGGCGGTCGAAAACCATTTTTTCGGCGACCGAAGAGTTGCCCCTTTTCTTCACCAGATGCGCCCAGAATTGATTATAAGGATGTCAAACTGCTTCAGCGTTTTCTTTCAGAGCGCGGGAAAATAGTGCCTCGGCGCATTACTGCAGTGTCATCAAAAAAGCAGCGAGAACTTGCCCGTGCTATTAAGCGAGCTCGTAACCTCGCCTTGCTGCCCTTTGTCGTCGAATAAGGTTTAAAGGTTACTCCAGAATGAATAGGGCGCTTCTAATCGCCCTCATTGGCGGATTGGCAAGTGCGACTTGTTTTCTTGCTATCCGAAGCGGTGCGCCAGGGGCTGTAGTATTTACCTACCTTGCCTCAGTGCCATTGTTGGTCGTGGGCTTGTCTCATGGTTTATTGCCCACTATCCTCTCCGCGTGTGTCGCTATTATCTCGATCTTTTTTGGTCTCTATGCCACTGCAGCGGGTTTTTATATTGCTATCTCGGCACTTCCGGCAATTATTGTCGTACGCCAAGCTCTGTTTTCCAGGCCTGGGCCTAATCCAAAAGAACTTGAGTGGTATCCAATTGGGCTGATATTAAGCTGGCTTACCTCTTGTGGATTAATCCTTTTAGGGTTTTTAATAGTATATACCATAGGCGAGGAAGGCGGACTTGCTGGTGTTTCTCAGCGGATGCTTGATAAAGTGTTTTTGGTAATAGCCAAGAACAATCCTCAAGTTTCGAACTTTATTAGTATGTTAGCAATCTATTTACCCGGCATGCTTTTATCCGTCTGGCTATTAATTTCGGTTGTAAATTCTGCGCTCGCACAAAATTTTCTCTCGCGGATTGGTCATTCTATCCGTCCCCTCCCAAATTACAGTAGCTTTGAACTACCGAACTGGATGAGTTTAGCCTTAGCGATAGCTATTTTATTATCACTTTTTCCGGGATCTTTGGGCGATTTTGGCCGGAATGCTTCGCCTTTGCTATCAACACCCTTTTTTCTTTTGGGTCTAGCGGTTATACACACCCTCTCGTGGCAGCTCGGCGCACGCAAAGTGGTACTTGCTGGCCTCTATGTCTTGCTGATAATCGTTGGATGGTTATCGGCAGTTATAGTATTATTAGGTGTTTTGGAACAATGGATATCGATTCGACGACGCTTTGGTAGGTCGAACGGAAATGAGGAGAATAATTGATGGAAGTAATCCTTCTCGAACGGATTGAGAAACTTGGCCAGATGGGTGATGTGGTGAGCGTACGCCCAGGATTTGCGCGCAACTATCTCCTTCCGCAGAAAAAGGCTTTAAGAGCGACGACAGAGAACAAAGAAAGCTTTGAAAGACAGCGCACCCAACTAGAAACGACCAACCTTGAATTAAAAAACGAGGCTGATGCCATATCCAAGAAACTTGACGGCCTTTCAGTAACTATTGTGCGCCAGGCAAGTGATAACGACCAACTTTATGGCTCTGTCACTGTCCGAAATATAGCTCAAGCTGTCACTGAAGCAGGATTTACCGTCGATAGTAAGCAAATTCAAATGGCCCGACCGATCAAAACTGTGGGAATACACGATGTAATCGTCAAATTGCATCCAGAGGTAAGTGTCAAGATTTCCGCCAACGTAGCGCGGTCAGAAGAGGAAGCAATTATCCAGACAGATGACAGCACTACTGATGAGGAACAAAAAATTGATGCTGAAGTAAAAGAAGGATTAGAGGAAGATACCTCTTCCAGTGAAGAGCAAAACACCGTCACTGAATAGATCAACTTTATACTCTAATCACCTGTGGAGTTAAATTTAAACTAACTCAAACGGATAACTATTTTGGCCATAGGGCATCCTCTTCAAGATTTGTGGCAATACCTCTTGTAGACTTGAATAAAATATTTGTCGGTTTTTGAGGAATAAAACACGACTAGCCTCAACGCTGCCTATTTTCATACCCTACTCTCTGTTCTATAAACAGATTAACCCCAAGTAGATAAAAGGCAGCAACAATGGCAAAAAATCGGGCCAAAGTAAGAGATCCATTAAAAACGGCAGCGGCCCGTATCAGAAGCGCTATGGACAGCGGTAGGCCCTGCAAACCAATTCGCGATCTTATCAAGAAAGGTGACCTAGACGCCGCTTATGCTATCCAGCAAATCAACACTGATATCTGGGTTAAAGAAAATCGAAGGCCGGTGGGACGAAAAATTGGACTCACGGCAAAAACGGTGCAACTCCAGCTTGGTGTCGACCAACCGGATTTTGGAATTCTTTACGCAGATATGGAAATCGTCGATGGTGATGAGATTGCCATCGAACGCCTGATGCAACCCAAAGCTGAGGGGGAGATTGCGCTAGTCCTGGACGACGATTTAGTCGATGAGCAACTGACCCTTGTGGACCTTATTGACTCTGTAGCCTATGCGTTACCAGCCATTGAAGTCGTCGGCAGTCGCATCGCCAATTGGGATATTAACATTCTCGACACTATCGCAGATAACGCTTCCTCCGGCCTTTATGTGCTGGGCACCAAACCAGTTGGTCTACATGAAATTGATCTTCGAATGTGTGGTATGGTAATGGAAAATAAAGGAGATCAGGTTTCTATCGGTGCGGGAGCTGCTTGTTTAGGTAACCCGCTAAATGCGGCATTGTGGCTGGCTCGTAAAATGGTCCAAATAGGAATGCCTCTAATGGCGGGAGATACGATAATGACCGGCGCACTCGGTCCGATGGCGCCGGTAACGCCTGGCGATGTGATTGAAGTTCGAATTTCGGGGCTCGGATCAGTCCGTGCAGTCTTCGGTAAGTAAAGGAAAATACCTATGAAAACCAAGGTGGCCATTATTGGGTCTGGCAATATTGGTACGGATCTCATGATTAAGGTTTTGAGAACGTCAAAGATTCTCGAAGTAACTGTGCTTGTCGGTATTGACTCTAATTCGGATGGCCTCGCACGCGCCAAAAAAATGGGAGTGGGGACGACTGACAAGGGTATCGATGGTCTGATTAAAATGAAAGAATTTAAACATATCGAAATTTTATTCGATGCGACCTCCGCTAAGGCACATGCCTATCATGATAAGGTCGCGCGTAAGTACGGCAAACAGATTATAGATATGACACCGGCGGCGATCGGCCCGTATGTTGTACCTGTAGTAAATATTGATCAGCATCTCAATGCTCCTAATATCAACATGGTGTCTTGTGGGGGGCAGGCAACCATACCGATGGTGGAAGCAGTTCAGAGAGTTACCAAGGTGCACTACGCGGAGATTGTGGCCTCCATTGCTAGTAAATCGGCTGGACCCGGCACGCGAGCAAATATTGATGAATTTACCGTTACTACAGCAACTGGGCTGGAAGCGGTTGGTGGTGCTGATCGCGGCAAAGCTATCATCGTCCTCAACCCTGCGGATCCTCCTGTAATGATGCGAAATACGGTTTATACCCTTAGCGATAATGCCGATAAGGGCGCCGTTACCGAATCTATTAACAAACAGGTCGAAGAGGTTCAAAGTTATGTACCCGGCTACCGCCTAAAACAAAAAGTGCAGTTTGAACGGATTGGAGACAATACACCCTTAAAAATTCCAGGTCTCGGTGAGTTTGTTGGGCTTAAAACATCAGTATTTCTTGAAGTAGAGGGTGCTGCGCATTATTTGCCTAATTATGCTGGTAATTTAGATATTATGACTTCTGCCGCTCTTAAGACGGCGGAAAGACTAATTCAACTAAAAAAGGCGGCCTGAAAATGAATATCGACCGAAATCGTAAAATTTATGTTCAGGACACAACGCTACGCGACGGAATGCATGCAATTAAGCATGCTTATACCCCAGAGCAGGTTCAGGTTATTGCTAGAGCACTGGAGGAAGCGGGCGTAAGTGGCATTGAGGTAACGCATGGGGATGGATTAGCAGGAACGTCATTTAACTACGGGTTTGGTACTTATACCGACCTTGAATGGATTGAAGCCGCCGCTGACGTTGTAGAAAACGCTAATTTAACCGTTCTACTTCTTCCAGGCATCGGTACAGTTGAAGACCTGCAGAACGCCCAAGCTGCTGGTGCTACCTCTGTCCGCGTCGCTACACATTGTACCGAAGCAGATGTCTCCAAGCAGCATATCGAATGGGCCAGGGAAAATGGGATGGATGTTGCCTGCTTGCTGATGTTAGCCCATATGACCGAGCCAAAAGCTTTTGCCGAACAGGCAAAGTTAATGGAATCTTATGGAGCACATTGCATCTATGTCACAGATAGCGCTGGAGCATTGTTATTAGACGGGGTTACAGATCGATTTAAGGCAATGGCTGATGTACTTGACCCCACTACACAAACTGGAATGCATGCGCATAACAATCTTGGTCTAGGGGTAGCATTCAATTTGGTCGCTCTTGAACAGGGAGCAACACGGATAGATGGATCACTTGGCGGTATGGGGGCCGGGGCAGGCAACGCCCCCCTGGAAGTCTTCATAGCTGTCGCGGATCGTATGGGGTTAAACCATGGCTGTAACGTATTCGGCCTCATGGATGCGGCGGATGATCTTGTACGCCCTTTGCAAGATCGTCCAGTACGCATCGATCGAGAAACCTTATCTATAGGCTACGCGGGGGTTTATTCGAGCTTCTTGCGTCACGCAGAAACAGCTTCCAAGACATATGGCATCGATACTAGAGACATACTCGTTGAATTAGGTAAAAGGCGCATGGTTGGGGGGCAGGAAGATATGATTGTCGACGTGGCACTGGACCTTGCCAAAGAACGAGACGTAAAGGGAATGGCGTAATGGTAAATATAACTAAAATGGCAGAAATTGTTGATGACGCGGCTCGCGCGGGAAAGTCTATCCCGCAGCTCAGTAACAAGTACCACTATACCCTTGAAGACGCTTATAATGTTCAGGCTGCCTCTTTTCAGAGACGCCTCGCCCGCGGTGAAAAGCAAGTGGGAATGAAGATGGGCTTTACTAGCCGCGCCAAGATGATCCAGATGGGATTAACCGACCTTGTTTGGGGACGCCTCTCAGACGAAATGCTTGTTGAGGATGGAGATGAAATTAATTTCAATAAATATGTGCATCCGCGAGCCGAACCTGAACTTGCTTTCTTGCTTAAAAAACCATTAGAGGGGCCGGTAACAGCTGCAGAAGCGTTAGCCGCTGTTGAGGCGGTTGCTCCAGCCATTGAGATTATTGATAGTCGCTATAAAAAGTTCAAGTTTTCACTAGAGGACGTTGTTGCCGACAACAGTTCGTCCTCAGGTTTTGTTCTGGGTGCCTGGAATAAGCCAGATGTTGATCTCAGCAACCTTGGAATGATCCTGGAGGTCAATGGGCATCCCGTTCAAATCGGCTCGTCCGCAGCTATCCTTGGTCACCCTGTTCGATCCCTCGCCCACGCAGCCAGAATATCAACGCAATCTGGAAGAAAACTCGAAAAAGGTTGGATTATAATGGCTGGCGGCGCCACGGCAGCGCATGCACTTACACCCGGCGATCATGTCCGAAATATTGTCGAGGACCTTGGGTTTACCGGGTTTACGGTTTCTAACTGATAAAAATTCCACTGGGATACGGGTAGCAGATACTAAACGAGACGTGTATTATTCAATTAATTGTAGCGTATCACTTCCGCGTATGCCTTCACCCCCCTGAAGAGGAAAACAAAGAGAAAGTCGATGAGTGAGATTGAGTACCACGCTGTAGCAAAAACTGACGAAATACTGGAAGAAGATGTTAAAGGGGTTGTTATCAATGAAGAGGAAATAGCGATCTATAATGTCGAAGGTGAGTATTACGCTACCCATGGTATCTGTACGCATGAAAATATTGCACTGGCCGATGGTTTTGTTGAGGGCGAACTCATCGAATGCCCACTTCATAGTGCATGCTTTGAAATAAAAACCGGAAAAGCCGTTAATCCGCCAGCTGAAATTGATTTAAAGACCTACCCTGTAAAAGTCGAAGGCGACACCATATACGTGGGTATCGAAAAATAAGCTTGACCACCCTTAACGTTAAAGGAACACCTGAATGAGCGATGCAAATATCGAATTCCACTCTGTAGCTAAGACAGAAGAGGTTACCGAAGATGAGCCCAAAGCCGTATCGATTGGCCGCATGGATATTGGTATTTACAAACTCGATGGTGAATTTTATGCCATTGACGACATATGTACCCATGCCTATGCCTGTATGACTGATGGTTATATAGATGACGGACAGATCGAATGTCCATTGCATGGTGCTTTGTTCGATATCAAAACTGGTAAAGCATTGACCGCTCCTGCAACTATCGATCTACGGCCATATGAAGTAAAAGTTGATGGTGATCAGATCATGGTAGGCGTTCCCAAGGCTGAAGACTAAAATTCCAACAGCGTTTGAAATATCAATGAGTGATGACCGCACATTCCTAATAATTGGTGCCAGTCAGGCAGGTGGTTGGGTTGCACAAACACTGCGCAACGAAGGGTTTGAAGGTAAAGTAATCTTGATTGGTGAAGAGCCTTACCTACCATATGAACGTCCGCCGTTATCCAAAGCCGCTCTCTTAGGTGAAGTCACTGTCGATAGCACTTATTTCTGGCCACAGGAAACATTAGATGAGGCAAATATTGAGGTCCGCCTGAATACCCGTGTCATAGAAATTGACCGGAATGGCAAAGAAATAGTTACCGAAGGCGGTGAACGTATTGCCTATGACAAGCTAGCAATTACCACTGGGGCCCGTGTACGCGAATTACCCGTCGAAGGTGCTGACCTACCAGGTGTTTTTTATTTGCGCACCATGGAAAACACCCTCGCTATTCGCGACGCTGTAAAAGACGGTGCCACAGCGATGATAGTCGGTGGCGGCTGGATTGGCCTAGAATGTGCCGCTACCCTAACCAAACTTGGGTGCAATGCTATAGTCATCGAGTCTGCGGACCGCCTCTGTGGTCGTGCTGTTACACCAGAAATAAGTGACTGGATGCTCAAGTTCCATACTGGTCATGGTGTCGATATCCGGTTGGGTGCCGGGATCGAGAAATTCCAAGGCGTCGGCCAGCTAGAGAGCGCCGTTCTGCCAGGTGGAAACACCATAGAATGTTCTATTGCTGTAGTTGGTATCGGTGTTATTCCAAATGCAGAATTAGCTCGAGACGCCGGGCTAGAAGTTGACAATGGGATCGTGGTTGATGACCGTGCCTGCACGTCGGATCCGGATATTGTTGCGGCGGGAGATGTAACCAAACATCCCAATGCCCTCCTGGGCCGGCGTATTAGGCTGGAGAGCTATGAAAATGCCCAAAACCAGGGAATTATCGCCGGCAAAGCAATGCTCGACAAGGCTGAGCCCTATTCAGAAATTCCATGGTTCTGGTCCGACCAGTTTGATGCTAATCTGCAAATCATAGGACTACCAAAAGACTGGGATGAGACTGCAACAAGAGGCGATAAAGATTCTAATGAATTCGTCACCTTTTATCTCAAGAATGGGGTGATTGACGGCGCCATTTCAGTCAATAATCCCCGGGATCTCCGAATTGCTAAAAGGCTAATGCTCGGAAAAAAACAAGTTACCGCCGCTGAACTGATTAACCCTGAAACCAAAATGCAGGGGCTTCTCAAGCGATAAACGTCGTTCTGCTATAGCAATCCAAGGGACCGAAGTTCGTCTGCCATATCCTGAGGTAGAGAGGATACTATTTTGCGTTCCGCAGTCGTTAAATCAGCTGGAGCCACATCAACTTCCATATAACGCCACCCCTGAATGGGTTTGTGCGGCAGCAAAACTGTTTGAACTAAATTTGTATCCAAGATTAATGCACAGCGGGGTTTGCCATTACGATCGACGGCTTCACTGAAGTCATTTATACGCTGTCTAACGCGGATATATCCTTTAATAATCCAATAAATCGAACCGTTATCAAGAACCTCCTCAGCCCTTTTGGGGGAATTACGAGTCAGGTGCCTTAGATCCGCAGATTTATTTTTTTCTCTGGCTTTACGAAGGCGCTCGATCTGGGTTTCTCTTAAATGGTCCACACTTTCAATGCCGACGGCGATTTTAACTAGATGAATAGTCATGGAAAAACGTGTTCTAACCAACTTGTTATCTAGAACTTAACAACCTTTTATTATCCCAACGACCTAACCGTGATTCTTCATGTGATAGAAAGTTCGATCATTATTTAAACAATATTACGTTGAGTCCTACAAACACTTAGGTGGGAATATATCCAAGAAATTTCCACCACAAATATTGTAATGGAAGAGAAATAAATGCCCCAAAAAGAGCAAACGGAATCATAAGTCGGATGAACTTTGAAATTGGGAGACCTGAGATCACACGTGTAGCGACTAAAGGAGGCGCTTGATAGGGAAAAATTAATAATGCCCAAGCAGAGACTTGTGTCATTAACACCGTCGAAAGGGGCCACCCGGTAGCAATGGCAATTGGTTCCGATATAGCCGTCATTATAGCAGGTTGACCTGGTAATGTGGTTACCAGCTGCAAAATCCAACCCAGGCCGATGACTGAGACAAATTTTTGCAATCCAGATTCGGCGGCTAAGTCCATTTTAGCTATTAAAATTTGAGCGAGATTTTCACCAAGTCCACTTTGGGTCACCACGGTTCCCATGCCTACTACCGCTGCTAGGAATATAATAGGTCCAAAGTTCATTTTCGGCAGCACTTGATTAGCGGGAAGAATACCAACAATTGGCAGAGCACAAATAATTCCTGCCCCAAGGGATATCCAGGCTGGTGAAATTCCATGTAAATTATCTGTTGCCCACAGACTTAGGGTAATTACGAGAAGGACTAAAAGCTTTTTCTCGTTGAATGACCAGGGTTTGCGGCCGTCTATTATAATCTTAGAGCAATTAATAATTTTTTGAGGAAATAAAATACAAATGGCGATCGGAAGCCCAAAGAGGCCAAAGACCCCTGATATCGGAAAATGCAAAATGAGCCAATCGGTATAAGAGAATTGTATTCCGTGCACCGCCTCAGCTGCACCTGATAGTACAACGTTTGGTACATTTGCTGGCAATATAGAAAATGGGGGAACAAGCGTTCCCATGCCGACTGCGAGTGTCAATCCTGCTCTACCGTTACTTCCGGCTTCGAACCCGAGCCTATCGGCAAGAGCTAGCACAACTGGCAACATAATGGTAACTCGACCAACAGCCGAGGGCATCAAAAAGGCTAGCACCAGCATCAAAAGAACAATACCAGTGACTACTCTAAAATAACTTTGCCCAAAAATACGTTCTAAGGTACTAGCAATACGGACGCCAAGCCCCGAACTCTCTATACCGATCCCAATAATCAAACCGCCAATAACAAGCCACACAGCCCCAGAAAAAAAACCGGAGAAGACAACATTTGGAGGGGCTACGGCAAGAATTATACAAAGAAAAAAGAAGATAAGTGCGCTAAGAAACTCTGGAATGACCGCAGTTGCGAACAACCCTATCGTAAGCATAACAATCCCTGCTGTCCGCATCACCAAGGGCTCAACACCGGCCGGTGGCGGCAGAAAAACAATGATAATACCTGCAAAAGCAGCAGCCCAGGCCAGACAAGTCGTGATTTTCAAAATCTTCGCCTAATAATTCTCAAAGTTTTGATTACAGCAGCAACAAAGCGGCAAGGCCAAGAAAAACCGAAAATGCCACCACATCGGTAATAGTCGTCAATAATACGCTGGATGCGATAGCAGGGTCGATGCCCTTTCGTGCAAGAGCCAAGGGAATACCTATCCCCGAGAACGCTGCTAGGACTAGTGTAACAACCATAGCAATAGCCATAACAGCACCTATTTTCCAAGAATCTCCCCAAAACCATGCTAAACAGCCAATCAGTAAAGCAAAAAGGACACCGTTATAAATACCGACTAAGGCCTCCTTTCCCAGCACACGCATTGCATTAGACTTTGTCAGTTCTTTGGTGGCAAGAGCGCGAACGGCTACTGTCATTGTCTGAGTTCCCGCATTTCCACCCATTGACGCGACAATTGGCATCAAAACAGCAAGAATTACTATCTTTTCAATAGTTCCTTCAAACAAACCAATCACAACAGAAGCAGTAATTGCCGTAAGTAGGTTTACAAAAAGCCATGAAAATCTGGAACGGCCAGTTTCCAATGCTGCAGAATAGAGGTCATCACTAGAAACGCCGCCTAGGTGCATGATGTCCTCTTCTGCCTCTTCTTGGATAACATCGAGTACATCGTCCACTGTGATAGTTCCAAT
>MDTB01237803.1_pt1 | contig 10921 bp, 5 predicted proteins | sample 811161 | NCBI WGS metagenome assembly MDTB01 (sample SAMN05326650, study PRJNA326480) | marine metagenome | isolation source: seawater | place: Mediterranean Sea | collected 2009 | reverse complement strand
TTTAAAAAAGTATCTTAAAAAAATAGTTGATAATTCTCCAGATCAAAATATTTATGTAATAGATAACAATTCTAAAGATGAATCATTGAAATACATAAAAGAAAATCATAATAATGTTAGGATAATAAGCCTAAATAAAAATTTTGGTTTTGCTGAAGGATATAATATTGGTATTCAAGAAGTTGAAGAAGATTATATATGTATAATAAACAACGATGTTGAGGTAACAAAAGACTGGCTCGAACCGATTAAAGATAGACTAAATAATTATCCTGATTCTATAATCCAACCTAAAATTCTTGATATAAATAATGCAGACTACTTTGAATATGCTGGAGCAGCTGGAGGGTTTATCGATAAATATGGATATCCTTATTGTAGAGGCAGAATTTTTGATACTATTGAGAAAGATAAGAATCAATATCAGGATAACGAAATATTTTGGTCTTCAGGAGCTTGTATGTTTGTATCAAAGAAAATTTTTATTAAGTTGGGGGGATTTGATCAAAGTTTTTTTGCTCATATGGAAGAAGTTGATTTTTGCTGGAGAGCGTTTAATAATGGTCATAAAACGTATTTTGCTTCATCTTCCATTGTTTATCATGAGGGTGCTTCAACAATTAAACTTAATTCTAAAAAAACATACCTAAATTACAGAAATTCACTTTACATGCTTACTAAAAATCTTCCATTGAAAAGTCTTTTAAATGTATTACTAATTAGGTTAATAATGGATGTTTTTTCATCACTAAGATTTCTTATTCGTGGTGAACTATCTAATTTCCTTTCAATATACAGGGCTCATTTTGACTATTTCATTAGAGTAAGAAAGCTTTTAAAAGATAGAAAAAACAACATCCAAAAGCCTAATTATTTCAAAATCAATAGTATAGTATTTAGATATTTTATAGCTGGAAAGAAAAAATTCTTTCATTTGTAGTACAATATTTTAGTTTAAAAATATTAAGTTTGTATACGACTAATTAATAACCAATATTTTTGACATGAAAAAGAATATAATAATTTTAGGTGTTGTAGGTTTACTTTTATCGTCATGTGTTTCTCAAAAGAAATACTCCGATTTAGAAAGTCTTCAACAGAACACAAAAGAACTATTAGATAGTGCTACTGCTAAACTTGGAGCTACAGAGACACAACTTTCTGCTACTTCAGAAAGATTGGCGGCATTATCTGAACAAAATAATTTTTTAAGAGCAAACAATCAAGATTTAATTGACAACATCGGAAATTTAACAACTCTAACTCAAAAAGGAGCTGAAAATCTTGAAAGATCTCTTGAAAGTATAAAAGAAAAAGATCTCATCATTACAAGAATGCAAGATGCTGTTACAAAAAGAGACTCAGTTACTCTAGCACTTGTTCAGAGTTTTAAGAGTTCATTAGGTACTCTAAGTGATGATGATATTGAAATTAATGTAGAAAAAGGCGTTGTGTACGTATCTATTTCTGATAAATTATTATTCAACAGCGGAAGTTTTACAGTAACAACTAGAGCAAGAGGTGTTTTAGAAAAAATTGCCAAAGTTATTAGTGATAAGCCTGATCTCGAGTTTATGGTAGAAGGTCACACTGATAACATGCCAATTGATCAAGAGAAAGCTGCTGAGACTATCCCAGGAATTGTTGACAATTGGGACTTATCTGTTAAAAGAGCAACATCTGTTGTAAGAATTCTCCAAAATAGTTACGGGGTAGATCCAACTAAATTAGTTGCTGCCGGAAGAAGCTTTTATATGCCTATAGCTGATAATGATTCATCAGTTACAAGAGCAGTTAACAGAAGGACTAGAATTATTGTTCTTCCTAAGCTTGATCAGTTTACTCAACTAATTGAAGAAGGTATGAGCATGAATGTTCCTGCTACAGGTCCAAGTGAAACTATCAACTCTGATAACAAGCCTGACTAAATAAATTATTAATTAGTTTAAAAAAAGCATAACTGTAGTTATGCTTTTTTTTTATACTTTATTTAGCTTTGCAAATCTAAGTAATAGATTCTTTACTCCAAATTTTATAAAATTTACCGTGGCTCTAAGGTCATTTCCACTTCCTTCTATTTTAATTACTTCACCTATACCGAATTTTTCGTGAGAAACATTATCTCCTTCTGAAACATTAATCTTAATTGAAGGTATTGATGAAGATGACTTTGACATTCTTTTTAAATTTAATTTTGATTTATATGTTATATTCTTTTTTGGTAATGGGGATCTATATGTATTTGACTTAACAGGAGTTTGGTTTATAATTTTTACATATTCTTTGTCAATTTCATTCAAAAACCTACTTTCTTCACAATAAATTAATTTTCCCCACCTATATCTTGAATTAGCATATGATAAATAAAGATTTTCTTTTGCCCTAGTAATCCCTACGTAAAATAATCTTCTCTCCTCCTCTAACTCTGATCTTGTGTTATAACTTAATGCGGAAGGAAATAAATCTTCTTCTAGACCTACAATAAATACATGCTTAAACTCTAGTCCTTTGGATAAATGTAGTGTCATTAATGATACTTTATCTTGATCTTCATTGTTTATATCAAAGTCGGTTGTGAGTGATACTGTAGATATGAACTCAGAAAGATTATTATTTGAACCTACAATCTCTTTTTGATCTTCAATAAAATCTCTTATTCCATTTAATAATTCTTGAACATTTTCTACTCTTGATATTCCATCAGGTGAATCATCTTTTTTTAATTCATCTATTAGTCTTGCTTTCTCAATAACTTCTTTTGTTAAATCAAATGCATTTAACTTTTGATTTTGAATTTTAAAAACATCTATTAGATCAATAAAATTTGAAAGTTTTATTATGACAGAGTTTGAAAGACCAATTGATAATTCTTTATTTTTCTTAATAGTATCATATAAAGTTAGACCATACTTTTGTGCAGCAAGTATAATTTTATTTATTGTAACTTGACCAATACCTCTAGCAGGATAATTTATTACTCTTTTTAAACTTTCTTCATCACTACTATTTACAATTATTCTGAGATATGCTAAAACATCTTTTATTTCTTTTCTATTATAAAAAGATACACCACCAAAAATCTGATAAGGAATCTTATTTAATCTAAGGGAATCCTCTATGGGCCTCGATTGTGCATTTGTTCTATATAGTATAGCAATATTTGAAAAGCTAGTGTTATTTAGAGAAATTATCTTTTGACATAAACCTCTTGCCTCTCCAATATCAGATTCATTTGCTGTGATTTCAACTCTATCACCAAAATCATTATCAGTCCAAACTTCCTTCTCAATTTTATTTTTATTATTATCAATGACTGAGTTTGCAGCATTAACAATATTTTTAGTAGATCTATAATTTTGTTCTAATCTAAAAGTCTGCACTTCATCATAATCATTCTTAAAATTTATTATGTTATTAATATTTGCTCCTCTGAATGAGTAAATACTCTGTGCATCATCACCAACTACACAAATATTTTGATACTTATCTGAAAGTGATTTTACAATTAAATATTGAGAATTATTAGTGTCTTGATATTCATCAACAAGTATATATTTAAACTTTTCTTGATATTTAGCTAAAACCTCAGGGTAATTGTTGAGAAGCTCGTTTGTTTTCATTAATAAATCATCAAAATCCATAGAATTTGATTTTATTAGCCTATCATTATACTCTTTATATATATTTCCAGTTTCAGGCTTTCTTGAAAGATTATCAGATTCAACCAACTCATTATTAGATAAATATCCATTAACTGTAATAAAATTATTTTTTAATGATGAAATTCTATTTCTTATTGATTTTGGTCTATATAAATCTCTATCTAGACTTTTTTCCTTTATAATTGAAGAAATTAGTCTCTCTGAGTCTTGAGTATCATAAATTGTAAAATCAGAAGTAAATCCAATCTTATGAGCTTCAAATCTCAAAATTTTTGCAAAAACAGAGTGGAATGTTCCCATCCAAATATTTTTTGACTCACTCTCCCCTATCATTGTTGAAATTCTTAATTTCATCTCCCTTGCAGCTTTGTTTGTAAATGTAAGCGCAAGTATTTCAAATGGATCTACTCCATTTTCTACTAAATGGACAATTTTATAAGTTAAAACCCTGGTTTTTCCTGAACCTGCACCTGCTATTACCATTGAGGGACCCGCAATACTCAAAACAGCATTTAATTGAGCTTCGTTAAGATCTTTTAGGTAAGATTTGTTATCTTCTAACATTATTATAAATTTAAGTAATTAATGAATTTTTATTATGGATAAATCATATATTAAGTCAATACTTATAAAGAATTTAATATTCTTATATTGTTTTACCATTTCTTTTTCACTCAATTCTCAGTCACTCAATGATCAAATAAATAATATTGAAGACAAGTTAATTTCTTGGAGACACTACTTTCATAAATTTCCTGAAGTATCAAACAGAGAGTTTAAAACCTCTGAAAAAATTGCTAGGCACCTTGAATCATTGGGAATAGAAGTGCAAAGAAACGTTGGTGTTCATGGAGTCGTAGGAGTCTTACAGGGTAAATCAAAAGGTAAGGTTGTTGCTTTGAGAGCAGATATGGATGCCTTACCAATAACTGAAAACAACGGCTTGCCTTTTCAATCTGTTAATGATGGTGTAATGCATGCATGCGGTCACGATGGTCATATTTCAATTCTTATGGCCACAGCTGAAATTTTATCAAAAAATAATGATTTTAATGGAACTGTTAAATTTATTTTTCAAGGTGCAGAGGAGGGACCACCACCTGGAGAAGAAGGTGGAGCAAGAATGATGATTAAAGAGGGTGTACTTCAAAACCCAGACGTTGATGCAATATTTGGACTTCATATTGCTGCACAATTACCAATGAATAAAATTTATTATAAACCGAAGGGATTTTATGCATCCTCATCAAGGTTTACTATCAAGGTTATTGGTACCCAAGCTCATGGCGGAACTCCTTGGTTATCTGTTGATCCAATTGTGATTTCTGCTCAAATAATAAATTCAATTCAAACTATTATTTCTAGAGAATCTGAACTTACAAAAGAACCTGCCGTAATATCATTTGGAAAAGTTGAGGGAGGTAACAGGTTTAATATTATTCCCGGTGAAGTTAATATGGTTGGAACAATTCGATCACTTGATTATGGTATGAGAGACTATATAAAAAAAAGAATCATAGAACTTTCTCAAGGTATAGCTAATTCATATGGTGGAAAAGCAATTGTTGAGATAGAAGATGGTGCAGACATAACCTATAATGATCCGTTCATGATGGATAAAATGTTACCATCATTAAAAAAATCAGCTGGAAATGAAAATGTTATCCTTAGTAATGCAAAAACCTTAGCGGAAGATTTTGCATACTATTTAAACGAAATTCCAGGATTTTTATTTGAACTTGGAGCTTATAATACCGATGAAACTCGTGATGCTCCAGCTCATCATACTCCAGATTTTTTTATTGATGACAATGCAATGCTACTTGGTGTTAAGGCGATGACTAATTTAGCATTAGATTTTTTAGGTAGTGAATAGTGATTTTTTAAATCAATCAATTGAATTTGTGAAAGGTGTAGGGCCTACAAGATCTAAATTACTAAGTGAAGAACTAAATTTAAAAACAATAAAGGATCTTATTAATTTCTATCCTTATAGATATATAGATAGATCTAAGTTTTATAAAATTAATGAAATACCAAATAACCAATCAGAGGTTCAGATAATTGGAAATATTAGAGGCATTAAGAGAACAAAAGTTCGTTATAGAGATAGACTTAATTGTGAATTACATGACGACACTGGTAAAATTGATCTAATATGGTATCGTGGATTTAACTGGGTTGAAGATTCTCTGAAAATTAATGAAGAATATGTTGTATATGGTAAGGTTACGTGGTTTGGTAATAAGCCCTCAATAGCTCATCCTGAGATTAAAACAAAATCTAATTTTAATAAGAGTGTTCCAAGAAGATTACATGGAATCTACTCATCAACTGAAAAACTTATAAATGAAGGAGTTACACAAAAGTATTTTATTAAAATAGTTTACAATCTTTTATATACAATACAGAATCATGTCAAAGAAAATCTTTCATCATCTATCTTAAATGAGTTTAATCTTATTAATAGATACAAAGCAATTATTAATATTCATTTACCCGAATCACAGGAATTACTTACTGAGTCCATAAGAAGATTAAAATTTGAAGAGCTTTTTTTTAATCAATTAGGATTTCAACTCACAAAGAACGATAGAACTAAAAAGCTAAATGGCTTTAAGTTTGAAAAAGTTGGTAATAATTTAAATGAATTTTATAAGAATACTTTACCATTTGAATTAACTGGAGACCAAAAAAAAGTTATCAAGGAGATAAGGAATGATTTTCGTAATGGTAAACAAATGAATAGATTGCTTCAGGGTGATGTTGGTTCAGGAAAAACTATAGTTTCACTAATGATAATGTTGATTGCAATAGATAATAGTTTTCAATCATGCATACTTGCTCCAACTGAGATTCTAGCAAATCAACATTTTAAATCACTAAGTGAATTATTAATTGATTATGATGTTAAAGTTGATCTTCTCACTGGCTCTTCCAAAGCTAGAGAAAGAAATTTAATTCACTCCGATCTTTTAAGTGGTAAAACAAATATTTTGGTTGGTACACACGCAATATTAGAAGATGTTGTTCAATTTAAAAATTTAGGATTAAGTATAATAGATGAGCAACACAGATTTGGTGTTGCACAAAGAGCCAAACTATGGAAAAAGAATAATCCCGCCCCTCATATATTAGTCATGACTGCGACTCCGATTCCAAGAACACTTGCAATGAGTTTATATGGAGATTTAGATATATCATACATCAAGGAACTTCCTCCTGGAAGAATATCAACAAAAACCGTTCATAAATATGATAGAAATAGATTAAGTGTATTTAAATTTTTAAAAGATCAAATTAATAAAGGAAGACAAGTCTATTTAGTATACCCCCTAATCAACGAATCTGAAAAATTAGACTATAAAGACTTAATGGATGGTTATGAAAGTATTGTCAGAGAATTCCCAAGACCAGATTTTCAGGTAAGTATAGTGCATGGAAAAATGAAAGCTAAAGATAAGGACTATGAAATGAAAAGATTTATCAACAAAGAAACTCAAATATTAGTTTCTACCACAGTAATTGAAGTTGGAGTGAATGTGCCAAATGCATCTGTAATGGTTATTGAAAGTGCGGAAAGATTTGGTCTTTCCCAACTACATCAATTAAGAGGGAGAGTAGGAAGAGGAAATGATGAAAGTTTTTGTGTTTTGATGACAAAAGATAAATTATCTGAGGATTCAAAACTTAGAATTGAAACCATGGTAAAAGTAAGTGATGGATTTAAACTAGCAGAAGTGGATTTGAAGCTAAGGGGTCCTGGAGACATGCTGGGAACTAGACAGAGCGGAATGCTTAAATTTAAGTTAGCCGATATTATATATGATACAGAAATACTCAATAATGCTCGTAATTCAGCAATTAAAATATTAAAAACTGACCCAAGACTTAATAAGAATGAAAATTTACCAATAAGGGATGAAATCTCATCTTCCTCAAATTCAAAGAATTTATGGAGATATATAAGTTGATTAAGTATATTTGTTGTATAAGATAATGCCGTGAAAATATCGATAAACTGGCTTAAAGAATACCTTCAAACTGACTCAAACCCAGTTGAAATGTCAGAGGTTTTAACAAATTTAGGATTAGAGGTTGAAAAAATTGAATCATTTGAATCTGTTAAAGGAGGTCTAAAGGGTGTAATTGCAGGAAAAGTAATTAAATGTATAAAGCACCCAAATGCAGACAGATTAAAGTTAACTTCAATTGATGTTGGCAATAATCAAATTTTAGAAATAGTTTGTGGTGCACCAAATATTGAAAAAGGTCAAATAGTCCCTGTTGCAGTTGTAGGATCAAAAATTTACACAAATGATGGTATAGAAATTAAAATTAAAAAATCAAAAATTAGAGGTGTTATTAGTAATGGAATGGTATGTGCAGAAAATGAAATCGGATTGGGTGATTCTCATGATGGTATAATGATATTAGATAAAAAAATTAAACCTGGCACTCCAATTAGTAAGGTTTTTAATATTGAAAATGACAGCATTCTTGAAATTGGTTTAACACCAAATAGATGTGATGCCATGTCACACTATGGAGTTGCAAGAGATTTAAAAGCGTATTATGATTATAAATTAATTAAGAGTAGAATTAATCTTCCATCAATTAGTTCTTTTGAGTCGGTCAATCTTGAAGTTGATTTTAGCCTAATAGTAAAAGAAAAAGATAAATGTCCTTTTTACTCAGGTTTAATCATTAAAGGTATTGAAGTAAAAAAGTCATCTGACACAATTCAAAATAAATTAAAATCAATTGGTTTAAAACCAATTAATAATATAGTAGATATTACAAATTTTGTTATGCATGAAATTGGGCAACCTCTTCACGCTTTTGACTTTGACAAATTAAAAAACATTAATGTTAGAACATTAAAACCTGGAACTAAATTTAGGACCTTAGATGATGATGTAATTGAGCTTAACAAAGATGATTTAATGATTTGCTCTGAGGATAAACCTTTATGTTTAGCTGGAATTTATGGTGGTCTTGATTCAGGAGTATCAAAATCAACAAAAAATTTATTTTTAGAATCAGCGATTTTTGATTCCGTAACAATACGAAAGTCATCCAAAAAACACCAACTTTTTACTGATGCGTCTTACAGATATGAAAGAGGTGTTGACCCAGAAAAAGTAATTTATGCATTAAAAAGAGCTGCTAACTTAATTAAAAAAGATAACCCTAATTGCGTTATCTCAGAAATTTTTATAGAGGATAATCTAAAGTTAGAAAAAAAGAATATTTATTTGAGATATAGTATGATTAAAGATGTATCTGGTCAAAAAATCAATAGTGAAACTATTACACAAATTTTAAGCTCTCTTGATTTTAAAATTAATGGAATTACAGAAGATGGAATTAACATTATTTCACCTAACTATCGACATGATGTCTTCAGGGAAATAGATGTAATTGAAGAAATACTAAGAGTATATGGGTATGATAATATTAATATTGAAAACAAAATTTCTATGTATATCCCAGAAAATGGTAAAAATAAAATTAATGAAATTGAAAATATTATTAATCAAAATCTTGTTGGAAATGGATTTAATGAAATTATAAATAACCCAATTTGTTCTCCATTAATAAATGATAAGTATAAGAACAATCCTGTGACAATATTAAATCCTCAGGGGACTGAATTATCTAACCTAAGAAATTCACTAATTCCAAGTGCACTTGAGACTATTAAACATAATTCTAACAGACAAAATAAAAGTCTTAAATTATTTGAAATTGGAAATAACTATTATATTATTAAAAATGATTACTATGAAAATAAAAGACTAAATATTGCTATTACTGGGAATGTATTTGAAGAAAATTGGATAACAGATTATATTGAAAATAACTTTTATTATCTGAAAGGTATTTCTGATAACTTGTTAGAGAAACTTAATGTCTCAAGTCATAAATATGAATTAGTTCAAGATGGTGTATTTAAATTTAAACTTAATATAATTTCAAATAAAAAAGAAGTTGGTTTTTTAGGGCAGCTTGATAGAGATTATACAGAAACCTTCTCCATTAGTGATAAAGTTCATATTTTAAATTTAGATTTAGATAAAATAAAACTAAAAAATTTTAACAATAAATTTACAGAATTATCAAAATTCCCCTCCTCAAGAAGAGATCTTTCTATGATTTTAGATGATCATATAAAATTTGAAGATATAAAGACTATTGCATTCAAATTAGAGAGTAAAATTCTCAAAGATGTTAATCTTTTTGATGAATTTAAAGGAAAGAATATTGGAGATAAGAAAAAATCTTTTGCAATTAGTTTCACATTTAATGATTCCAAAAAAACTCTGACAGATAAAATAATTGACAAAATTATAGCCAAGTTTGCAGAAACTTTTAAGTCAGAACTAGGAGCAATTATAAGAGATAGATAAATTAATTATAAAGTTTTTCTCTTTGAGTAACTATTTTCTGATCAATAATGTATTCACTAAAAGGAAGATAACTATCAATAACTCCATTTGGTGTTATCTCAATAATACGATTTGCAACAGACTCAGCAAATGCTCTATCATTAGTACTTAAAAGAACGGTACCTTTAAAATTGATGAGTGAGTTATTAAAAGCAGTAATTGATTCTAGGTCAAGATGATTAGTAGGTTCATCAATTAAAAGCACATTAGGTTTTCCCATCATAATTTTTGACAGCATACATCTAACCTTTTCACCTCCTGAAAGTACATTACATGATTTTAAGGCTTCATCCCCACTAAAAAGCATTCTTCCAAGGAAACTTCTTATGAATAATTCTTCTCTTTCCTCTTCATTATTTGACCATTGTCTAAGCCAGTCAACAAGAGATATATTTTTTTCAAAGAATGAGTTATTATCCATTGGTAAATAACCTGAAGTAGTTGTAACTCCCCAATTATACGAACCGGAAGTTTGTTCTAAATTTCCAGAAATACAATCATAAAATAAATTAATAGATCGAGAATTTTTAGATAATATCAGAACCTTCTCCCCCTTATTTAAGTTTAGACTAATATTATTAAAGTAAACATCCCCATCCTTTGCATATGAAAGAGATTTAAGTTCAAGAATTTGATCACCTGCATCTCTTTCTTGATCAAAGATTATTGCAGGATATCGTCTACTAGATGGTTTGATCTCCTCGATATTTAGTTTCTCAATCATCTTTTTTCTTGCGGTTGCTTGTTTGGACTTTGCAACATTGGCAGAGAATCTAGATATAAATTCTTGTAATTCTTTTTTCTTTT
>MDTB01148349.1_pt1 | contig 10921 bp, 6 predicted proteins | sample 811161 | NCBI WGS metagenome assembly MDTB01 (sample SAMN05326650, study PRJNA326480) | marine metagenome | isolation source: seawater | place: Mediterranean Sea | collected 2009 | reverse complement strand
GGTTGCTCTAAAGAGTCCTTTACTATTTTTAAAAATGAAACTGCTTCCTTTCCATCTATTATCCTATGATCATAAGACAGGGCTAAGTACATTATTGGTCTTACTTTTACCTCTCCGTCTATTACGATTGGTCTTTCGATTATATTATGCATTCCTAGCACAGCTGATTGGGGAGGGTTCAATATGGGAGTTGATAGCATAGATCCATAAATTCCTCCATTTGTTATCGTAAAAGTTCCTCCTTGGAGATCCTCTATAGTAATTTTCCCATTTTTTGCTTTTTGACCGAGTGAACTAATATTTTTTTCAATATCTGCAAATGATAGTTCGTCTGAATTTTTAACCACAGGTACTACAAGACCTTTGTCAGTTCCTACAGCTATACTGATATTATAATAATTTTTATAAACAATTTCATCTCCTTGAATTTCAGCGTTAATAGCTGGGTAATTTTTTAAACCAAGGATACAGGCTTTTACAAAAAAAGACATAAATCCTAATTTGACAGAATACTTTTTTTGAAAATCTTCTTTATAATTGTTTCTCATTTTAATTACTTCATCCATATTGACTTCGTTAAATGTAGTAAGCATTGCAGCATTTTCTTGTGCTTCCTTCAATCTTTTTGCTATCGTGAGCCTTAGTCTGGTCATTTTAATTCTTTCTTCTGGGCCGTGGGCAATTTTTCTTTCTGAAGGTGCGGGTTTAACACCCATTAAACTCATTACGTCTTCTTTTAAAACTAAACCATTTTTGCCACTTCCCGTAATTGTTTCAATATCAATTTTTTTTTCAGAAGCTATTTTTCTTGCGGCCGGAGAAACTCTTAAATCTCTTGTTGCTATTTGTTTATCTTTATTTTCTATATTTTCTTCATGTACAGTGTCTAAGATTAGTGCTTCTTCCTCTAAAACTAGCGGTTTGTCATCAAATATTTTGTAATTAGAGTCCTTGTCAATAATTTGTGGCTCGGCTGACATCTTTTCTTCAACTTCAATTTGTTCTGTTTTGTTTGAAATAACTTTAGACTCATTTTTTTCTAGTTTAGGTGGAGAATATATTTTTTCATTGGGGTTACTTTTAAAACTTGTAGCGGCAGTTTTTGTTTGAGAAATTGATCCTAGCATGGAACCTACGTTTACTGTTTCTCCTTCTTTTACAGAGATATTCTCTAACACTCCATTTGACGGAGATGGAACTTCAACATTGACTTTATCTGTTTCCAATTCAACTAAAGGCTCGTCTGAGGAAACTTTATCTCCTTTATTTTTTAACCATTTTGCTACTGTAGCTTCAGTAACTGACTCTCCTAAAGTAGGTACAACTATTTTTTCAGACATCAATTCGGTTTCCCAACAACCTTTTCCAATATTTTTTTTTGTTCTGCAAGATGTTTATTATAATTTCCAGTCGCAGTTGTGGATGAGGCGTTTCTTCCAATATATTTAACTCTAGTTGTTTTAAATTCAATTATTTCTAGTGTCCTGTCTATATAATTTCTAACAGTATTCCATGCCCCCATATTCTTTGGTTCTTCTTGGCACCAAATAAACTCTGCTTTTTCGTATCTTTTGAGAATTTTAGCCAATGTTTTTGCCGGAAAAGGATACAGCTGTTCAATTCTTATAAGAACAAGTCGATCATTTTTTGATTTTTCTCTAGCCTCTAATAAATCAAAATAAACTTTACCAGAACACATTACTACTTTTTCAATTTTATTGTCTTTCTTTAATTCGATAGTTTTGGAGCCTTCAATATATGCATGATCTTCAAGAACTCTATGAAAACTATTTTTTTTTGTGAAATCTTCAATTGAAGAAATACATTTTTTGTTTCTTAATAAAGATTTTGGTGTCATTACTATTAAAGGTTTTCTAAAAGCTCTGTGCATTTGTCTTCTTAGAGCATGAAAATAATTTGCTGGGGTTGTACAATTAACTACTTGTATATTTTCTCCAGCACACATTTGTAAAAATCTTTCTAATCTAGCTGAAGAATGTTCTGGTCCTTGACCTTCATATCCATGGGGTAGTAATAAAACCAAACCACTTGCTCTTCCCCACTTGGACTCACCCGAAGTTATAAATTGATCTATTATTATTTGTGCACCATTAGCAAAATCGCCAAATTGAGCTTCCCATAATACCAGTGTTTCAGGTTCTGATAGAGAGTATCCAAACTCAAAACCTAAAACTGCTAACTCAGACAACAAACTATCTATTATCTCAAATTTTTTTTGTTTATTTCCTAAATTATTTAAAGGAACATATCTTTCATGATTTTCTTGATTTCTTAAAACAGAATGTCGCTGGCTAAAAGTGCCCCTCGCCGAGTCTTGTCCGGACAATCTAACAGAAAAACCATCAGTCAATAACGTGGCAAATGCTAAAGACTCCGCCGTTGACCAGTCTATAGGAGCATTTTCAGTAAACATTCTTTGTTTTTGTTCTAATACTTTTCTTAAAGTTTTATGAATACTAAAATTTTTAGGAATTTCAGATAATTTTTTTCCAGTATCAATTATTGTTTTTTTATCCACTCCGCTGACTCCTCTTTTATCTTTTCCAAGGCCTGGTTTGAATCTTGACCAAACTCCATCAAACCATTTCAATTCAGATTTATAATTTTTTGAGTCATTAAATTGAGTTTCTAAAAATTTTTTAAAATCTTGTTTTTTCTTTTCTATTTCACTTGTATTTAATAATCCATCTGAAGAAATTTTTTTAGTGTAAATACTTAAAGTTGTAGGATGTGATCTTATTTTTTTATACATTATTGGTTGAGTAAACGAAGGTTCATCTCCTTCGTTATGACCAAATCTTCTATAACAAACCATATCGATTACAACATCTCTATTAAACTTCTGTCTAAACTCTGTAGCTATTTTTGCACAATGAACTACTGCTTCTGGGTCATCTCCGTTTACATGAAATATTGGAGCCTGGGATAATTTCGCGACATCAGATGGATAAGGAGAAGATCTAGCAAACCTTGGGGCTGTTGTGAAACCAATTTGATTATTAACTATAACATGTATTGTTCCACCGATGTTATGTCCTGGTAGCCCGGACATAGCAAAACATTCAGCTACTACTCCTTGACCAGCGAATGCAGCGTCCCCATGAATTAAAACAGGCACAACAGATTTTCTGCTAGGATCGTTATGAAAAAATTGTTTTGCCCTTACTTGACCTAAAACAACTGGGTTAACTGCTTCTAAATGAGAGGGATTGTCTGTTAAACTTATATGAACAACATTTCCATCGAATTCTCTATTGGAAGATGCCCCTAAGTGGTATTTTACATCACCCTCAAAATCTTCTTTAGCTGAAATACCTTTTCCAAAAAATTCACTAAAAATTGCTTGATAAGATTTTCCCATTACATTAGCTAAAACATTAAGTCTGCCCCTGTGAGGCATGCCAATTTTTATTTCTTTAACTCCTAAATTTCCTCCCTTTTTAATAATTTGTTCTAATGCAGGTATCAAAGACTCACCTCCATCTAATCCAAATCTTTTTGTACCAACAAATTTAACTTGTAAATATTTTTCAAAACCCTCTGCCTCAATAATTTTATTTAAGATAGCTCTTTTACCGTTATCTGTAAAATTTATGTTTTTTTCTGGACCTTCTATTCTATTACGGACCCAAGCTTTTTCATCAGGGTCACTCATATGCATAAATTCATAACCTATTGTTGAGCAATATGTTTTTTTAAGAATTTTTAATATCTCATTTAAACTACCGTATTGCAGACCAAGAACACCATCTAAAAAGATTTTTCTATCATAATCTTTGTTTTTAAAACCGTAGGTTTCTGGTTTTAATTCTAGATGTTCTTCCTTTTCTTGTAAATTTAGTGGATCTAAATTAGAAATTAAATGTCCTCTTATCCTATACGCTCTAATTAACATTATAGCTCTTACTGAGTCTGTGCTAGCTTGCTTAGTTGAAGCAAAATCTAAGGGGCTATCTTTATCTTTATTTTCTATTTCAATTTTTTTTATTGATAATTTAGATTTTTTTGGACTCCAACTAGGTCCTTTGATATTTTGTATTATATTTTCAGAGTCTTCTTTTAAACCATCAAAAAATTCAATCCAATCTCTAGTTAGTAAATTTGGACTCTGAAGATATAATGAATAATATTCTTCAATATAGTCACTGTTAACTCCAGTTAGAAAAGAGGTTTTTTTGTATGTTTGATTGAACTTATCAACTGACATTAATAACTAATAATATCACAAATTTATTAAAATCAACCCTTAAGTTTTTCATAAAGGGTTTTACCAATGTCTGCTGGGGACTTAGATATAGTTATTCCAGCAGATTTCATTAGTTCAATCTTTTCCTCGGCTCCACCTTTGCCACCAGAAATGATTGCGCCAGCATGTCCCATACGTCTTCCTGGGGGTGCAGTCAAACCGGCTATAAAACCTACCATGGGTTTTTTAATTTTAGATCTCTTTATGAAATCTGAAGCTTCCTCTTCAGCTGACCCTCCTATTTCTCCAATCATTACTATTGACTTTGTCTCATCATCTTTTAAAAATAATTCTAAACAATCAATAAAATTAGTTCCGTTAATAGGGTCTCCCCCAATTCCAATGCAAGTAGACTGACCTAGTCCATTGAGTGATGTTTGAGCAACAGCTTCATAAGTCAAAGTACCAGATCTTGATACTACACCAACCGAACCCTTTTTATGTATATTCCCTGGCATAATTCCAATTTTGCATTCATCGGGTGTTATAATCCCTGGGCAGTTGGGTCCGATCAATCTGCTTTTACTATCTTTTAAAATATTTTTTACATTTATCATGTCTATTACTGGTATGCCTTCAGTAATACATACGATAAGCTCTATTTTTGAATTTATTGCTTCTATGATTGCTGAAGCCGCAAACTTAGGTGGTACATAAATCATTGTAGCGGTAGCATCTGTTTGTTTTTTTGCTTCAGCAACTGTATTAAAAACTGGAAGACCTAGATGCTTTTGCCCGCCTTTTTTTGGAGTGACACCACCAACTAATTTGGTTCCATACTTTATTGCTTGTTCTGAATGAAATGTACCATGGCTTCCCGTAAATCCTTGGCAAATTACTTTTGTATTCTTGTTTATTAAAACTGACATCTATTTAATTGCATCCACAATTTTTTTCGCGGCATCATTTAAGTCAGAAGCTGAAAGAATTTTTAAATTGGATTTATCTAATATTTCTTTTCCTTTTTCGAAATTTGTACCTGCCAACCTTACTACTAAAGGTATATTTAATTTTGTTTCTTTAGCAGCCTCTACTACTCCTTCAGCAAGAACATCGCATCTCATTATGCCCCCAAAAATATTAATCAAAATACCTTTGACATTTTTATCTGAAAGTATGAGTTTAAATGCTGCTGAAACTTTTTCTTTTGAAGCTCCCCCTCCCACATCTAAAAAGTTTGCTGGCTCTTCACCAAAGAATTTGATTATATCCATTGTGGCCATAGCTAGACCAGCTCCATTAACCATGCAGCCGATTTTTCCATCTAACTTTATATAAGCTAGATCATTTTTACTTGCTTCTATTTCTGTAGGCTCTTCTTCGTTAAGATCTCTTAAAGCTAAAATATCTGGTTGTCTAAATAGAGCATTATCATCAAAATTAATTTTTGCATCTAAACAAATTAGATCATTGCCTTTTGTTATTATTAATGGGTTAATCTCAATTAAACTCGCATCTTTAGCAGTAAGAATTTTAAACATCGCATTCAAAAGTTTTGTAGCCTGGATTTTTTGATTTTGATCTAGTTTAAAAGGGTTAACTATTTTTTCTATTTCAGTTTCTAAAATACCATTTTTAATATCAACTTCAGTTTTTATAATTTCTCTCGGTTGTTCTTTTGCAACTTTTTCTATGTCCATCCCACCTGCCACACTGCTAATAAAAATTATTTTAGAGCTAGATCTATCTATTAAGCAAGATAGGTAATATTCTTTTAAAATATCAGAGGCTTCTTCTATATAGAGTCTTTTTACCTCCTTGCCTTTTGGTCCAGTCTGATTAGTTTTTAACACCTTTCCAAATAAATCCTTGGCTTCGTCTTTTAACTCTTTTAAACTTTTAACTAATTTTATCCCACCAGCTTTTCCTCTTCCTCCGGCATGTATTTGTGCTTTCAAAACATAATTTTTTGATTTTAAGTTTGAAATTTTTTCGTCTATCTCATCTAGATTAAATATTACTTCACCATTTGAAACTGGGGCCCCAAATTTTTTTAATAGATCTTTAGCTTGATGTTCGTGAATATTCATTTAAGTAATTATTTGTATTTAAACCGTAATTTTAATATTCTAATTTCAACATTTAAAATGATTAAAGCATTTGAAAAATACTCCAATATATTTCTTTTCTCAATAATTATTTTTATTGGTTTAATCATTTACAAAGATTATGGCATATCAATTGATGAAAAAATTAATAGATATAACGGATTAGTAAATCTAAAATATATATTTGAGTTTTTTTCTGTTTCTTATGTGCATGAAGGGTTATTTCAAAATGTAACTCAACTTAATAGTTATGGAGATAAGTATTATGGCGCTGCATTAGAGATATTTAATGTCTTTTTCATTGAAATTTTATTGAATAAAAGTGAAATAAATGAAATTTATTATCTAAGACATTTTATCAATCATTCAATATTCGTAATCTCTCTATGTTTTTTTTATTTGATAAATAATGAAATTTTCAAAAACAAGTATTTGTCTATTTTTGGTGTTTTGTTGTTATACACAACACCTAGAATTTTTGCCCATAGTTTTTACAATGGCAAGGACTTAGCTTTTTTATCTTTTTTTATCATCATGATTTACTTTGCTATAAAGTGTTTAAAGAATCTTAATGTTAAAAATATTTTTTATTTTTCCTTTTTTTTTGCTTTAGCGGCTAATTTAAGAATAGTTGCAATATACATTCCATTTTTGTTAATTCTTTTTATTTTTTTAGATAGCTTTATAAGAAAAAAAAAGTCAAATTTTACATGGTTAAATGCTTTTTTAATTATTTTTCTTTCATTTTTATTATTATTTATTTCTTTTCCTTTTCTTTGGGAAAATCCAGTTAATGGACTTTTAGAAATATTGAAACTATTTTCAAAATTTGAAAGGTGGGATCTTAAAGTTTTTTATCTTGGTGAATTTTATAAAGGTAAATTTTTACCGTGGCATTATTTATTTGTATCGATATTTATAACTACTCCTCTTGCAATAATATTTATGGTAATTGGGGGGCTATTATTAAATTTTATTAGATTATCTAAGAGAATTGCACTTATTGATAATCAAAATTTGATGAACGATTTCTGGAAAGGTAATAAGGAAAAGTTAATTTATTTTATATTAGCTTCAATTTGCATTCCTGTGCTTTCAATTTTTTTTTTAGACTCTGTACTATATAATGGTTGGAGACATTTTTATTTCATATATCCACTTTTAATTATACATTCTCTTTTTTTTGCTGAGGTCTATTTTATGAAATTTTATAGAAGTAAAATTAAAAATTTAATACCATTATTATGTTTTTTTATATTATTTCTAAACATTTTTGCTTTATACAAATATCATCCCTATCAAAATGTTTTTTTTAATAATCTATTTGTTAATAAAGCAAACAAGCTCTTTGAAAAGGACTATTGGGGCCTTGTCAACTATGAAAATTTAAATAAAATTTTAAAACTTGAAAACGAAAAAGTTCATATAGGTGTAGCAAGTTTTACTGACCTTGATCTAAGCAAAAAACTTTTTAAAAAAGAACTAAGGGATAAATTAATTATAGTTGGTCAATCATACGAGGGTGCAGATTATATAATAAATAATTTTCTATACGAAGTAGACATTGAATATGATGATAAATATAAGATACCAGACAATTTTAAAAAAGTTTTTGAAATCAAGCGAGGAAAAATATTAATAAGTGAAGTCTATAAAAAAGTGAGGTAACTATAATTTAGTGTCATTTCTAATTATCAATACACTCTCTTAGATCACTCAAAATCATTATTTCATTGATTTTTTGAAATTTTATACAGCCATCAGATTTAAATAATGTTTCTAAGGGCCATCTACCTTTACCAATAAGATAAGCAAAGCTGATTTGTTGTTCTTTCAGATTTTTAGTAAAAAATTCTTTAAAATTTTTGTGATAGACGCTGTTAATATCTGGTACGCTCATAGCATCATACCACTTGGCGGGGGAAACGGTTTTTAAATTTAATATCATCGGCAAATATTGGTAATCTGTAATTAGAATATAATTAAACTTACTATTTTCTATATAAGATTTACTTTTAATTAATTGCATTAGTTCATATTTTGGATTATCCATATATTCATAAGTTATCCATTGAAGACCTTCGAGCCTTTCATCTATAATCTTTGCATCTAAAGCTTTATTAAAATCTGCATCATTTAGTTCCATAAATTTTTTTATGATGATTAAACCTGTCATGATATTTTAATGTTGTGAACCCCAGTAAAATAACTATTGAAAGGTAGTAAATTGATTTACCTTTATAAGCCTTTGTAAAATAGTGAGAAACCGCTAAAAAATAAGGAATTATAAAAAAAATTAAAATTTGATTTTTTGTCATCATTTGAGAAAAAATAAATGAAATTAAAAGCAAAAGATTTAAAACAAAAAAATGAAATGTAAAACCTTTAAAATTATTTTTATTTTTGAAATTCTTTATAAAGAAAATGAACGGTATTAATAAAGCTAAATATATGAATTTAAATTGTAGAATAAAACTATTGATATCAAATTTAATTCTATCAATTCTTGATTCACCAATATTTAAAGGATAGTAGAAATATTGGGTTAAAATATTTTCAAAAGATATCTCAGTAAGAAATATCCATAATAAAAAAATAAATATACTTATAAATGTCCCTATTAGTAAGCCTTTAAAAATATCAAGAGCTTTATTTTTATTTTTTAACATATAAAAAAATAAAAAAAATATAACTAATATTAATAGATACCCCGATGGAACCTGTTTAGAAAAAAAAGAAAAAAATAACATAATAGGAACAAAGCACCAAAAATAAATTTTGTTACTTTGAATACCTAGGCTCAAAAATATAATTGATAAATATGCAAAATAAAAAGCGTGATGGTCCATAAAGGGAGTTCCAGTTTGAGGATAGGCTAAAATTGCTATACATAAAGCGTAAAGAAAAGAGTAATAATTATTAATTTCTAGTTTTTGAAAAAAGTAAAAGGAAACAGATGCAACGATAACATTCATGACAAATGCATGTAAAACGTAACTTATCCAATTAAGTCCAAATGATAAAAAGAAAATTGCCTGAAAATAATCGAGTATCGGGCCACTTATACTCCAATAGTCTTTAAAGGGATGATGGCCGTTTAATATGTTGTAGCCACCATTAAAAATTATAAAACTATCTATAGGGTATATACCTCTAAAACCATAAAAAAAAACAAAACCAAAAGAAAATATAATTAATAATAAATGAAAGTGATAGTTATCTCTGAAATAATTATACAAAATTAGTTTTCTAAATTTTTATCAATTTTTATTGCTGCACTAAATAGCTCTTTCACACTATTAATAGATTTTTCGAAATTTTCTTTTTCTTCTTTAGACAGATCTAATAGTACAACTTTTTCTACACCTTGATTACCAATTATAACGGGAACTCCGGCATAAATGTTTTTAAATCCGTACTCTCCATTCAGGTGTACTGCGCAAGGCAGTTCTTTTTTTAAATTATTTAAGTAACTATCTGCCATTTCTACTCCGGCAGCTGCTGGTGCGTAAAATGCAGATCCCTTTTCTAAATATTTGACAATCTCAGCTCCGCCTTTTTTTGTTCTATCAACAATTTTATCAATGTCGTGCTGGGAAATTTTACCAGTGTCGATCAAATCTTTTAAAGGCTTTCCGTTTACAAAAGTGTGATTAAGCATTGCTACCATAGAATCTCCGTGACCACCAAGAACAAAAGATTTAATTTCTTTTGTATCTATTTTTAATTTTTCTGACAAAAAGTGAATAAATCTAGAAGAGTCAAGAATGCCTGCCATTCCTACTACTTTATTTTTTGGTAATCCAGAATACTTTTGTAATGCCATTACAATTACGTCTAGTGGATTAGTAATACATATTACGAATGCATTTGGAGATGTATTCTTTATACCATCCGCAACTTGTTTGATGATTTTTAAATTTATTCCTAAGAGATCATCTCTAGACATTCCCGGTTTTCTAGGTACTCCTGCAGTAATTATTATTACATCAGAGTCTTTAGTATCGCTGTATTTACTAGTCCCTCTAAGACTAACATTAAACCCTTCGACTGGAGAAGACTGAGCTATGTCCAAGGCCTTGCCTTTCGCTAGGCCTTCGGCTACGTCAAATAATACAACATTTGCTAAACCCTTTAAGGCTATTAAATGAGCTAGGGTTCCGCCTATTTGTCCTGCACCGATTAAAGTAATTTTTTTTTTCATAATTTATTTCATAGTAGGCATTACAAATTCAGGATTTGATTTTAAACCATCTGGCCATCTTGATGTAATAGTTTTTAATTTTGTATAAAATCTTACTCCTTCAGGTCCATGCATATGCTGATCTCCAAATAGAGACCTTTTCCATCCCCCAAAGCTATGAAATGCCATAGGCACAGGGATAGGAATATTAATTCCAATCATACCTATCTTTGCTTTGCTTGAAAAAGATCTACCAACATCTCCGTCTCTTGTGAAAATGCTTACTCCGTTACCAAATTCATGATCATTAACTAAGGTAAGTGCCTCCTCAAAACTTTCTGCTCTAACTACTGAGAGAACTGGACCAAATATTTCTTCTTTGTAAATTCTCATATTTTTTTTAACTTTATCGAACAAACATCC
>MDTB01088782.1_pt1 | contig 10921 bp, 12 predicted proteins | sample 811161 | NCBI WGS metagenome assembly MDTB01 (sample SAMN05326650, study PRJNA326480) | marine metagenome | isolation source: seawater | place: Mediterranean Sea | collected 2009 | reverse complement strand
TTCGGGTCCCAGGGGGGCTAAGGACTCATGTTGCACCAAGTTCCGGGAGCGATTGGATCCTGCTCAAAGGACTCCGCAGACAAAACTGTCTGCAGACCAATTATTTATTTCATTTGATTTTTCTACGCTTGTTAAGGATCCCGTAGTCAACGGTTTGCCGCGTCATTGAAGATCAGATACATCGCCAGTCTTCGTTCCTCCGGTCAAACGTGGCGGGAGAATATGAGAATCTGGTTTTGCCGTCAAGGCAGATTTGGAGAATTCGAAAAAATATTCTTTGGCCAAAAATCTACTGGAAAAACAGAGGATTTCTAGCGACAGAACTTTCTGCGAGTGCCTCTAGCAAAGCTAGCTAGCGGCGAATTTTTCCGCATATTGAGGCACCCAAAGATCGACAAAGCTTTTGAAGTCTACTAAGTCGACCTCAGCCAGAGATCGATAGTGGTTGCGATTATAGATCTCTTTGTTTCTTACCGTCCCCTTCGCGGAAATATCCAAAACATGATGCGTACCAAATGGACGGACAACAATTTCCAAGCGACTGAAAAAATTCGTGCGTGTGTGATCGCTCGCAACACCCGCATCATCGCGGCTACAACTCGACCCCCAACCCCGATCATCAACCACTGTCTGACAGATAAATCCAGGAAGATATTTCGGCAATCGAGAGAGGCATTGTTCGATGTATTCGGATAATTCCAAGCGATATTCATTGTGAAGACGCCGGAGTTCCTCTTCGGACATTGCCTTATTAGCGGCACGAGTCGACTTTAATTTGCGCTCCTGCTGGCCGCGGGCCACGGCCTTTTCGATTTGCAGATCAAATTCATCCATATCACACTAGTTGTCCACAATAGAAATAGCATCCGAACCACCACTACGCCCGGACAGTGCCTGATCCAATATCAAAATTGCTGTTTTATCGTCGCCAGCAAGTTCCAACCGCCCCAGTATGTCAAGGATCGATTTCTCTTCTTCGACTTGTTCATCTAGAAACCACTTGAGATGTGCTTGCGTTGCATAGTCATCTAATTCGCTGGCCAATGCATAAAGATCATTGATGGATTGAGTATTCGTTTTCTCCTGCTCCAAAGATGCCTCAAAGACTTCTTTTATCGAACTGTAGTCGACCTTGGGTCGAGGAATAGAATCAAGATCCACATTTCCATTTCGATCAAGCATGTACCGCAAAAGACGGCGGGCGTGCGTACGTTCTTCGTCACTTTGAGCGACCATCCAAGAGGCAAATCCGGAGAGATGCTCTGCATCCATATAGAGTGCCATCCCTAAATAAGTATAGGAGGCGGAAAATTCGAGATTAATTTGCTTGTTAAGAGCGACTTCGATTCGTGATTTTAACATCGTCGGCAGTGCCTCCAGTGAACGTAGAACGTGTATGTTCTTCTTAATGCTATCAATTCTACCTTTGCTAATAGTTTAACACACTAGCTATCGTTGACCAGTCGCCCTCTTCTTTTGCAACGGTTTCACCGCGATAACTCGGCGGCAGCGCACCCCGTTATTGAGATGCTTTCTCGATCAGTTTTTGAGACGCGTTCTCGTTTTATTGATTCAAAGTTTCAAACCTCAGCCGCAGCGAAAACCGCATCTAAATTTATGCGCAGATGCACAGGACCCTTCTGTCCGTAACTTTAATACCGTTTTAGAAGACCCCACAAAGGCATGAATGACGATAGCGATGCTGGCAAAAAAAACCGTATATTCCGACTATTTTTACCGAACGTTCCAGGCAGAACACGTCGATAAAAAAACTAGACGATTGCAGGGTGGCAATTCGACGAAGCAAGGATGCTCGCGATGATTACGAATCACCTTAAGGTCTATCACGGACCAAAAACACGAACTGCGGACATTAACACTAGCCACGCAGATTCGACAATCTCTGTTCCGCTAGGTCAGATCTTTCCACTGTTGGCAGAGGCGGTGCAAAGTAATCGCACCTGGCTCCAAGATTTTTCGGACGATGAAGTAACCATCTCGGCCGACTTATATGAGGTCATTCTGGCCTACCAACATTTCCGTCGACCCTCTGCCTAAGCTCGTTATCATAAAACACTATTCCCGGAGTCCTTAGGGATTCCGGGTTTTTTTTTGCCCGGTGGCTTACAATGCCGTATACAGAACTTCCGCAATAGAAAATTGTTCTGGGGTGGGCAAAAATTTGCAATCTTGGCGAAGAGGAGCGTCAGTCCTCTTGAGATTTGGTAACCGTTCTAGCAGATTAAAAATTTATCCAGGAAACTTGGCGTTGGGAAATCATAAGCAACAAATGGAAAAAAAGACGGATGACCTGATTGATAAGATCAAGGAATCGACCGCAAAACTGCAGGTTGATAACACCAGTCGAGGCGATTTAAAAATTATCAGCCGCGCGATGCGGGAGCTAAGATACGCTTTCAAGGTTTTCTCACATTATCGCCAAGACCGTATCGTTGCTGTGTTTGGCTCTGCACGAACGGATCCAGAAAACGCAGCCTATATTCAGGCAATCGATTTCGGGCGTCGGATGGCAGAGCAATCGTGGTATATCCTTACCGGTGCCGCAAGCGGAATCATGGAGGCCGGGCATCGTGGGGCCGGGCGGAAGCAATCCATGGGACTAAATATCATGCTTCCTTTTGAACAGGACTCCAATCCGATTATTCGAGGCGACCACAAACTTGTTCATATGAAATATTTTTTTACGCGCAAACTCATGTTCGTAAAAGAGTGCGACGCTGTTTGCCTGTTGCCCGGGGGATTTGGGACGCTTGATGAGGGCCTTGAGGTTTTGACTCTGCTTCAAACGGGAAAGCGAGATCTTGTGCCCGTTGTATTCCTCGATGCCCCAGGCGGAAATTTCTGGAAAGATTGGGACGCATTTGTCCGTGGTCAACTTCTCAAAGATGGGATGATTTCTCCGGAAGATTTATCGCTTTATAAAGTAACCGACAGCTTAGATTGCGCGGTACAGGAAATTTTAAATTTCTACCACAACTTCCACAGCATGCGATACGTCAACGACTCTTTGGTTTTTCGACTGCAACAGCCGATTTCAGATGCAATGCTCGAAAAGATAAATACGGATTTCAGCGATATTCTCTCGAGCGGGCAATTTGCCGTCAGCGATCCGCTGGATGAAGAACGCGATGAGCCAGAGCTTAAAGCGATGCCAAGACTAACTTTTCACTTCAATCGTCGAAGCCTGGGAAGGTTGCGGCAATTAGTGGATACGCTCAATGAGTCTCAATGAGACTGGTAAACCAAATTAAACATTGCTGACCGATAGCAATTTTACCCATGCTCGCTAATCCTGCTCTCATCTACCTAGATCATAACGCGACGACACCCATCGATCCCGGTGTGCGTGACGCAATGATGCCTTTCCTGAGTGATCGGTATGGCAATCCCTCGAGCCAACACGCACTAGGAAGGCAGGCCGCCAAGGCAGTGGAGCAGGCACGGCAACAATTGTCACAGTTCCTTGATTGCAGTAGCGACGAATTATTTTTTACATCAGGTGGTACGGAAAGCAGTAATCTGGCGATTTCTGGAACCATTATGGCGACCGATTCACCCGCTTCAGCACACATCATTACCTCTGCTATCGAGCACCCTGCCACGCTCGAGCCTTGTCGTGCTCTTAGGCAGATGGGATGTGAGATAACGGTCATTGGTTGTGATTCCAATGGCGTCATGCAACCACACGAAGTCGCATCTGCAATTCAACCAAACACAAAATTGGTAAGTGTAATGCACGCCAATAATGAAACTGGTTCGATTCAGCCAATCAATGCCATCTCACATATTTGCAAACAATCAGGAATCCTTCTCCACGTCGATGCCGCACAATCGGTGGGCAAATTGCCTGTCTCTTGCCAGAAAATCGGGATCGACCTCATGACGGTTGCCGGGCATAAATTTTATGCCCCTAAAGGAATTGGTTGCTTAGTGGCTAGAAAAGGAATTACCCTAAGCCCTCTGGTCCATGGCGGAGGCCAGGAAAGTGGCCTCAGCCCGGGCACTGAAAATGTGGCTCAAATCGTCGCGCTCGGTGCGGCGGCTGAGATCGCTGCAGAAAAAAGCGGAAGCGATGCCATGCGCATTTGTGGTCTTCGTGATCAGTTTGAAAATCTTGTCGAACAAGAAACGCACGGTGATATTTTCATCCATGCAAAATCGGCGGAACGGCTGATGAATACGACAAGTGTCTCTTTTCCCGACGTAGAGGCGGTTGAGCTACTAAACCGTATTCCATTTCTATGTGCATCGACCGGAGCCGCTTGTCACAGCCATTCAACAGTTATTTCCGCGACTCTTCAGGCGATGGGGGTGACCGAACCTATTGCGCGAGGAACCGTTCGCATCAGCATGGGGCGGCACACTACCGAGGATGAAATTCAACAGGCGGCATACGCTTTGGCGAAAACGTGGAAAAAAATACGCACAACGCGTCCTGCCGCTTACGAAGCAGGGGACACGACAAAACCTTAGGAATTCCCCTGCTGTAACATCTGAGACCGCGCCATCGCGTCTTCAGCGTCTTGTATGAATTGCTGATTGTTTGTGCCTGCATAGGCCCGCTGATAAATGACGCTTAACTGGGTATGGCTAAAAGGGTCTTCTGGCGCAATTTCACACACTCGTCGTGCGTGTTCGATTGCCGAATCGTGCTTACCCATTCGACCGTACACGACCGCTAGCGCTGCATGCGCAAGGGCGTAATCTGGGTCGTCTACTAAGATCTCGCCGTATTTGGCCACCGCTTCATCTAGCTTACCCTCTACCTTCAATTGATCCGCTTGATCATATAATTCATGCACATCTGCCATAGCCGCGCTCCAAGTGTGAAAGCATTCTTGACCCCGTTAATATACCCAAAAACATTGGGCGTTTATTGGAATCATTATTGATCTGGTATTCAAGTATTGCTTGCAAAAAAGAGCAAATCTTGGATTTCGTCACATTCTCCTGATTCAGCCGCACATTGAAGACGATAAATTGTCTATCACAGAAACTCAAAGCTAAATCTGGATATTTATCTTGTCTATTCATCCCACCGCCATCGTTGACAGCACAGCCAGAATCGGGAGTGGCGTGCATATCGGACCCTTCTGCATTGTCGAGAAAAATGCTGTCCTCGGAGACGATTGTCACCTGGCAAGTCGCGCAATTGTCAAGGAACAAACGGAACTTGGTCCTGGCAATACCTTACACGAGGATGCAGTTCTAGGTGGCTTGCCTCAGCATTCGCACCTTCCCGAAAAGATTGGCAAGCTGAAGATCGGTGAAGGAAATACCTTTCGAGAAAACACAACCGTACATCGCGGATTAAACGACGAGCAGGCAACGCAGATTGGTGACCATAATCTCGTGATGGTCGGTGTTCATATTGGTCACGATTGTCTGATTGGGAATCATACTGTACTGATCAATAATGTGATGCTTGCCGGCCATGTCACCGTAGAAGATCGAGCTTATGTTGCCGGAGGCGCAGCCGTTCAGCAATTTCGCCGCGTAGGACGGCTTGCTGCGGTTGGGGGATATTCCCGAGCTGTTAAAGATGTTCCTCCCTTTGTGATGCTCGATGGCAACACCAGCGGGGTTGTCGGCTTGAACCGTGTCGGCCTGCAGCGTGCCGGATATCAAGCCGAGGATATCGCCGGATTAAAAAACGCTTACCGTTTGATCTATCGCAGTGGTTTGGCGTGGAATGAAATTCTCAGTCGACTCAAAAGTGACTTTACTTCTGGACCGGCCGCAGAGTTTTATCCATTCTTTGCGGATGGAAAATATGGCTTTATGCCCGAGAGACGATCTCCGAATTCCGCCACGCTCAGACTCTATCGAGCCGACGGACGTGTTAGCGACGAGGATGGTGTTCAGGCTAAAGCCGGCTGATCAGCAAGGCGAGAAGATAGTCAACACGAAAAAGACTCCGGTCCACTCTGACGGCGTCCAGTCTGTCCTAGCTGATAAAGCCCCGCTGCCGGAGTAATTCAAGGATTCTCTCCACACACTCATCGAGAGCCTCGGCGTGCGGTGCGAGCGTCAGGTCAGCGGCGACCGGTTCTTCATAGGGCGATGTCACACCAGGGAAATCCTGGATTTCTCCGGAATCAGCCAGATCATACATGCCGTTCGTATCGCGCTCGCGACACACCTCGAGGGGCACATCAAGAAAAACCTCGATAAACCGATCAGATCCGACCACATCGCGTGCCTTATCCCGGACCTCTTTATGCGGAGCAAGAAAACTTGCAATGGTAATCAGGCCCGCATCGTTGAGTAACCGCGCACATTCGGCAGCACGGCGCATGTTTTCACTTCTACCTTCCGGAGTAAAACCGAGATCTTTGCTGACCCCGAGTCGCATCTTCGGGCCGTCAAGTAGCGTACATGCCCGCCCGGAATCAAACAGGCGTCTCTCAAGTGCGTGGGCAACTAATCGCTTACCAGATCCTGTAAGTCCGGTAATCAGGACGGTGGCGCCGCGTTGCCCAAACCGTGCCTCCCTTTCCTTGTCCGTAACCTGACTCGGCTCCTGATGCATGCCGGCACTCGCCGGTTCATCGTCCCAATGATCCCGCGCATCCCCTGCTTGCATTTCATCAAGTATCATCACCGCTCCTACGGTGACATTCGTAATGCGGTCAATAATGACCATGGAACCTGTGCTGCGATTTCGTTTATATGCATCAAACATGATATTGTCATCAAGCTGAATTTCACATCGGCCGATTTCATTCAGCTGCAGCGAGGGTGCCGGTTCGCGATGCAACGTATTCACGTCGACTTGATAGCGGAGGGATTGCAGCGCACCGGGTACCACTTTGGTTGTCTGCTTGAAAAGGTATCGTGTGCCGGGAACCATGGGGTCTTCACCCATCCATACGACCATCGCATCCATTCTCTGGGCAACACGGGGCTGATTGCCGACGCGAACAATCATATCGCCACGACTCGCGTCAATTTCATCTTCGAGGGTTAATGTAACGGACAGAGGCGTAAATGCTTCTTCGATCTCGCCATCGAACGTTTCAATAGATGCAACGCGACTTGTCGTTCGTGCGGGCAGCACCATAATCTCATCGCCCTTTTTGATCGTACCCGAGGCGACCGTTCCGCAAAAACCTCGAAAGTCGAGATGGGGACGATTGACGTATTGCACCGGGAAGCGGAAATCCTGCAAGTTGCTGTCTGAGGCGATGTACACATTCTCAAGCATGTGCATGAGCGTATTACCATCGTACCACGGCATTTTTTCGCTGCGGGAAACAACGTTATCTCCATCAAGCGCGGAGATAGGAATGAAATGCACATCATCCGAAGACATTCGGGCAGCGAACTGAATATATTCGTCCCGAATTCTTTCGTAAACTTCCTGGGAGTAGTCGACCAGATCCATCTTATTGATTGCCACGACGATATGCTTTACCCCCAACAGCGAGGTAATAAAACTATGCCGCTTGGTTTGCGTGAGCACACCCTTGCGGGCATCAATTAAGATAATGGCCAAATCGCACGTCGATGCGCCGGTCGCCATATTCCGCGTGTATTGCTCATGACCCGGCGTATCTGCAATGATGAACTTTCGTTTCGCCGTGGAGAAGTAGCGATAAGCAACATCAATCGTGATTCCCTGCTGTCGCTCGTCATCGAGACCGTCAGTCAATAGAGCCGGATCAAGTCGGTCACCAATCGTGCCGTGCGATTGAGAGTCCTGCTCAAGGGCAGCCAACTGGTCTTCGTAAACCATCTTGGACTCAATCAACATGCGACCGATCAGCGTACTCTTTCCATCATCCACACTACCGCACGTCAAAAACCGGAGAAGCTCCTTGCGTTCATGCTGCGCAAGATAGGCATCAATATCCGTAGCGATTAATTCAGATTGGTGTGACATAGTGCGAGACTAAAAATAGCCTTCCTTCTTCTTTTTCTCCATGGAAGCATCCTTGTCTCGATCAATCATGCGACCCTGTCGCTCGCTCGTTTTGCAAAGAAGCATTTCCTGAATAATTTCTGGCAAGGTTGTTGCTGTTGACTCGACTGCACCGGAAAGAGGGTAACACCCCAAGGTGCGAAATCGAACCATCTTCTCTTCAGGCACCTCACCCGGTTCTAATTTCATTCGATCGTCATCAACGAGCAGCGTTACTTCGTTTCCTTTTTCGTCAAACCGCTGAACAACAGGTCGCTTTGCGGCAAGGTATAAAGGAACGATCGGAATATTTTCCAAATGGATGTATTGCCACACATCAAGCTCAGTCCAATTCGATAGCGGAAAAACTCGAATGCTCTCGCCAGGACGCACCTTCGCGTTATAGAGATTCCAGAGTTCCGGCCTTTGATTCTTTGGGTCCCAACGATGATTCTTGTCGCGAAATGAAAAAATTCTTTCTTTTGCTCGCGACTTTTCTTCATCACGCCGTGCTCCACCAAACGCCGCATTAAATCGGTATTTGTCAAGCGCTTGCTTCAAAGCATCCGTTTTCATCAATTCGGTATGCTTATCACTATCGTCGAGCGGGTGAATACCGTGCTTAAGACCTTCTTGGTTGGTGTATGTAAGCACATCAAGCCCGAGTTCTTTCTTCGCATATTCCTCGCGAAATGCAATCATCTCGCGAAATTTCCAGGTTGTATCCACATGAAGTAAAGGAAATGGAGGCTTGGCCGGATGAAAGGCTTTAAGCGCCAAGTGAACCATCACCGAAGAGTCCTTACCAATCGAATAAAGCATTACCGGATTATCAAATTCGGCAACGACTTCACGAATAACGTGAATACTTTCGGCTTCAAGTTGCTTGAGGTGCGTCAGGTTATAGGATGTCATCAGAGTAATTCGGGTGGGTCGCGTGGACGCGTGAGTTAGGAAAACGGCAATATAAAGCAAAATTTACCTAAACTCAATGTGTCGCCGCACACGAAGATTCGAGAACTTCAGCGGGGATACACGCGTAAAATGACGCTCTCCGAACCTCCTGGACTCGTATTGGAATAGCTCAGGAGCATGCGAAGTTCTAAATCTCGCAGCAGCCCCGCTTCTCGCGATTCAAGCCTCTCTTCTACCCAGGCCGGCCCTTTCACCATGAGAATCTGGCCAATCGATTGCCAATGGGGGCTAAACCACGTAAGAATTTTATGCAACTTAGCCACCGCACGTATGGTAAGCGTATCGAAGGATTCCTCGGCCAATACGTTTTCTGCCCGCCCGTGGATAACGCGAACGTCTGCACCCACGGCTTCGGCAATCGTCTGTACCACTTTCGCCCGCTTCGCGACTGACTCAGACAAGGAAAGCGAAAGATCAGGGCGTAAAATCGAAAGAATCATACCGGGAACACCGCCCCCCGTACCGACGTCAAGAACGCGGGTCCCTGGCTCTAAAAATCGCTCAAGCATCAAACTATCCTGCAAATCTCGATCGATAAATTTTTCGATTGTCAGGTGCCGGGTTAAGTTAATTTTTTTATTCCATTCCCAAAGCTGACGCCGGTAATCATCAAGTTGCTCAATCTGGTCTTCAGAACAATTGAAACCTTGTTTCGCAACTGCGTCCGATAAGGCGGCAAGATGGCGTGTTGATTCAGTCATTTTTTCCTACAAAAAATATTCGCAAAGAAACGCGATAACAAACAATTCTTTAACGTAGCACGCACAGAATGGATCAGCGAACGTGTGGCCCCTCTCTAGGATTCAGGATAAATACCGACTTCAAGACAATTACCATCGGGATCCTGAAAAAAAATCTGCTGAAAACCGGCGGCATTGACCTGTCGTTTATACGGAACTTCGTGTTTTTTTAGCCGATCTTCAATGGCATCCAGGTCGTCAACAACCATCGCAAAATGTGGCGCAAGCGAATCAATAGGACCTCGCTGGCCTCGGGCGGAAGCATGCTGAATAAGATGGACTTGTAAATTCCCGGGCACATGATGAAGCCACGCGCCAGCAAAAGAAAACGCCGGGCGGTCGATCTGTTGCATGCCGACAACCCCCACATAAAATTTGGCAGCTGCCTCCGGGTCACAAGTGGGAAGAGCAATATGATGCAGCAATTGGGGACAGAGCGGGTCGGGCATTATCGGCATTCCATGGAATAGCAAAAACAGAGACATGCGGGCCACCGCATGATTACCGGCACTATACCTAGCTGCTAGCAAGACGGAAACGGGCAATTGATGGGTTCAAGAAACCAATATTTAGAGCACAGAAAGTTTACTGATTAGGAAGGACCGATAATTTATAAGGATTTTCTCGATTTTTATGATTATTCATCCGATGGTTAAGATCAGGGTGGGCTAAATAGGACTCTCGGTTATCTCCGCGCCGAATTTCTTCTGCGCTCACCCCAGCAAACTTGAACGATCGTTTTAGATCGTTTTTGAGAATGAAAGCCGTAGGGTGAGTGAAAGGAAAGAGCGAAATGCATTCAAATAAACTACTTCTGGGCCTTGTGCTTATGACACTTCTCTTTTCTGGTTGCAGTGCATGTCCTTGGAGAGTTGGCGTCTGGAGAGAAACTCCGACCAATGTTGGCCCACAGGACACATGTAGCTCATGTGGTGAGGTTTCCTGCGCAGGCAATTGTACGGGACACCTATTGTCAACGTGGTATCCGGCGAAGCATCTCATCCGAGGGTTCCATCATGCATGTGGGCTTTTTACCTGCTACGGTTGCGGGGGAAATTGCTGGTGTGGCGAGGCATGCAATGCATATGGAGTAAATGGCTGGAACTCTTTACCAGGCGAAGTCACCATGGAGCAGCAATTGGAACCCATTCCAGTACCGAACCAGCAACCAAACGCCACATCGGCAAAACCGGCTTCACCACCAGCAAATTAGTCTTTGAAAATCAGATCTGAAGCTTACTTTCGCGGTGCCTCGGGGAAACTCATGCTGCCCTTTGCTGGT
>MDTB01234721.1_pt1 | contig 10922 bp, 6 predicted proteins | sample 811161 | NCBI WGS metagenome assembly MDTB01 (sample SAMN05326650, study PRJNA326480) | marine metagenome | isolation source: seawater | place: Mediterranean Sea | collected 2009 | reverse complement strand
TCAATTGATATTTTAATAAATAATGCCAGTGCTATTGGTTTATTTAATAGTGAAACTCTTCCAACAAAACAATTTGATCTTATGAATGATATCAATTTAAGAGGAACATACCTTTGTTCAAAAATATGTTTGAAACATCTTAAAAAGTCTAAAAACCCGCATATTTTAAATATGAGCCCGCCAATAAGTCTTAAATCTAAATGGTTTGAAAACTTTACAGCATATACAATTGCTAAGTTTGGTATGAGTATGTGTGTTATAGGAATGTCAGCGGAATATAAGAAATACAATATTGCAGTAAATGCCCTGTGGCCAAAAACAGCTATTGATACAGCGGCTATTAGAATGCTTGGAGGTGTGGTTAGACCAGAACAATGCCGTAAAGTTGATATTTTGGCTGATGCATCATTTTTTGTTTTAAGAAGAGATAGTAATAAATTTACTGGAAAATTTTATATTGACGAGGAAGTACTTGCTGAAGAGGGAATTACAGATTTAGAAAAGTATAGTGTAAAAAAAGGTGAAAAATTATTTACAGACTTATATTTAGATTAATCATAATTATAGGGAGAGAAAATTGGAAAAAGTTTGGTTAAAAAGCTATCCGAAGGGGGTTCCTTCAGAAATTAATTTAGATGAATTTCAATCATTAGTCGACTTGTTTAATCAAACATGTGATCGATTTAATGATCAGCCAGCTTTTACTAATTTCGGAGTGGAAGTAAGTTTTAGAGAATTAAAATCACATTCTGAAAATCTATCTTCTTTTTTGCTTAATGAGTTCAATCTAAAAAAAGGGGATAGGGTTTCAATTATGATGCCAAATATTTTACAGTATCCTATTTCAACTTTTGGAATTTTAAAATCAGGTCTTATAATAGATAATATTAATCCTTTATTTACAGAACGTGAATTGAAGGCACAGTTAAATGACTCAGAATCTGAGACTATAATTATAGCTGAAAATTTCGCATCAAATTTACAATCTATACTAAAAGAAACATCAATTAAAAATGTTTTAATTACCTCTGTTGGTGAATTTTTAGGATTAAAAGGGGTAATGATTAATTTTGTACTAAGGAGAATTAGGAAAATGGTTCCTAAATACTCTTTGCCCAATGCTGTAAATTTTAAAGATGCAATTAACATTGGAGCAAAGCATAAATTTCAAGAGCAAAAAATTGACAAGGAAGATATTGCATTTCTTCAGTATACGGGAGGAACAACAGGTGGAGTTAAAGCTGCAATCCTGTCCCATAGAAATGTTTTAGCTAATGCTATTCAGGTAAGGGAATGGCTAGGTGAAAATTTAAAATTTGGTGAAGATTTAGCTATTTGTGCACTTCCACTTTACCACATATTTGCATTGACTTGCAATTCAGTAGTTTATTTTTACTTTGGAGCAAATAATATTCTAATAACAAATCCAAGGGATATCCCAGGCTTTGTTAAAATTTTGAAAAAATACAAGTTTACGTTCATCAGTGGTGTAAACACTTTATTTAATAAGTTATTGGAGGATAAAAATTTCCAGGATTGCGACTTTTCAAAACTCAATATTACAATAGCAGGTGGAATGCCTGTGCAAAAATCTGTTGGCGATCGTTGGCAAAAAACCACTGGTTGTTTGATGGTAGTCGGTTATGGTCTATCTGAAACTGCACCAGCGGCATCTATCGATCCAGTTGATGGAAAAACTTTTAGTGACACCATCGGCCTTCCTTTACCTTCAACTGAAATGTCTATTCAAGATGATAAAGGAAAAATTCTATCAGCTGAGAAAGAGGGCGAAATATGTATTAGAGGTCCTCAAGTCATGAGAGGTTACTGGAATAATGAAAAAGACACCAAAAATGTTTTAACAAAAGATGGTTGGTTTAAAACTGGTGATATAGGCAAAATGAGAAAGGATGGATACTTTCAAATTGTTGATAGAAAAAAAGATATGATAATTGTTTCGGGATTTAATGTTTATCCAAGTGATATTGAGGAAGTTGTAATGCAGCATCAAAAAATCTTAGAGGCTGGCTGTATCGGAGTTTCTGGAAAAAATGGTCAGGAGCTAGTGAAATTATTTGTATCAGTTGTTGATGGTGAAAATATAACTAAAGAAGAGATTTTAGAACATTGTAAAAATAATCTTACAGCTTATAAGGTACCAAAATTACTTGAAATTGTTGATGAAATACCTAAGTCGAATGTAGGTAAAATATTAAGAAGAGAATTAAGGGAGATAAAATAAAATGCATAATGCCGTTATAGCTGGTTATTCTAGATCACCTTTCACTATTTCGAACAAGGGCGAGCTTAAATTTTTAAGACCTGAGGATATATTAGCACAAGTTATTAATAAATTAATTTCTCCTTCAAATTTAAATAAAGACGATATTGAAGATGTAATTGTAGGTTGTGCATTTCCAGAGGGTGAGCAGGGTTTCAATATTGGTAAAGTTGTCACTTTCATGTGTGATCTTCCAAGAAGTGTTGCTGGCATGACTGTAAACAGATGGTGTGGTTCATCAATGCAAGCTATTCACAACGCAGCTGGTTCGATTGCTATGGGATCTGGCAAGGTATTTATTTGTGCTGGTGTTGAAAGTATGACAAGAGTTCCTATGCTAGGATTTAATCCAATGCCACATCCTAAGTTATTAGAAGACAACCCTAATGTCTATCTGTCAATGGGCATGACTGCAGAAAATGTAGCAAAAAAATATAAAATTGATAGAAAAGAACAGCAAGAGTTTGCAATTTCAAGTCACGAGAAAGCATCAAATGCAGACAGTAATGGCAATTTTAAAGATGAAATCACATCTATAAAAAATGATACAATTGATGTAACTAAAGATGGAGGCATAAGACCTGGAACTACACAAGAAATTCTCGACGGATTAAAATTAGCATTTGATCAAAATGGTACAGTTACAGCTGGAACTTCATCTCCATTAACGGATGGTGCAGCCGCAACTTTGATTTGTGAAGAAAATTATGCAAAAGAAAATGGTCTTGATATATTAGCCAGAATTAAGTCATGTGCTGTTAATGGGTGTGATCCCGAGGTAATGGGATTAGGACCAATTGGAGCATCCCGAAAAGCTATGGATAGAGCTGGGATAAACTCAGCTGATTTGGGAGTTGTTGAATTAAATGAAGCTTTTGCTTCACAAAGTTTAGCTTGTGTTCAAGATTTGGAATTAGATAAAAAAATTGTCAATTTAGATGGTGGAGCAATTGCATTAGGCCATCCCCTTGGAGCTACAGGTGCAAGAATTACTGGTAAAGCTGCTCAGCTACTTAAACGTGAAGGCAAAAAATATGCTCTTGCTACACAATGTATAGGTTTAGGGCAAGGTATAGCCACAGTACTTGAAGCAGTTTAATATGATAAAAAACGTAACAGTAATTGGTGCTGGATTAATGGGTGCAGGTATTGCTGCTCATTTAACAAATGCAGGAACCAGTGTAACTCTTTTAGATATACCTGACGATAAATCTCAAAATAGGAACAATCTTGCTGATCAGGCTGTAAGTAAATTAATAAAAATAAAACCAGCAGCTTTTACTTTATCAAAAAATGTCAAGTTAATTAAAACAGGAAACGTTGATGATCATCTCCATCTAATTAATCAGTCTGACTGGGTAATAGAAGTAATCATAGAAGATTTGAAACTTAAAAAAAATCTCTATGAAAAAATTGAAAAAATTATGAAAGATAATTTAATCATTTCGTCAAACACTTCAACGATACCTCTTAGCAAACTAACTGAAGGCAGAGACAAAAAATTCAAGTCAAATTTTTTTATAACTCATTTTTTCAATCCTCCAAGGTATTTAAGATTACTAGAAATTGTTGGATCCGATAATAGTGATATTAAATTTAAAAATGATTTAATTGAATTTTGCGATCATATGTTGGGGAAGTCAGTTATTGATTGTAAAGACACGCCAGGGTTCATCGGAAATAGAATTGGTGTTTTTTGGATGATGGTTGCTGCTGAAAGAGCAATAAAAATGGGGTTAAATGTTGAAGAAGCTGATACTATAATATCCACAGTATTTGGTGCACCTAAAACAGGGATCTTCGGACTACTTGATTTAGTAGGTTTAGACTTGATGCCTCACGTTATGTCATCAATGACTGAAAATCTTGATAAAAATGATGAATACAATTTGTATTCAAAGCCTCCTGAAATTTTTGATTACATGCTTGAGAATAAATTAATTGGTAGAAAAGGAATTGGGGGTTTTTATAAATTAGAAAATGTAAATGGAAAAAAAATAAAAACATCAATTAATTTGATAACAAAAGAATTTTCAGAAAGTAAAAAACCTTCAATTCAGAGTACTAAGCTAGCAAAAAAAAATCTTAATAATTTTTTAGAAATTAAAGATAAATATTCACAATATGCTTTATCAGTTGTTTTAGAATTTATTTTATACACATTAAATCATGCTGAAGAAATTTCGAATGATTTACTTTCAATTGATAATGCTATGAAGAATGGTTTCGGTCTAGCATTTGGTCCTTTTGAATTAATGGATAAACTAGGCAAGACATGGATCAAAGAAAAATTTTTAGAATCAAATATTAAATTACCTAAAATTTTAAATAATCTCCCAGAAGAAAAGTTTTACAAAGTTGAAGATCAAAAATTAAAATATTTTGACTTTATCTCGAACAAGTTTGTTAACATAAATAGACCTAAAGGAATTATTTTACTTTCAGATATTAAAAAAATTAGAGAACCAATTCAAAAAATTAGTAATGCTAGTCTGTGGGATATAGGCGATGGTGTCACTGTTTTTGAAATTCATAGCAGGGGTAACTCTATTGATATGAATACTATGCAATTTTTAGATGAATCAATTGATACAGTGAGTAATTCTTACAAAGCTATGGTGATTTATAATGAGGGCTCGATGTTTTCAGCAGGTGCAAATGTTGGAGAGGCTCTTTTTCTGGGGAATATTGGTTTAGAAACTGAATTAGTTGATAAAATTGTAGAATATGGGCAAAAAGTTTATAAAAAATTAAAATACTCAAATTTTCCTGTTATTTCCGCTCCTTCAGGTATGGCATTAGGAGGAGGTTGTGAATTACTTCTACATTCAAATTTCGTTCAAGCTCATGTTGAAAGTTATATAGGCTTAACTGAAGCTGCTTTAGGTATCTGCCCTGCTTGGGGTGGCTGTAAAGAATTATTATCAAGGTTTGAACACAATAAAAATATGCCAAATGGGCCTATGCCAGCAATTATGAAGGCTTTTCAAACAATAGGATTAGCTAAAACTTCAACATCTGCTCCTGAAGCGCGTAAGATTGGCTTTTTAAGGTCTGAAGATCGAATAACAATGAATAGGGATAGGCTTTTGCACGATGCAAAATTAGCAGCCATTAATTTAATAAATAATTATGTAAAACCAGAAAAACTATCTTACAGACTACCTGGTAGAACTGCATTTGCAGCATTAGAACTTGGATTAAAAGGAATGATTGATAATGGTCAAATATCGGAACATGATAAATTTATTGGTCAGCAAATAGCTACAATTTTGTCTGGTGGGGAAACTGATATGCTAAACGAAGTTGATGAAGACCATATTCTAAAATTAGAATCTAATTCTATACAAACTTTGTTTAAACAGCCAAAGTCCCAAGAAAGAATAGAAAAGTTATTAGAAACAGGAAAGATAATAAGGAATTAAATTAGGAGAACGTTATGCAATCTTATAGTGCACCATTGAATGATATGAAATTTATTATAGAGGATTTTTTAAAATCTGGAGCAGAAGACACACTATTTAAACAAAATGATATTGAGATAGAAGACTTCAATTTTATACTTGATGAGTCTTCAAAATTTTGTGAAGAGATACTTTTGCCACTTAATCAATCAGGTGACAAAGAGGGTTGCACCTTTGAAAATGGCAAAGTAAAAACACCTAAGGGATTTAAAGATGCCTATAAACAATTTGTTGAGAGTGGATGGCAAGGAGCTGCTTTAGACCAAAAGTATGGGGGTCAAGGATTACCATATATATTTAATGTTTTTTTTGATGAAATGATTACTTCTTCAAATATGGGCTTTGGAAATTATCCAGGTTTAACAGGCAATGCATTTGAAGCCATTAAGAAAAGTGCATCTGACGATTTAAAAGATTTATACCTTCCAAAGTTAGCAACTGGTGACTGGTCTGGAACAATGAATTTAACTGAGCCCCAATGTGGTACAGATTTAGGTCTCAGTAAAGCAATAGCAAACCCTCAAGAGGATGGATCTTATAAATTAACTGGTACTAAAATTTTCATCACAGGTGGTGAACAAGATCTCAGTGAAAATATTATTCATCTCGTCTTAGCAAGAACTCCTGATGCTCCCAAAGGCATAAAAGGCATAAGTCTTTTTTTAGTTCCAAAAATAATCCCTAATAAAGATGGTTCTCTTGGAGAAGAGAATAGTCTTAGCTGCGGTTCCATTGAGGATAAAATGGGGATTAAATCAAGTTCTACATGTGTGATGCATTATAATGATGCAAAGGCATGGTTAGTAGGTGATCTTAACAAAGGCATGAAAGCAATGTTTATAATGATGAATGGTGCAAGGTTAATGGTTGGTGTTCAAGGTTTAGGCATGTCTGAAGTATCCTATCAATCTGCTTTATATTACGCAAAAGAACGTCTTCAAGGGAGATCTCTTAAGGGGGCCAAAAAGCCAGAAATGTCTGCAGATCCTATAATTGTTCACCCTGATGTTAGAAAAACACTTTTAAAGATGAAGTCTCTCAATGAAGGAATTAGGGGTCTTATTGCATTTACAGCACTTCAAGTTGATGTGGCAAAATATGAAAAAGATAAATTTAAAAAGCAAAGAGCTGATGATTGGGTAGCATTAATGACACCAATCATAAAAGCGTATGCAACCGATATTGGTTCGGAGTCTGCAAACCTTGCGGTTCAAATATATGGTGGGCACGGATTTATAAAGGACCATGGAGTTGAACAATTCGTAAGAGATGCTCGAATTGCACAGCTTTATGAGGGAACTAATGGTATTCAGGCATTGGATCTTGTAGGACGAAAATTACCAATGCATAACGGAAGACTTTTAAGGAGTTTCTTTCATGAAGTAAAAGAATATATAGAAGAAAATGCATTTAATTATAATTTGAAGGAAGTAATACCACATTTGATGAAGTCTTTTGGAAGATTGCAGCAAGCAACAGCTTTTATTGCTTCAAAGGGTCTGTCTGATCCAGAAGAGGGGGCTGGCCCTGCTACTGATTATTTGAAAATGTTTGCTTTAACTTCTTTGGCATATGTTTGGGTGAAATATATTGATATTTCGAATAGAAAAATGAATGACGATCCCAAAGGTTTTTATAAAGCAAAAATTGCGACTGGTACATTTTTTCTAAATAAGGTCTTGCCAGAAACAGGGGCATTAATGTCTAGTATCATGTCTGGTGCATCCTCGTATACAAAGTATGAAGATGATTTTTTTGAGAGTAGTTTTTCATAGGTTGATACGTAATTAAGTATTATGTTATAATCAATAACTGCTTTAATTTAACAGAAGAAAAATTATTCAATGCTGCAAAACCTAATTTTTGATAAAAGGTTTAGATCAATATCATTTCAGATATTTCTTTTTCTTTTTGTAATATTGCTATTCTATTGGTTTGCTCAAAATGCATCAAATAATATTACTGCAAGAGGAGATAAATTTGGTTTTGATTTTTTAAATAATTCGTCGGGTTTCAGTATATTGCCTACATTGGGCACTTGGTTGATGGATTATGAAGTTGGCAAGTCAACTTACTTAGATGTTTATTTTATAGGTATTATAAACACTCTTGTAATAGCTTTTACAGGGATAATTGCTACTACATTACTTGGTTTTGTAATCGGTATTTTTAGATTGTCTAATAATATTGTTTTAAAATTCTTTTCATCAGTTTACGTTGAAATGTTTAGAAATATACCTTTGTTAATACATTTGTTTTTTTGGTATTTTGCAGTTCTTAGAGCGGTGCCTGGTAAAAGAGAAAAATTAGATGTTTTAGGTTCATATGCTGGTGTAAATGTTACTGGGTTGTATCTTCCCAAACCACTTTTTTTTGATGGTTCTACAATATTTTTGTTTTCAATTTTATTTTCGATTGCTTTAGCTTTTTTTATGACTTCATATGTTAATAATTTAAGAAAAAAAACTGGACAACAGCTTCCATTATTTCAAATAAATATAGGTATTATTTTCCTGATTCCAACCATTTTATTCTTGTTTTTAACCTATAATTCCGGGGCACCTGTCGAATTTCAAATTCCTGAATTTAAAACTGATGGCCCTAAATTAAAACAAGGGTTTGTTAAAGGCATTGGGATGAGTGTTCATCCAGAAATGATTGCGCTTTGGCTGGCACTGGTTTTATATACAGCTGCATTTATTGCTGAAATAGTTAGAGCAGGAATAACAGCTATACATAAGGGGCAAACAGAAGCTTCATTGGCAACAGGAATGACAAAGAGTAATACTTTGCGTCTTATTATAATTCCTCAAGCTTTAAGAGTTATAGTACCACCTTTGACTTCACAATATTTAAACCTAACGAAAAATTCGTCTTTGGCTGTTGCTATTGCTTATCCTGAATTGGTATCAGTTTTTGCGGGAACTGCTCTTAATCAAGTTGGTCGTGAAGTAGAAATGATTTTTATGATGGCTTTAGTTTACCTTACCTTTAGTTTAATAACATCTTTATTTATGAATTGGTTTAACCATAGAATAAAACTGGTTGAGAAATAATGGAAACTAAATATTCATTTGTCAGAAATGATCTTGTATCAGAACAACCACCCCCTCTAACACAAGTTGGTATCACTGGTTGGTTATGGAGGAATTTATTTTCTTCAATGTCAAATTTTACTACTGTTACTTCTTCTATTCAGTCAATTCTGATGATAATTCTTACTATTTGGTTATTATATTTTTGTGGTGGCCAACTTATTTCTATAATTGATTTTGCAATAATTTCTGCAGTTTGGTCAGATCCAGATGGTTTAAAGAGAGAGGTTTGCGCAACTGTAAAGCAAGGTGGTGAACTTCCAGCTGACTGGTATGGTGCTTGTTGGCCCTTTATTTTTGCAAAAAAGAAATTTCTTATTTATGGGAGAATACCAATTGAAGAATTATGGAGAGCAAATTTAGTTTACTTAGGTCTATTTGTTGGTATGGGTTACATTATTTGGGAAAAAGGGCAAGGTAGAAAATGGGTTGGTTTGGGAATGCTTACATTATTTCCTGTCATTTCACTTATTCTTTTAACAGGAGCGAATTTTGATATTAGCTTTAATTTAATTTTATGGACAGGTATACTTTTAGTTGTTTCATATTTAGTGGGTTACTTTTCAAGCCGAAATTATTTTGGTGAAATTTTTGAACAATTTTCAATATTATTTAATTTTCTTGCACTAATTTTATTTTTATTTTTGGCATTGCTAATATTATTTTCTATAGATTATGGTCTTGCTCCCATTGATACATTAGATTGGGGTGGTTTACTCCTTACATTGCTGATCGCTATTACAGGTATTGTTGCATCTCTTCCAATTGGAATAGTTTTAGCTTTAGGTAGAAGATCAAATATGCCTATTGCAAGAGTTTTATGCACCGTGTTTATAGAATTTTGGAGAGGTATTCCTTTGATTACGGTTCTCTTTGCCGCATCAGTTTTAATACCGCTTTTTTTGCCTTCAGGTGCTAATGTAGATAAACTTTTAAGGGCTGTAATTGGAATAATACTATTTTCATCAGCCTATATGGCTGAAGTAGTCAGAGGGGGGCTTCAAGCAATTCCTAGGGGACAGTATGAGAGCGCATCAGCTGTTGGTCTATCTTACTCTCAATCGATGAGATTTATTATACTACCACAAGCTTTAACACATGTTCTTCCAGGTATAGTCAATACTTTCATAGGTTTGTTTAAAGATACAACACTAGTTTCAATCATTGGTATCTTTGAGGTAATGGGTATTTTCCGAGCTGCATCACAAGATGCAAATTGGGGTTCTCATGTACAACATGCAACAAGTTACCTTGTAGCAGCAACAGCTTTCTTTATATTTTGTTTTGGTATGTCAAGGTATTCAATATATATCGAAAATAAATTAAGTAGAGATAATAAATAAATTTAAGGAAATTACCAATGAGTGCATCACCAGCAAAGAAGACAAATACCCAATCAAAAATGAAAGTTACCGATGAGGTTGTAATTGAAATCGCAAATATGAATAAATGGTTTGGCCACTTTCACGTTCTACGGGATATTGATTTGATTGTAAACAAAGGTGAAAGAATTGTTATATGTGGTCCCTCTGGATCCGGAAAATCTACTTTAATAAGATGTATTAATCGACTTGAAGAACATCAAAAGGGCATAATTAAAGTTGACGGAGTAGAGTTGAATGATGATGTAAAAAAAATTGATAAAATTAGAAGTGAAGTTGGGATGGTTTTTCAGTCATTCAATTTATTTCCACATCTTACAGCCCTTGAAAATTGTACTTTAGCGCCTGTTTGGGTTCGTAAACTCCCTAAAAAAGATGCAGATGAAATTGCTATGAAATATTTGGAAATTGTTAAAATACCTGAGCAAGCTCTTAAATATCCTGGGCAACTTTCAGGTGGACAGCAGCAAAGAGTTGCAATCGCAAGGGCTCTTTGTATGGAGCCAAAAATAATGCTTTTTGATGAGCCTACTTCTGCTCTTGATCCTGAAATGATTAAAGAGGTCCTCGATACAATGATTGAACTTGCAGAAGATGGAATGACAATGATTGTTGTAACTCACGAAATGGGATTTGCTAGTAAAGTAGCTAATAGAGTAATATTTATGGATGAAGGCCAAATCATTGAGCAAAATTCACC
>MDTB01013459.1_pt1 | contig 10922 bp, 9 predicted proteins | sample 811161 | NCBI WGS metagenome assembly MDTB01 (sample SAMN05326650, study PRJNA326480) | marine metagenome | isolation source: seawater | place: Mediterranean Sea | collected 2009 | reverse complement strand
TCCCAATGGAATTGATTCAAGAACGATTTGTGCGCTAACACGTTATGCAGGAATTAGTGACCGTGTAAGTTTTATGGGAATACATGAATTACCTTCCACGCCTATGATGGATCAACTCTTGGCTCAAATGGTTTGGTACTTCTTAGAAGGTTTTTGTTTGCGATACAATGAATATCCTGTTGCAGTAAATCAAGGATTTATAAAATATTCTGTTACTTTATCAGATCAGACAATGGTATTTTACAAAAGTGAAAGAAGTCAGCGTTGGTGGTTAGAATTAACAAATGATTCACATATGAATAATAAATTAAAAAAAGCTACGTTAATAGCATGCACGGAAAATGATTACGTATCTGCTACCCATGATAATGTACCTGAAAGATGGTACAATGCTATGAGGAGGATGTACTGATAAAATAGACAGATTTGCATTTTTTTGATGTTAAATACAGTAAAGACGATATAAGTTTTTATATATAGTGAAAAAATAACTAGTTTTATAGACTGTTAGACATAAGTACTAGTTCTAATTAAATTATTAATGAAAAGACATTTAGTTCTGTTGACCCTTTGCCTATTCATTGCTTCCTGCGGAAGTAAGAACAGGGGAGAGCTTATCGGTGTTAAGCAAAAAAAGTGGTTTGGTGAAAAGCCTTTTGGCATGACCTTAATTGAGGGAGGTGCCTACATCATGGGTAAATCTGATGAAGATATTGCACAACTTCAAAATGCACCAGCGCGAACCGTGACTGTGCCATCCTTCTACATGGATGAAACTGAAATTACCAACAGCGAATACCGCCAGTTTGTATATTGGGTCAAAGATTCCACTGCTCTTTCTATGCTTGCTAGAAAAGCGGATGAATTAGAGTTAGGTGAAGATAACAGAGATGGGATTGGAGAGTTTGCCTTCCAAGACGCTGACACGACTGATCTTAATGAATTTCAAAAATACATGAGGTCAAACTATTATGATGTAAATGAAGATTTATACTCAGGTAGGGCATTGAATTGGGATGCTGATTTGACATGGAATACAGAAGACTATGTAGATCAAAATTATGCAGAGGTAATGGATTCATTATATCTACCCCCCGAGGCATGGTACAACGGAGAAATTAAATTAGATGTATCAAAGTTAGTATATGCTTACACGTGGTTTGATGCTGAGGGTGCAGCTGCAGAGTCTAAAAGAACTAGAAAGCAGTTTATTGATAGAACTCCTTTTATCAAAAAAGAAGAAGTTCAAATTTACCCTGATACAACAGTTTGGATAAAAGACTTCACGTATTCTTACAATGAACCAATGCATAATGACTACTTTTCCCATCCAGCCTATCAAGATTATCCTGTTGTTGGAGTTTCATGGAATCAAGCAGTTGCATTTTGTAATTGGAGAACAAATTTTAAAAATGGGTATCAAAGAGAAAAAGGAGACCCTTCGGTAAGTCGATTCCGTTTGCCAAACGAGGGAGAGTGGGAATATGCTGCCCGAGGAGGTATACCTTCTGGAACCTATCCTTGGGGATCACCTTATCTACTAAACGATAGAGCTTGTTTCTTGGCTAATTTTAAACCACTTCGTGGCGATTATGCAGTTGACCAAGCAGTTTATACAGTTGAAGCAAAGTCGTATTTGCCAAATGATTATAATTTGTATAATATGGCAGGAAATGTTGCAGAATGGACCAATTCGTCTTACAATAGTGGTTCATACGAATATGTAGCATCCCTCAATCCCAACATGTCTTTTCCAAACGAATCAAGAAAAGTAGTTCGTGGAGGCTCTTGGAAAGATGTTGCGTATTATCTAAGAGTGAGTTCAAGAGATTATGAATATTCTGACACTTCTCGCAGTTACATAGGATTTCGTACAGTTCAGGATTTCTTAGGCTCTCAAAAAGTTAAAATAAAATAAGCTCCGAATTAGTACGAAAACCATATATTAGTAAATAAATAAAAATCAAAATGACAGATAAAGCTTTAAATAAACGACTTAGGAGTAAGGTGGCCATGCACATGCTATTTGGATTGGGAGGAGCAGTTGTAATTATAGGTGCACTTTTTAAAATTCTACACTTAGAAATTGGTCCTATAACTGGGGGATTAGTTCTTGGACTTGGTTTGGGAACAGAAGCCTTAATCTTTACAGTAGCCGCATTGAATACTGGTGAGATTAAAGAAGAACATGCTGATTATGTTAAAAAAGTTAAAGGTGCACCGAAAAAAGCCTCACCTAGTGGAGGTGGAGAGGAAGGACTATCTTCGAAAATCGATGCACTAATGCAAGAGGCAAAATTAGACGTGAGTCTGATGAATTCCCTTGCTTCCAGCATTAAAGATCTTGAAAATTCAGCGAAAGCATTATCACCAGCTTCGGAAGCTGTTACTGCGTCGCAAAACTATTCTCAAGAGTTGGCCAAAGCAGCAACTCAATTAGAACAATTGAATGCCAATTATCAAAAACAAATTCAAGACGCTGAAGGGAGTGCTGAATTTAATGATAAAGTAAACCAAAATGCTGAACAACTCAGAGCTCAGATGGAAAGTTTATCTGATAATTTAGCTGCCCTAAACAATGTTTATGGTGGGATGCTAAATGCGATGAATAAAAAATAAGTAAACATGGCTGGAGCAAAGGAAACACCCAGGCAGAAACTAATCAGTCTGATGTACTTGGTATTTATTACCATGCTTGCATTAAATGTAAGTAAAGAAGTACTGGATGGATTTGGACAAATGTTTGTTAAAATCTCAGATGCCAACGAAAGGATATCTGAAAGTAATAATCTACTCTTAGAAAACATTGCAGTCAATGCAACTGAAAAAGGAGGTAAATGGATTGGTCACAAAAGAACTGCGGACGAAATCAAAAAAGAGTCTGACGCTTTTTTCAATGAAATTGAAAAAATAAAAACAACTATTACAGAGAAACAAAAAGAAAAAGATCCTGAGCTTATTGAGTATTCTCAAATGGACAAAGGGGAAGCACTGGATGTGATTTGGTTTAAAGAAGGTTCAGACCAAGCTAAAAATTCATTTATTGATATGACACAAAATTACAAAGGTCGGGTTATTCAGGTCTTTGGAAGTCAGTATCCAGAATATATTGAAATGGTCGAAGCGCGGTTTTTTACCGGAGACATGAATAATAATGTAAAAAACAGAGACAACATGGATGAGCCATGGCTAGATTCGAGTTTTAAAGGTTTTCCTTTGATTTCTTCTTTAGCTAAGCTGACCATGATGCAAAATGACATACGTCAAACTGAGCATGATGTTTTAACTACATTGATGGGTAAAGAGCTTAAAATGTCTTCAAAGGTAAATTCAAACAATTATACTAGTTTGTTGTTAACTGAAAAAGGTGCTTATTATCAGGGAGAAGTTTTTGACGGGAGTGTGATTTTAGGAAGAAAGGGAGGCGCTCAAAACCCAAATTCAGTAGAGTTAAAGATAGATGGTCGTGAACTTACTGAAGATGATTATGAATTGATTCCTGGAGGGATAAAACTAAATGTGAGTTCTGGGTCCCCTGGTGATCATAATATTGAGGGAGATTTAGTTTTCCTAGATGAGGGTGAAGAATCCAGAATCACTGTGAATCAAATGTATTCTGTTATTTCAAAGCCTAATTCAGCAGTTATTTCTGCAGATAAAATGAATGTGGTCTATCGTGGAGTTCAAAATCCAATAACCATCTCAATCCCAGGTATCCAAGACTCTAAAGTTCGCGCTACGGCTCCTGGACTAAAAAGAGTAAAAGGAAGTAAATACAACTTATTCCCAGGAAAGGGGAGAGAAGTTAAGATCAACGTTTCTGGAACACTTCCAGATGGGAACAATGTATCGTCTGTATCTACCTTTAGAATTAAAGATATTCCAAAGCCAGCAGGATATTTCAGAGGACAATCTGGATCATTTGTAACGCCAAAATCAAGCTTGGGGAAAGGATCTGTTGAGGCACGTTTGGAAGATTTCGATTTCGACTTACCGCTTAAAGTCCAATCCTTTAGATTTAGAGCGCCTGGACAGCCTAGTATGGTAATTAATGGGGATAAGCTAGACAGTAAAGCAATTAATACACTTAGCCGTATCAAAAATGGACAAACTGTAATTATTTCTGATATAAAAGTAATAATTCCATCAAATCCGAGTTATAAGTTGAAACAAACATCGCCTATTTCGATTACGATAAACTAATAAACCCACTGATGAGAAAAGGTTTTTTTATTTTACTTTTAATTTTATCATTAAACTTCCATTACGGTTGGACACAATCTAACTTACTAAATGCTAAAGTTCCACAAGAAGTTGGAATACAAGAGGATGAAAACAGTAGTCCAGTTGCCTATGGTTATGTAGATGATCGTGACATCCTTTGGCAAAAAACAATATGGGAAATCATCAATCTTAACGAGAAAATCAATTTTCCATATTATTATCCCACAATCAACAATGGTTTTCTTTCAGAAAGTAGAAAATCTTTATTTCGTGTTTTGTATGATAATATAAAAGAAGGGAATATTACTGAAATCTATTCTTCCTCTTATTTTAATGATAATGAAAAGTTAACATTTGAGGATTTGGGGGAAAAGTTGATGATGAGGAACTTATCACCAGTGGGTATAGAAAAATCAAATGCTGGGGAAGAAGTTACAGACAACGACTATAATGAATTCACTATTGAGTCTGAAAAGATTGAACAATACCTGATAAAAGGGACTTGGTATTTTGATAAACGCTTGGGCGAGCTCAAGTATAGACTTTTTGGGATAGCTCCTGTAGCACCAGATGTTTCTACTTTAAGTGGATCCAAAAAGGAACAGAAAGATGCTCTTGTACCACTTTTTTGGGTGTGGTTTCCTGATGCCCGCGAATCTTTAGCGAACAATAAAGTTTTTAACTCAAAAAATTCTTCACAACCGATCACTTTTGATCATATGTTAAATTCAAGACGTTTTAATGCGACGATCTATAAAGAAGAAAATGTGTATGAAGACCGAGAGGTTAGAGAGTATATTTATGAAGATGCCTTGCGTCAGTTGCTAGAATCTGAAAAAATAAAATCTTTGATCAGAGACTTCGAACAAGATATGTGGAGTAATTAACTAAATCATATTAAATTTGATACGCTATTGGAAACGATAGCGTTTTTTTTTGGATTATTTTTATCGCTATGTTGGATTCAATAATTGTCGGTTACGGTTTAGCAGGTTTTCACTACGCTTGGCAAATGAAACAAAAACAAAAAGAATTTGTCATCATTTCCAATCCAATTCAAGCGGCGAGTAGGAACGCAGCGGGAATATTAAACCCCACAGTACTCAAACGATATACCATGGCATGGAATGGAATTCAATTCTTTGACTATGCTTTACCATATTACAAATCAATCGAATCAGAATTAAACACCATTTTTTTTGATGAATTACCGATACATCGTCACTTTTACAAATCAGTTGAGCAAAATGATTGGCTTGTTGCATCACAGCAGGAAGGTTTATCTTCCTTTTTGAATCCAAAAGTTCAAAGGGTCACAGATCTCTCATTAAAAAAAAATGAAGGATTCGGGATCTTAAAACATCTTGGAAAATTGAACATTAATCTTCTACTGAATACATTTAAGGAGCGTCAAGAAGATGACTGCTTTAAAGATGAGATAATTGACTACAAGGCCCTCAAAATTTATAAAGACAAGATCTGTTACAAAGATATTGTGGCAAAAAATATTATTTTTTGTGAAGGATATGGATTAAAGCAAAATCCTTGGTTTGACTACTTACCTCTTATAGGATCTAAAGGAGAGTACTTGATAATCAAGGCACCAAAATTATCGAGTATACAAATTATCAAGGGTCCTGTATTTATCTCACCCCTAAAAGAAGATTTGTTTTGGGTAGGTGCAAGTTTCTCACAAGATGATAAGACCGATACACCTACCGAAAATGGTAAAGCATGGCTTCTTGACAAGTTAGAAGCGTTATTAACCACACCTTATGAGATAGTGAAACATGCTGCAGCAGTTCGCCCAACAGTTGCTGATAGAAGACCACTTTTAGGAGTACATCCTGTACATTCAAACCTCTATGCGTTTAATGGTCTAGGAACTCGTGGAGTCCTAATGGCACCATTATTATCACAATGGCTTTTTGATTTTATTGAAAAAGACAAACAAATCCCCAATGAAGTAGTGATTGATCGTTTTGAAAGCTATTTTAGCAATCCAAAAATAAAGGATGTTTAACGCAAATCAAATTACAGTAAGTTTTGGAGGAGAAACTCTTTTTGAAGAGATATCCTTTCGATTGGGAAAAGGAGATCGTGTTGGATTGATTGGGAAAAATGGTGCTGGAAAATCTACTCTATTACGTTTGATGGCCCAAGAGAATGCTCCTACATCTGGATCTTTTGCACTTGAAAAAAATTGTAAAATTGGGTATTTACCTCAAGACTTAGATTTTGAAAGTGGAAGGACTGTCTTAGAGGAGGCCTATCTTGCATTTGATGAGATTAGAAAAATAGAGCAGCGACAGGATCATATCCATAAGTTTATGGAGACAACCCAAGACTTTGAAAGTCAATCGTATTACGATATGCTGGATGAATTGAATGAGCTCAATACCCGGTACGAGATGATCGGTGGATATTACTATCAGTCACAAACTGAAAAAATTTTACTGGGTTTAGGATTTACCATGGACGATTTGAACGCTCTTACAGATACTTTTTCGGGTGGCTGGAGGATGCGAATTGAACTGGCAAAAATACTCCTTAAAGAAAACGATATTCTTCTTTTAGACGAACCGACTAATCATCTTGATATTGAATCCATAATTTGGTTGGAACAATTTTTAAAAAAATTTAAGGGTGTTTTGGTAATGGTTTCACACGATCGAATGTTTTTAGATCAGGTCACCAATCGAACTATTGAAATTGTACAACAAAGACTATTTGATTTTAAAAAATCGTATTCAAAGTATATGGTTTTGAGAGAAGAACTTCGAACCCAACAGCAAGCTGCTCAGAAAAACCAAGAAAAAGAAATTCAGCAAACGGAAAAATTAATTGAACGTTTCCGTGCTAAAGCCTCCAAGGCAAGTATGGCACAGTCTTTAATTAAAAAACTGGATAAAATTGAACGTATTGAAATTGATCCAGAGGAAAATAAAAAAATTAAATTTGAATTTGGGATTTCACATCAGCCTGGAAAAATTATTCTCGAGACCAATGAGATTGCTAAAAGCTATGGAGATAAACAGGTTTTAAACCACGTTAATCTTGAAATTGAACGGGGAGAAAAAATTGCTTTTGTCGGACAGAATGGGCAGGGTAAATCTACTCTAGCAAAAATTATAGTTTCAGAAATTGACTATGATGGGCATCTTAGATTAGGCCATAATGTACAATTAGGATATTTTGCTCAAAACCAATCAACCTATTTAGATGGAAATCAAACAGTACTTGAATCGGCAGAAGATTCAGCTACACCCGAAAATCGGACCAAGGTACGGGACTTGTTAGGTGCTTTTCTATTTCTTGGAGAAGCGGTAGATAAAAAAATTAAAGTCCTTTCAGGAGGGGAACGTAACCGATTAGCTCTTTGTAAGCTTCTCTTACAGCCTTTTAATGTATTGATTATGGACGAACCTACAAACCACCTAGATATTGCGTCAAAAAACGTTTTAAAGGAGGCTTTGCTTAAATTTAAGGGGACTTTGATTTTGGTGTCTCATGATCGGGATTTTGTTCAGGGTCTTTGCGAAAAAGTTATAGCATTTAGAGATCAAGAGGTTAAGCCATTCTTAGGAGACATTAATGCTTATCTAGAAGACAAAAAATTGTCTTCTTTAAAGGAGCTTGAAAAAAGAACTAAAGAAAAAGAAGTTAAGTCTTCTGCTAAAGCCAATGCAGAAAATTCCGTAAATCAAAAAAAGGTTCGATCTAATCAGCAAAAAATTAATAGAGTAGAACAACAGATTAGTCGCTTAGAAAAGGAAATTAAAGCAATAGATGTTGAGCTTGAAATTAATTATGATCAAACGATAGCAGCGCCCAATTTTTTTGATGCGTATCAACAAAAGAAAAAAGACTTGGAATCCCTTATGCAGAAGTGGGAAGATCTACAAACTTAAACTTCGTTGGCTTGAAGGTAGCGTTCAGCATCTAAGGCTGCCATACATCCTGTACCGGCAGCAGTCACTGCCTGGCGATATTCTTTGTCCTGAACATCCCCTGAAGCAAAAACTCCAGGTAAATTGGTAGCAGTAGATTTCCCTTTTGTAATAAGATACCCTGCCTCGTCCATGTCTAATTGATCCTTGAAAATTTCAGTATTAGGCTTGTGACCTATGGCGATAAAAAGACCAGTGATTGAAATTTCCTCAACTGTTTGTGTCTGATTGTTTTTCATCCTAAGCCCCTCTACAACTTGGTTTCCAAGCACTTCTTCAATTTCTGTATTATATCGTAAATCAATATTAGGAGTACTAGTTACCCGATGTTGCATGGCTTTAGAAGCGCGCATCTCATTTTTTCGGACTAACATGGTGACTTTGGAACAGATGTTTGCAAGGTAGGTTGCTTCTTCAGCAGCAGTGTCTCCACCGCCTACAATGGCAACTTCCTGCCCTTTGTAAAAAAATCCATCGCAAACCGCACAAGCAGAAACCCCGCCTCCTCGTAAACGTTGCTCACTTGGAAGGCCCAAATATTTAGCAGTAGCACCCGTACTAATGATTATAGTTTTAGCATGAAGTTCAGTTCCTCCAGTCGTAAATGCCTTGTGAATCCCTCCAGAAGTACTAGCTAGCTCAACTTTATCTATCATATCAATCCGAACTTCTGTACCGAATCGTTCAGCCTGTTGTTGCAATTGAACCATCATGGTTGGGCCATCAATTCCCTCAGGGTAACCAGGGAAATTGTCTACTTCAGTGGTTGTGGTCAGTTGACCTCCAGGTTCCATACCGGTATACAAAACTGGCTTTAGATCTGCTCTAGCAGCATATATTGCTGCAGTATACCCAGCAGGACCACTTCCTATAATTAATGTCTTTAATACTGCCATGAGATTTTATTTTGTCTCAAAAATAAAGCATATCTTTTAGTTGTATCTTCGTTTTAGATTAGAATTATTAATAAACTTATCAATGAATTCTTTACCTCATCAAACCCTACTGTTTTTAATACTTTTTGTTACTTGTCAAAACCCCAAATCAACTTCAGCTGAAACGATCATTGAAAATTCGATTGCCGCTTATGGGTTTGACTCTAAAGCGCACAGCATAGATTTTGATTTTAGAGATTATCATTATTCTTTAAAACGTGATGGGGACTATTTTTCTTATTTAAGAGAAATTGTTAAAGAGGACATTAAGATTGTCGATATTATGACTTCTGATAAAATGTTACAACGCTATGAAAATAATATTTTAGTTTCACTTCAAGATAGCATTCAGAATGTTTATTCTAACTCACTGAATTCAGTGATGTATTTTTTTCAGCTTCCCAAGCCTCTACTAGATCCAGCGGCAAAGGTCTTACTAATGGAGAATAAAGAAATTTCGGGAGCGCTCTATTGGACTTTAAAAGTAACCTTTGATCAGGAAGGAGGAGGTGATGATTTTCAGGATGAATTTCGCTATTGGATCAATCAAGATAATTATCAAATTGACTTTATGGCTTACAACTATTTGACCGACGGAGGTGGCACTCGTTTTAGAAAGGCAATAAACAAAAGAAAAATAAAAGGGTTTCTCTTTCAAGATTATATTAATTATAAATCTCGAGAAAAGTTTGCCAACCTGGATAGTTTACCAGTTCTTTTTCAGCAAGGAGAACTCAATGAATTATCATTGATTGAGAACAAAAACATTCTGTTAAATAGTCAAGAATAGTCTTAGTAGTAAGACTATTCTTAAACTCAACTAGGCAGTAATTTTTGCCTGTTCTTCAATAATAAAAGCTCTACATGCAGCAAATTCATCAAAAGTTCGCTCCTCAGGGATGAGCTTACCAATTATTCCAATTGTTTTCATTAGATATTTGGGCTGTGATTGCATGCCTACAATCAGAATTTCGATTTCTTTTTCATTCAAGTCTAAAAGAACATCTTCTAGGGCAAATAGACCAGACTGATCAATATAAGGCACCCTGTCCATTCTTATGATTAGGATGCTTGCAGATTTTGGTATTTGCTTTGCAATATTGACAAATTCAGAGGTGAAGCCAAAAAATAGGGGACCGCTCAAATGTTTAATAAAAACATTTTCTTTAAATGAATCACTTAATTGGGTTTCATCTTTCCAGGCTTTTTCTTTTGATATGGTAGACACTCGAGCATCATTTTTGGCAATATCACCCATTTTTTTCATAAAGAACAAGGAAGCCAACACTAATCCTATGCCTACAGCGTACACTAAATTCCAAAATACTGACAATAAAAGAACCACAATCATTACAGCTACTTCTGTTTTAGGTATTTTTGAAAGGGTATTCAGCCCTTTATAATCCATCACCCCAATACCTACTGTTACTAATATTCCAGCAAGAACTGCAGCAGGGATTTGTGAGGCTACTGGGCTTAAGGCCAATAGAATTACTAATAGTACGAGAGCTGCAACCATTCCAGAAATTCTAGTTTTTCCTCCAGATTGAATGTTGACTACCGTTCGAATCGTAGCTCCAGCTCCTGGAATACCACCAAAAACGGCTCCAATCGAATTTCCAATTCCTTGCCCAATTAATTCTTTATTAGGCAAATGTCTTGTTTTGGTTAGGTTGTCGGCCACTACCAAAGTAAGTAAAGAGTCTATTGCTCCAAGAAGAGATAAAGTTAATTCAGTAAGTATGTAGGGTATAAGTTGAATCAAACTAAATTCCGTAAATCAAAAAAAGGTTCGATCTAATCAGCAAAAAAT
>MDTB01191461.1_pt1 | contig 10923 bp, 9 predicted proteins | sample 811161 | NCBI WGS metagenome assembly MDTB01 (sample SAMN05326650, study PRJNA326480) | marine metagenome | isolation source: seawater | place: Mediterranean Sea | collected 2009 | reverse complement strand
ATAATTCCATTTTTTAGTATAATTGGATCGTTATCTTTGTATCAATTTATCAAATTTTTTAAAAATTCCTGGAAAAATAAAACAACCATTTCGTTTATTCTCATATTGTTTTCTATATCTTTCTACAGATTTATAATACTCACTCCTTATCAATATGATTATATTAATTATTCCTCATTAAAGTTTAAAAATGCACAATATAAATGGGAACACGACTATTGGGCTACCAGTTATAAAGAGTTGATATCAAAAATTAAAAAAGATTTATCAGAGGAAGAAATTAGTAATCTTAAGATCGCCAATTGTGTAGCTGATGAAACTTTGCTTTATTACTTATACAGATATTTAGGGAAAAAATTTATATATAAAAACGAAAGAGAAAGTGAAGCAAATCATGTTATTCTAATCAATAGAACCTTATTTGCAGAAATAACTTGTAACGAATATTATATTGGAGAAAATGTAGTAACTGTTTCAAGAAATGGTGTTATTTTATCAGCATTAAGAAAATTGGATAAATAAATAAAGCTTATCTGATTCGAGCTTTAACTGTTCCTAACTTATCAATTTTACCAATATAAATACCTTTCCCTTTAATAGGGACTACTCCGACAGATGAACCTGTGAAAACCCAGAAATCCTTATTTAGAATTATTTTATCTTTTTTAATTTTATTTAAAACAAATCTTAGTGAATTTAATGGGTTTATATAAACAGTATTTGTGTTTCCATTCACACTTTGGTTTATTTTCTTATTAGCAATGTTTGTTTTTAAATTACCTATATTAATTTTTTTGTATTTCTTAGCTGATCCAACTAGAAATTTTACATTTGCTCCAAAATCACTACATAAGTCACCAAAAGAAGTAATTCCTTTTTTTCTCTGTCTATAACCAACTACTTCAATACATGGCGCCATGTAAGAAATATATTTGGATATATTTTTCATAATAACTGTTCCTTTTGATGAGAAAAAAGTTTTTTTAATTTTATAACAAACTTCAAGTTCAATACCCAAAGTTGATTTATTTATTTTTACACTTTTGCCACTTTTTAAAAAATTTCTTTTATAAACTGATGCATAGAATGGCTCTTTTTCTTTAAATTTTTTAATTAAAGGAATTCCTGTACCAGCTGCTTTAAAACCAATTACAGGTTCCTTAATTTTAGTTTCACACAATAGTCTTAATTTTTGGGCCTCATTTAGTTTTTTAGTAAATTTGGATGGGATGGGAGCTATAATTTTATTTTTTAGAAATGCGTTTACAAGCTTATTAGAAGTTTTTTCTAAAAGTGAATTTTTCATAAATCTAATTGTTTACTTTATACAAAGAATAGTTTTTACCATACACTAAATTGTTAATTTCTTTATCAAAATTTTTACCAAAAGAGTAAAATTGAAGCAATTCTCTAAAATTTTTAAAAAATATCTTATTTTCATTTAAATGAAATTGATTTTTTATTAACAAAAAATTTTTTTCAATATAGGAAATTAAATTTCTATTAATATCATTATTTAAATTAAGGTCTACCACAATATAATCATATTGTGAGTTAATATGTTTAAAAAATTTTTTATAGCTTTTTATTTCAAATAATTGTGGATTAAAAATTATTAAATCATTTTTCAGATTATATTCACTTCCAATATAAATAGAGTTATCATTTTCTTTTATAAAATCAATTTTTTTAATAATTTCCTTAACATCATCTTTAAAAAAAACATGATTTTTTATTATATTTTTTTTATGTAAATTTAGATATAATTCATTATTTTTAAGATTTTTTCTTAAACTAATATCACTTATATAAATTGTCTTGAGGCCTTGACTCTCGATTTCTTTTTGAAAATTATAAAAAGAATGTTTTTGTGATACAATGTAGTTTATTTCTGAGTTCACCTTAATTTGATTATAAATAAAAAATAAATTCACTAAAAAAAAACAATAGATTAAATATTTATTAGTTTTGTTTATTTCATTTACTAATATCGATACTAAAATCAAAATTGCACAAACTATACCACTAAAATATCTTAATTGCGCTGTAACATCTTCAAATATGGCAAATAAAAATATTGGTTCAAAAAATAAAAAAGAAATAATTAAAAATATCCCTTTATGCATTTTAAGTTTTTTTATGAAAAAGATTGGAGTTAATATTGATAATAATAATATATTTTTTTCAGTAAAGTAAAGTATTTGAAAACTTTTAGTTATATCTTTTAGAAAATTTTGATTAAAATTTTTTAAATTAAAATCATTTATATCACCACTTTGAATAAAATAGTTCAGAAGATTTTCTGGTAGTAAAATCATATTTATAACAGGTCCAAAAAAAATAAAGACAATTAAAAATAAAATTACATACGAAAATTTTGTAAATTTAAATTTTTTAAAATGAAGAATTATTATTGCATATATGGAAATAATAGAGGACCAATAATTTACGCCCCAAGCTATAGAGCCAAGTAGACCAAAAATGATGTATGAATTTAATTTAAATTTTTCAATTTTAAGAAAGTATTTAATTAAAAAATATAATTGCAAAAGATAAATAAAAAGATAAAAAGAATTTTTACCATTTACTAAAGACACGGATAAAGAAACTAATGAAATAGAAAATGATATTAAAAGTAGGCTATAAATTAAAAAGTTTATTTTTAATTTTCTGAAGACTAAGTACAAAAGAAAGATTGAAAGTGATGTAACAGTTAAACTTGCAATTCTTCCATAAAACACAAATAAATGAGGATTAAAATAAATTTTTAATTTGATTTGGTCTATACTTAGTGAGTTCAATATTAATTCATTAAAAAATATATACTTTAAACTTATTACTAGATTAAGTAATGGTGCATAAACTGGATCCACTGGATCTGGTTCTATATTAGTTATTGGACTTAAAAAAGATAAGGTGCTTTTTAAAAAAGCAACTTCGTCCGCATCATAAAAAAAAGGTAGTCCAAAATTTATTCTATTAAGATTAAATATAAAAAATATGATTATAATAATTAAAACAAATATTTTTGGTAAAAAATTTAAATTATTTTTTTGAAACATTTTCTAAATTCTGTCTACTAAAATTAAGCATAACTTCATTCCATAAATATTGCTCATTATCATAATTCCCATTAAGATAATCATCATACTTGCCATAAAAAAATTCTTTATTAAGTATTAATTTATCATCTATGTAACTTTTAATTAATTTACTATTTTTAAGAATAATATTTTTATCAAATGCAAATCCGTGTTTTGCAATTTCATTTTGATTTTTTAAAGGTTTGTTAAAAATTTCTTTCATAAGATATCGATTCTTAAAAAAATTAAAATTTTTGTTTGATGGTAGGTCAATAGAATAATTTAGTAAGTCTTTTGATAGATACGGTGATCTACATTCAACTGAATTAAGCATACTTGAATAATCTATTTTAAGTAAAATTATAGGCAAATAATATTTAATAAAAAAAAATTGTGAATATTTCATTTTATCGGAATTTTTTATAAATAACTTTTTAATTTTTTTTAAATTAAAAGAATTCGAATTTTTATTTTTTTTAAAGTATTCTTTTGCAAAATTATTACCAAAATTTGATATCAATAAATTATTTGTTAAATATAAATCTTTATCTAGATATTTAAAAAAAAATTTAACTTTTTTTTTAAAACTTAAATAGTCTGTTGATATTTTGATATATTTAAAAGGAAACTTAAAAAATTTAAGAACAAAATTTGGAAAAATTGATTTAAGAACTTTGTATAAATAAAAAGCTTTAAAGGCTAAGTAACCATAGAAAATTTCATCACCGCCATCACCCCCAATTGTTACATTAGTTTTTTTTCTTACTAATTTAAACAACTCGTGAGTTGGAATGATTGAGGCATCTCCAAATGGAAAATAAATATTTTTTTTAATTTTTTTGAAGCTATTAATAAAATCTTTTTTATTTAATATCTTTTTTCTATTATTATTTGCTATTGTTTTGTTTACAAATTTTGACTCGTCATATGTTCTATTCTTAAAGCCAATAGTAAAAGAATTTATTTTATTACTTAGCTTGATCATCAAAATCTTTAATAAATTTGAATCTAGACCACCGCTTAAACATAAACCTACATTTTTATCAGCAATAGAATAATTTTTGATTATTTTATTGAATAGATGTAAAAATTCTTTCTTTTTTCTTTTTGGAAAAAAAAAATTGTAGTTGCCTCCGTTTTCAATTTTCCAGTAATTCTTAATAGATATTTTTTTACTTTTAAATTCAAGATATTCACCAGGACAAACCTGTTTGATTTCTTTATATAATGTATCTGGAGCTGGAAAATAATTAAATCTTAGATATTCTTCATAACTTCTTTTTGATATTTTAAAATTAGTTTTATATTTAAAAATACCATTTAATTGACTTGAAAAAATTAATTTACCTTCATCTTGGTAGTAAAATAATGGCTTTTGACCAACATAGTCTCTTGATAGTAATGTTTTTTTCGTTTTAAAATCAAATATTCCTAAAGCCCACATTCCATCAAAATAATTTAAACTTTTTTTACCCCAATAACTAAATGCGTTCATTAAAACTTCAGTATCTGAGTTTGTTTTGAATATTATCTTTTTTTTCAATAAAAAATTTTTAATTTGATTGAAATTATAAATAGTGCCATTGAATACTCCTAAGTATCTTTTGTCATATGATAACATAGGTTGTTTTCCATTTTTTTTGTCAATTACAGAAAGTCTATTCATCCCAATAGAAATTTTATTTTTTTTATCATTAAAGAAATTTTGAGAGTCTGGTCCCCTATAAATTTGGCACGAGGACATTTTTTTTAAAGTGGTAGGATTTGTTTCTCCAATAATTCCAAATATTGCGCACATAGAGATTAAATATTTTTATTTTTTTTATTATTATGTGTATTATATATTCATATATGAATTTTTCTATAATCATACCATTATATAACGAAGCAGAAAATGTTAATCAGCTTAATTTAGAACTCACAAACGCTCTTCAAGAGCTGGTGATTAAAAATTACGAATTTGAAATAATTTATGTTGAGGATGGATCAACAGATAGAACACTTGAAAATTTACAATCTTTAAAAAATGAAATTAAAACAATTATTGTAAGTAATTATAAAAATTTAGCTCAATCGAAATCTATTATGAATGGAATTGAAGTTTCAAATTATAATAATATTATTTTATTAGATGGAGATTTACAAAATGATCCAAAAGATATTGTAAAAATGATCGACATTTATTCAAAAAAAGAAAATATTTTAGTTCATGGCTTTAGAAAAAATAGAAATGATCCTTACTTAACTAAAATATTACCAAGCAAAATTGCCAATTATGTAGTGAGAAAATTTACAAATTCTAAAATACTAGATCACGGATGTTCTTTAAAAATATTTGATAAAAGAATGATTAATTTAAATGATTTTTTTGGAGATTTTCATCGACTATTTGCAGCACAAATTAATAAAGATATAGAGATTATTGAAATCGAAGTAAATCATCGACCAAGGCAAAAAGGAGTAAGTAATTATGGATTTGAGAGAGTGTTTAAAGTTTTGATAGACTTAATATTTATGAGCTTCTTTAAAAAGGAGCGGTCATCTTTCTATACCCTCGGCACTTTAGGTCTTTTTTCATTTTTTTTATCATTTGTTTCGTTATTTTATATGTTTTATCTAAAATTTTTTCTAAATAAATCTTTCGTAGAAACTCCTTTACCTCTAGTTTTTATTTTTTTTACTTTAAGTGGATTTATTTTCTTCTCATTAAATCTAGTTTTAGAAAACATAAAAAATATATTAAAAGATAATATTAATAAAACTAAAAGTTATAAAATCATTAATTAAGATATGAAAATCGATCACAAAGAAAGTTTTAAAGATTTCGGTGACCAATTTTTGACTGATAAAGATATTGGAGGGTACTGGGGAAGTATAGAATTACTTAATGAGATAGTTTTTCCCTTTGACTTAAAGTTGATAAAAAATAAAAAAATAATGGATGTTGGAATTGGGAGTGGTCGAATTTCAAATAATTTATTAAAATATGATCCATTAAAATTGGTGGCAGTAGAGCCATCTGACGCAATTAAAATAGCAAAAGAAAACATTAAATCTGAAAAGGTCGAATATTTAAATATTAAAGGACAAGATATAAATTTTGAAAATGAATTTGATTATGTGTTCGCATTATGTGTTTTGCACCACATACCAGAGTATAAAGAAGTTCTTACGAGAATTGAAAAATCTTTAAAACCAAATGGTAAATTTATTGCATGGGTTTATAGTAAAGAGGGGATGGAAATGTATATTTTTATGTTAAAAAATTTAAGGAGAATAACAAGTATCATGCCAGATTTTTTACTAAGAGTTTTCAGTCAGTTTTTAGCTGTACTTACTTACCCTTATGGTTTTCTATGTAAGTTTTTTCCTCTTCCTTTAAAAAAATATTTTGTAACAATGTTCAATAAATTTTCTTTCAAACATAAAAGTTATGTAATTTTTGATCAATTTAATCCTTCTTTTTATAAGTACTTTTCTAAAATTGAATTAACTGAAACTCTTGAGAAAAATGGTTTTAAAGTCGAAAGTTTAGTAAATACAGTTGGACATCAATATACAGTTGTGTGTAGTAAAAATTTATAAATCATTTTTTTATAGCTATAGATATTTAAATGAGATAGAAGCAGAAAAATAATAAATCAACTTAAATTTATGTGTGGTATTTCCGGTCTCATTTCTCTTAACAACGAACTTACAGATAATGACTATTCTACAGTAAAAAGAATGAGTGACTCAATCAGTCATAGAGGGCCTGATCAACAAAAAATTAAAAAATTTGATAAAATTATTTTAGCAAATAATAGACTCAAAATAATGGATCTAAATGATAGATCATCTTTGCCAATGTCTTCAGATGATGGTTCAATTTGGATATGTTATAATGGTGAAATATCAAATTTTAGAGAATTAAAAGATAAATATAAATTATTAGATAAATATGATTTCAAAGGTACTTCAGATACTGAAGTAATGATATATTTATACAAAGAGCTTGGAATATCTTTTCTAAATGAACTCTCAGGTATGTTTGCTTTTTGTTTAGTTGATTTAAAAAAAAAAAAAAACTTGGGTTGTCAGAGATTTTTTTGGAATAATTCCTTTATTTTATAGAATCAAGGAGAATAAGATTTATTTTGCATCAGAAATAAAAGCATTTTATGAAATAAGTTCTCTGGATAAATCATTAGATTATCATTCTATATACCACTATTTTACTTTAGCCTACATCCCAGGTAAAAATACTCCTTTCAAGGAAGTCAACGAGATGAGAGGTGGCCAATTAATAGAAATCGATAATGATAAAAATACTTTTCATTTTAAAAAATATTATAGCGTTAAATACCCAACTGATAATTCAATTACAGAAAAAGAAGCAGCAAAAAATGCTTATGATTTAATGTTAGACTCTGTAAGACGAAATATTCAAAGTGATGCACCTATTGGTACAACACTTTCAGGAGGAATAGACACAAGTGCAATCACTTGTTTAATCAAAGATTTAGGTAAAAGTAAAAATTTTCATACTTATTCCTTAAAAATGGGAGAAAAAAGTTTTGATGAGTCAAAATACCAAAGATTAATTGCTGATTATTGTCAAACAAATCATCATGAAATTGTGGTTAATCAAGAGGATGTATTAAATTCAATATACACTCATATGGCTCATATCGATGAGCCCAATGGAAACGGAGCTGCAATTCCTAGTTTCATTCTTGCAAAAGAAGCTAAAAAAGAAGTTTCAGTTTTATTAAATGGAGAAGGTGGTGATGAAACATTTAGTGCTTATTCAATCTATGGAGCTTATAGAGCTAAAAATATTTATACAAAATTTGCCCCAAAACCATTAAGGAAGCTCATTTACAACCTAGCCCATAAATTACCTACTTCTTACAAAAAATTAAGCTTAGATTTTCAATTAAAAAGATTTACGGAAGGTGCCGAGTTACATCCTGCAGCTGCCCATATTTATTGGAGACATGTACTCACTGATGATGAAAAAGAAGATACAATATTAAATCGACAAGGATATCAAAAAACAGAAAAAGTAATGATAGATTTGTACGAAAATTTAGACTACTCAGAAGACTTTAATAAGATTAATTTTTTAGATATCGAACATTTCTTTATAGACGACCTACTAGTAAAAAATGATCGAATGTTTTTGGCCAATGCTGTTGAGTCTCGTTTCCCATTTATGGATAGAATTCTGTTTGAGTATATGGCTAAAGTACCATCAAGTTTGAGAATGAAAGGTATAACTAAAAGAAGATATATTGAGAAACTTGCTATGAAAAATACTGTACCTAAAGAAATTCTTAAAAGAGGAAACTTTGGACTAGAAATGCCTCACTCTATTTGGTTTTTTGACACTTTAAAACCACTTTTAAAAAAATATCTAAGTGAGGAAATGATAAAAAAAACTGAGTATTTAAGCTATGAAAAAGTTGATAAATTATTACAAATGCATTTTTCAAAAAAAAAAGATTATGGAAGAGCCCTATGGTGTATTTTGATGTATCAAATGTGGCACGAAATGTTTATAGAAAAAAATAACTATAAAAATTTTCTTGTTAGGTGATTGATTTTAAAAAGATAATATCAATTTTAATTAGTTGTTTTTTTATCTATTTATGTCTCAAAGACATACCTTTAAAAAATTTATTTGAGAATATAAAATTTAGTTATTTAACGCTGTTTTTTGCAGTGATATTGTTATTCTTTATTAACATACTTAAAGCTTACAGACTCAAAATTTTACTAAAAAATTATAAAAAGAAGAAATTTAAATTTTATTTAAGACCTATTTTAATCAGACAGTTTGTAAATACCACCTTTATAGGAAATGTTGGGGAGATAGTTACCCCTCTTTTTTTAAAAAAATATTTTAGATGTTCATATTTTGAGGGACTTTCAATTGTAATATCTGAAAGGTTAATTGATTTAACAGTAATAACTTTTATTTTTGGGGCTTCTTTATTATTTAATGAATTAAACTTAGATAAAAAAGTATTTTACAGTTATTTTATAATTTATATAGTTTTAATATTTTTTTTTCTATTTTTAGTCAATTACAAAAAAAAAATATTTTTTGTTCCAAAAAAAACTATTAATAATTTTAAATTGGGTTACAGATATTCAGTAAAAAACTTAGATATATTAAAAGTTTCTTTTTTTCTTTCATTTATAATATGGTCAGTTTTTATATTAATTGATTTTTTATTATTAAAATCATTTGATATCACAAGCCCGATCTCATCATTGCCAAATATTATTTTTTTGACAGGCGTAATAGTATTATCACAACTCATACCAGGTGCTCCTGCATCTATAGGAGTTTTTAATTATTTTGTAATTGAAACGATAGCTGCTTTTTATAATGCTCAAGGAATTTATTATGATTTAACAGTTCAAATTCAGCTTACAAGTATTTCAATTATCATCTTATTAATTTTTATATTTCCCCAAGTAACTTGGGGGGGCTACATATTTTATAAAGAAGCACTTTTAAGTATAGAAAAAATTAAAAATTATTCCAAAAGATATATGAAGTGATATTTTGGATTATTAAATAAGAAAAATATTTTTGGATGATATCTATTATTTAAAATTTTCGATTTAATTGAAAAATTTAAACTATTTATTAATATATCAAATTCTTTATTAGAGTAATATTTTTTAGGTGTTTTGATATTACTGTTTAAGTTACCAAAAAAATCCATCAATCTGATCATTTGATTGCTAATATAACCGTACTGAAAATGATCTTTTATTATTAAAAATTTTGATCTTTTTTTTATAGAAAGCAATATATCTTTAATAAATTCAGTTTTATTAATACCTACATGATGCAAAACATCACTAATTACTGCAACATCATATATTTCATTATTCGAATCAAGATTTTTTACATTAAAATAAGCTTCATCTTCCTCTTTGTTATTTAATTGTTCTAATTGAATGTCATCATATAAATCATAGCCGTGAGAGGTTGCTTTTATAGAATTTTTTGAAAGTTCATGTCTTACCATTCTCAAAACTGTTGGTTCAACTCCTGACCCATAATCAAGAATCTTTATGTTTTTTTTTGAAATATTATTGATAATTAACTTACTTATCGAGTTGGACAATATTTTTTCATATCTTCCTCTTACCATTAAATCTCGTAAAATTTTAAAAGGTTTGGACATAATTTGTTAATTTATTAATTTTAACACAGAAAGTGGATCTACTCTAGTTTGAAACCAATTCACTCTAAAATCTAAGTGAGGTCCTGTAGATCTACCTGTGGATCCAACTGTTCCAATTATATCACCTTGTAAAATTTTATCTCCAACATTAACCCTAAGAGTTTCTAAATGTGAATAAATAGTTGAAATTCCATGGCCATGATCCATAATAATAGTCCCTCCTGTGTAATATAAATCAGGTTCAGCCATTGTTACAACACCAGTCGCTGACGATTTAATTCTAGTTCCTTTTTTGGCAGCAATATCAATACCATAATGAGGCCATTTAGGTTTGCCATTTAAAATTCTTTGGCTACCATAAACTCCACTAATTATTCCTTCCACAGGCATTATAAACTTATCTTTAAAAAAAGATAAATTTGAATTTATTGCTCTTGCTTCACCAATTTTGTTATTTTCTTCTTTTATTCTGTTATAAACAGATTCTGGAGGTGTTACTTTACTTTCTTCTAGTCCATCTATTCTTTGAATATTATATTTTCTTTTTAAAACTTTCTTTATAATCGTTTCTTTTTTTCCATCCTTAATTTTTGTTATTACTAAATCAAATTTTCTATCTCTATCTATTCCAAATACGAAATACCCATCCT
>MDTB01123629.1_pt1 | contig 10923 bp, 13 predicted proteins | sample 811161 | NCBI WGS metagenome assembly MDTB01 (sample SAMN05326650, study PRJNA326480) | marine metagenome | isolation source: seawater | place: Mediterranean Sea | collected 2009 | reverse complement strand
CACGCTACACAAATTAAATTTCAAACTTTTGTAAATATTTGACGGAACAATATTATTAGAAAGGAAACTATTATGAGAAAATTTCTTTTTATAGCAGCCATGTGTCTTCCATTTATAGCTGGTAGATCGGAGGCAATTGAATTTGTAGAGGTCAATTGCACAACCTCGACAATAGCTCTGACTTTTTCCGACGATGTTTCAATTACAGATGGTACTGTTACAAGCATTGAAGTTGGTGAAAACATGGGTTCAATGGATGGGAGTTTGACCATTGGAAGCACGCTAGTTCAAACGCTCAGTGATAAAATTACAGTTAATCTCTCATCAGCAGACCAATCGACATTCTCGACAGCTTTGAATGGTAACTGCTATGTTAAAACCAACTCAGCTTTTACTGGTGTTTCAAGCTCTGTATTGCGTGACAGTCAATAAAGAATCTCAGTCTTTAATTTGTCATAATATATATTATGCGAACGGAGGTTTAGTGATACACTTCACTTGCAAGGCCTCTCCAGATTTTTAATTTATATGTTAATTGTCTTCTTACGGTTAAAAATTATAATTCTGTGTGTCTGAGAAGTGCAAATTACATGCTTTTAATTTGTAATAGTTAATAAAATTTAGTTGTGCCAATAAACGCAGTCACGACAAGTAAGATATAAACAACTCGCACCCAAATACGGGTATTATTCATTACTTTTAATGTTTCAAACTCAGTTTCATCAGTTGACCCCTGTTCTACAAGTTTCATTAGTGGCGGCGTGAGGTCACGAAACCGAATATCGATCATAATCGCAGCCCAAAAGATAAAGCCAAACAAAAGTGACTTAGTTGCCAGCCAGTTTTCTGCAAGCGGGCTATCCCTTAGCAATGAAATCCCTCCAAGAAGTGTATAAAATACTGCAAGAAGCAGTTTTAAAATAAACTCAATTTTTTTGAGCTGGGGTGATAATAAAGATTTTGGTCTGAGATGAAGTCGCCAAACTAGTGTCAGCCACCCAAGGCCAATCAGCCAAACGAAAAAGGTTATGTGGGGAGCTAATGACCAATACCCGCCTACCGTTAACATACTGATTGACAAAGGCACCATCAATGCCCATGCAGAGCGTGGAAACATGTCAATATGCCCGAGTAATTTTAATATTGTTAGCCTTTCAGGCATTGAATAGGAACTCTTACGAAAGTGCTGTCCAAGTACAGCGACCCCCATATCCGCCCCTAGCCAAAAAACAAATAACAAAATATGAATAAATACTAAAAAATCATATAGTGTTACCATTATCATCTCTTCCTAACCATAATACTTAAGCTATCGGAATACTTAATGAAGAACTACCTGTTAAATCAATTATTAACTGGTTTAATTTTATTAATAATTATAACCCCAGCATTTGCGCTCGCAAATGATAAACAAAAATCGGCGGATATTGCTGAAATCAAATCTTTAGGCAAGCAATGGGTGGAGTTGTATAAAAGCTCAAACATTGAAAAATTTATGGATCAATACACCCAAAATGCTCTAGTTGCTTTGAATAGCAAGCCAGCGATGCATGGGAAAGAAGCTATTAAGGCATATTTTGAGACTCGTATCGGTGATGAAGACGTGGATATGCGTCTGGAATATGAAAAGATTAGTTATAATCAAAATATGGCAGTAGTAGTAGCCAAATTTTACCTTGATATTCCTGTGAATGAGCAGAAAAGAACTATCAGCGGCCGGTCACTGATTGTTTACCGCAAGTCTGCATCTGGACAATGGCTCATTGAAGTTGATATCGATCAGAATACACCCGACACAGATTAAGTTTAATTTTCTAATTTCTTTATATATTTTATGAAGTTAAAGAACAAAATAAAGGCTGTAGATGTAAGAATAAAATATAACCATCCCAATTTTTCAAAATTTTGCTCATTTCCAACTATTAATCCAGCTGTTAAGGGCCCAAATGCCGAACCAAGCAAACCGAAACCCGTATTCAGTGCGATAAGACGCCCCTGCCCGTCGTTTCTCGCAACCAGGCCGACAACAAATGGATCGTTGAAATTCTGAGCAAACCGGAAAATCAAAAATAAAACGATAAAATACGGAACAGATGAAACTTGAGGAATAACCAAGCCACATAAGGTCAGTATTGAGGTCGCAATAATGATTGGCAAAGCACTGCCAAATTTATTGCCTAAGACGGCGGCTAACCCTGCCCCTATGAGACCAAAAAATGTGCCAACACCCAGTAAATACCCAACATCAGTAACATACATGCCAATTGCAACGCCCATACGTTCTGTAAAAGCCCACATGCCAGAGCTCACGAGACCAAATATGAAGGCAAAACTGGCAAGCAATAAGAATTTAGCTCTAAAAGGACTTGGCTCCTTATCCGACCCATCCACTCGAGGGGGAAACTTAAAATAACCCGTCAAACTCATCAGTGTTAAAACTGCCAGGGATGAGTAGCCACCCGCTACGCCAGTTTGTGAGATAATATGAGGCATGATTATATTTAAAACCCCGCCCAAAAAAGCAACACCAAGAATAGCTAGCGCCGTCAAGCGTTCCGGCGATGTTGAGCGGGCTATTATTGACGCCATTATACCGGTTTGAATACCTGCGGCTAATCCAGTGATACTTCTCTCTAAATAAAAAGTTTGAGGCAAAAATTGAAAAGCAGACATGAATTGCATGCCGGCTAAAATAACAGCGCATACCAATCCCAATCGAGCGATATCCATTTTATGAATGACAGGTGAAATGCAAATAGTCGCAACAGCCATGCCGAGGAGTTCAAGTGAACCAACGATTCCAACAGTTTTAAATGTAAATCCGCGGTGATCTACCAATGCACCAACCATTAAGGGCATTGAAATCAGACATTGATAACCAACAATACCCGATGTGATGATGGATGGTAAAAGCAACCGCGTAGAAGACATAAAATACATTCTTTTGAGCTTGAGGGTTAACTATGGCAAGATATGACGGGCAAAAAATAAGCTTTCAGTAATTAAACTATTATTATTTTTAAGGCAAATTTAAATGGACAAACCTATTTTCCCATTTCTGGATAAGTCAGAATTAAATGAAACGATGCAAATGGCATTTGATAAGTCTCTGGCGAGACGAGGTGAAGCTCGACTTATCAGCGCAATGGGACACGCGCCCGCCTTATTTGACTGGTATATAAATTCTTTCTATAGGCAGCTTTTTTATGACGGCAGCGTACCCATTATATACAAAGAACTCGGAAGATTAAGATTATCTGAGGTACATGGATGTAAATCTTGTAATCTTGGCAACCGGGTGGATGCCTCAACCGCTGGACTGCCGCATGAAAAAATTTTAAATATACATGATGCTAATAATTTGGTTTTTGATAATAAAGATAAAGCCGTCATTGAATTAGCTGATCTAATGTCACTTCACGCCAAAGACCAAAAGTTAAATCAAGTTCTTTATGATACTTTACGCCTTCATTTTGAAGATGGGCAGATTATCGAACTTGCCATGATATTAGCTATGCTCTCCGGAATGGCTCATTTTTTATTTTCATTCGATATGGTTGAAAAAGAAGACAGTTGTGAATTTTGATACTGTTTCATATTTTACCCAGATTAAATTATGAGATAAGGGATAAATTCTTATTGCTTAAATATATCGACAATCTCACTTGGCTTTGCGACCCAAACGCTGTCATGTTCACACACATAATCAAAAAAATCTTCAAGAATCCCAATTCGATGCGGTTGGCCTATCACCCATGGATGGAGTGATAAACTAAAAATGCGTCCATCATCCTCACTGGCGTCCTTATACATCCAATCAAAAGCATCCTTTAATTGCTCGCCATATGAAATCTCGGAATGAAAGTTATCCAACATCACAAATCTATCTTCTAATTCTGTATGAAGGGGCATCGCCACCAAAGGCTCGTGACGGGTATTAAATACATAAGGCATGTCGTCATTTACCCAATCCGCAAAATAGTGAATGCCAGCTTCGGAAAGTAAATCAGGTGTCACAGGGCTTTCAAAACGACCAGGGCTTATCCAGCCCCTAATTTCCTGCCCGCTCGCCTCCCTTAACAAATCCATTGATTGGCGAATAATGTCGGCTTCTTGCGGTTCAGTTAATGAATGGTGGGGTGTATCCATGTTCAGCCCATGACCAATAAATTCTAACCTGGCGGCACTTAAGGCCGATATCAAATAAGGTATATCCGTTATTTGCGCATTGACAGCACATGAAGCCGGAAGGCCGCGTACTGCCAATGCGTCAAGGATACGATAAATACCAACCCGATTACCGTAATCTCGAAGTGTAAAATGTCTTAAATCCGGATACGGCATTGTCATCCCGCCGGGTGGCCTTGGTTGCGAGCTTTCTGGGTTTAGAGGAAAAGATTGAATGCTTATATTAATCCAGAATGCTAATTTACATTTATCTGGCCATATCAAAGGGGGACGTTTGGCCATCAAAGACCAGTCATAACGGTTATGATCCATTCCATAGCGGCGAAGCGGATACTCAAGGTATGAATCATCTAATCCCATTGTGTACCCTGACTTTTTGGATTGACTAGACTAGAGGAGATAGACGCCATCGCTTCATCATAATAATTGTCAATAAAATAAGCAGCTATTTCCCGACCAGTTGTAACCCAAACATCTGAATGACCAGTAATATACTCAAGGGCCTCTTCGAAGGCTTTTAAGCGGTGAGGACAACTAACTTGGTAATTATGCGTGGGAATACACATCACTGTTCCTGAATCAGCACCCTCTTTATAAAGGCGATCAAAGTTGGCTTTAATCATATTTCCATAATGACGGGGTTCCACACGATTAACCACATAGGCAATCGTATCATTCATCTCCAATGAGTAAGGTATAGAAACAAATTTATTTTCACTGCGGAGATTTATTGGGGTCGGTTGATCATCATGGAATAAATCACAGGTGTAAATTCCGCCCCCTACATCAAATAATTCAGCGCCAAGTTCAGCAAATAAATCCAAAGTTACTTCAGAGTGAGATAATGCAGGTGCTAAATACCCGGAACAAGCTTGCCCGGTATATTTGTAAATTGTTTCCATGGAGTCTTTAATCATTGCGCGCTCTTGAGCCTCATCTAGACCATAGGTGTATCGCGTATTATAAATCCCATGGCTAAAAAACTCCCAATCACGATCTTTACACATATCTATAATTTCTGGATGATGGTCACATAACGCAGTAGATAACGAAATTGATCCCCGAATATTATATTTATCCAACAGTTCCATCTGACGGAAATGGCCCACACGGTTACCCCAATCGCGGATACTGTAACCAGCTACCGACGGGTAAGGATGCGGCCAAGGTTTCCGGTGTGGATTGCCTGGCGGATGAAGCTCATAAAACTCAATGTTAGGAGCCACCCAAAAAGCAAGCCGCGCACCATTAGGCCATTTAATTTTAGGTCTATCCCGATACGGCCAGTATTCATAAAGGTTAGGTTTTTGTTTCATTATCTGCCTTTACGACATGCCTGTTAAGCCAGTCAGTGACCTCAGAGACATTCAAAACATCAGCATATTTAATTAATAAGTCGGTGAGATTCGCATAATGATAACTTTCATGTTTATCAGCGACACATTCTTCCGGCACAATGGTTCGATACCCACGTGATAGACTATCAACGGCAGTTGCCCTGATGCAACCTGAGGTTGATCCCCCAGTAAGAATTAATGTGTCAATTTGATGCCAGATAAGATAACTTTGCAAAGGAGTTTCAAAAAAAGCGGAAGGCATTTTTTTTAAATAAATTGCGTCCCGCTTTTGGTCAATAATGAGTTTGTCATCAAATTCAGATCGGCGGGAACCAAATTTAATATTTTGCAAAGAGTCTGGCGTATCTGTTCTTGTTCCCCAGATACCGGCATCACCTCCATCATCCATGTAGGCAACATAAGTCCAGATTACAGGCCATTTCAAAGACCGGAATTTTGTTGCAAGGTAATTAATATAATCTAGCTGCTTCGGATCCGTCTGGTAGGCAGTTTTAAATTCATCTACACATGTATAACTTTTTTGCAAATCCACATTTACAAGTGCCGCTTTTTTGCCAAATCCAAATTTTGAACGTGTGGGTTTTGCCTTGATTTCTTGGAAAATCTCACGTGCAGTTTTATCACTCTCTTCCATTTGATAATCCTCTAAAAAAAATCAAACATATATAACTAAGCTATCCAGTTTGACCTTTTATCTCAAAACATGATTGATGTATGTCAATGTTAGTATATCTGAATATTGGCTAAATAGCTTCATAGGTGATTACATGAATGAAATAGATATTCTGAGATGGGTACATATATTGGCAATGGTCTACTGGCTGGGTGGCGAGTGGGGGGTATTTCAATCATCATACAATGTCGTCAATCACAGTCTTTCAATGGATGAACGTCGACGCCATATGGAAACAGCATATCGTATCGACCTGCTTGCGCGTGTTGGCATCACACTGATGCTCCCTCTTGGTCTTCAGATGGGGTATTACTACGGATTTGTTCCCTTTATGGAGGGGTGGCTTAGTGTCATGTGGCTTATCTTTTTAGGTATTCTTGCCACTGAAATTATGGCTTTTTACTATCGGGAAACAGATAGAGGGATAATTTTAGGTAAAGTTGTAGAAATGTCCCGTTATATTCAGATTGCATTTTTGCTGTGCTTAGGCGTCATGGCGCTTCTTAATCTTGGCCCAGTGGATGTCTCCGGCGGCTATTGGTATCCAGCTAAGATGGTGACGTTCGCCGTTATGCTTATTATAGGTCTTTTGCTTCGTGTTGTAATGCGTGAATGGACAATACTATTTAGAGTGCTAGCCGCCGGCCCCAATGCTGAGGCCGAGGCACAATTAGACAACTCCATTGGTAAAGCGCGCATCATGGCATATTTTTATTGGGTTGGCATTGCTGGCACCGGTTTTTTAGGCGCTGTTAAACCTTTCTAAGTAAATCAAAATTTATTGTTAGCTTGTCTTCTATCGTCAAATAGTGAAGATTAAGTCTTGATTTCTTGAGATACGATTCATACGAATTATCAGATAAATGAGCCTTACTTTAATAGATAAACTTTGGGATTATCACCTTATACATAAGTATGAGGACGGGGATGACCTATTACTAATTGACCGGATTTTTATCCATGAGCGCACCGGAGCTTTTGCTTTAAAATCTCTTGAAAACAGAAAAATCAGTGTCAAAGAGCCTGCTAATGTCTTTTGCACAATTGACCATATTGTCGATATAAAACCCGGGCGGCCAAATATTTCAAGAATGCCAGAAGGTAAAGATTTTATTGAAGCTCTTCGTCATTTAGCAAAAAAACATAAACTCAAAATCTTCGACGTGGACAGTCCTGATCAGGGCATTGTTCATGTTATCTCGCCTGAACTTGGCATTGTGCAGCCTGGGTTATCGCTTATATGCGCTGACAGTCACACGTGTACGCAAGGTGCGTTTGGCGCTTTGGCTTGGGGGGTTGGTACAACGGATCTTGAACACGCGCTTGCAACAAAAACTTTGAAGCTAAGAAAACCTAAAAATATGCGAATAACCCTCATGGGTAAATGGCCGGAAGGTGTAAGCGCGAAAGATGCCATCCTCGCAATCATTTCAGAATTTGGATCAAGCCATGGAAATGGCTTTGCGATAGAATTTGCCGGACCAGCCACTGAATCGCTAAATCTGGAAGACCGGATGACACTGTGCAACATGGCTATTGAATTTGGGGCTTTCACCGCCATCATTAAGCCAGATCACAAAGTTACAGCATGGCTGAATAACCGACCATACACGCCGGATAATGCCACATCAAATATTCAAGAATATATCGCAACATTATTTAGTGATAAAGATGCAGTTTTTGACGACGAAATTAATTTTGATGTAACGCCCTTAAAACCCTATGTCAGTTGGGGCAGTTCTGTCGATCAATCCGCACCAATAGATAGTCTGGTACCAGAAGGTAACTGCGCACTGACACCCGCTCTTAACTATATGGACCTCAGTGTGGGAACACCCCTCACAGGGTTAAAAATTGATGGTGCCTTTATCGGTTCATGCACTAATGGAAGGTTAACAGATTTGCGTCGCGCAGCGGCTATTCTCAAAGATAAAAAAATAGCGCCTCATGTCAAAGCCATATGTGTGCCGGGGTCAAGCCGGGTAAAAGCGGAGGCCGAACAAGAAGGTATAGATAAAATCTTTCTTGATGCAGGATTCGAATGGTGTGAGTCCGGGTGCGGGTTTTGTTTCTATGCAGGAGGCGAAACATTTCATAAAGGGGCGCGTGTCATTAGCAGCACAAACCGGAATTTTGAAGGCCGACAAGGCCCGCGAGTTAAAACACATATTGCCGCTCCTGAAACTGTTGCCGCCTCTGCTGTCTCAGGTTTCATAACTGCGCATAATCATGAGGGGCATTAAAATTTTGGAACCTTTTGAAATTATAAATTCTCCTGCAATCCCCCTCATGCACCCAAATATAAATACAGATGTTATTATGCCCTCACGCGAAATGCGAAAAGTTGAAAGAAAGGGCTTGCATGAAGGGCTATTCGCAGATTGGAGATATCTTCCAGAGAGCCGAACCCCAGACACCAGCTTCATCATGAATGACAAACGCTTTGAGAATGCGCGCATCATTTTGGGTGGCAGTAATTTTGGCTGTGGCTCAAGCAGAGAATTCGCTGTATGGGGACTTTATGACTATAACATTCGTGTAATCATCGCCTCATCATTTGGTGACATATTTTTTAAAAATTGTGTTCTAAACGGTATTTTACCAGCCACAATCGACCAAAACGCATTAAAAGTTCTGCATAACCACTGCTTAGATGCCTCACCAATAATCATAAATCTTAAAATAAAAACAATTGGTTATGGTGAAAACCTTATGCTATTCGACATTGATAATAGTGCGCGCAAATTTTTGTTGCAAGGCTTGGATCAAATTGAACGAACACGCGCGCATTCAAATAAAATTGATGCTTTTATAGCTGCAGACAAAGTAACAAGAAGTTGGGTTTATTAAAATTATACTGGCTAGTGAATTTGAGCGTTTGAGTGTTTATTCGGCAATAAAAGAAAAACACAAGAACTTATAAATAATGGGATAATGCCAAAGTAAGTAAACGTTAACGGCCATCCAATTGACTGAGACCCCCACGATATAAGTAAGGGTGCCATTAACCAAGCGGTTGTGACGGCAAGAGAACCAGATACGCCCGTTGCTGTGGCGCGCAAATGCGTAGGAAATAATTCTCCAATCAAAGGCATGCGAACAGCTTCTGAACCATAAAGAAAAAGAATTGTCATACCTAAACTAAGTGTGAGAATGACCCCAATTTGCGCCTCCCATATAGCGTAAAGAAAAAATAACCCACCAAATAATATCCAAATTACAAGCGTATTGCGGCGAGTGAGAACAAAATCACCAACTGCCGAAGACAATATATAACCAATTGCACCAATAGCATAAGAGCTTCCCACAATAGCGCCAGCTTGGGAGAGAGTCATATCGTAATGTGACACAAGGAAAGTCGGCAAGAAATAGGTCGTTCCACCAATCGCGAGACTGATCAGAAAGCTGCCTGCGAAACATATAAATAAATGAGGTTTATGGTCACTAAGCAGTTCACGCAAACTATCTGACAGGCCTTTCGCGTTTTCATCGCCGGATGTTTGCTGCAAATTTTTAAAAGTTGAGCTTTCCGGTAGCACATAAGCTATCAGGGGCGAAATAAGCAAAACAATAAAGGCCGGCAGAAAAATACTCCGCCAGCCATAAGTATCTATAAGCGGGACAACAATCAAAGAGGCAATAGCAAAACCAAACGGGTAGCCTATCTGCAACGTGCCAGCTACAAGACCGCGATATTTTTGCGGCGCTGTCTCAACAACCATTGTGCTAGCTACCAAGTATAATCCCGCTCCCAACGCAAAACCGGAAACCCTAAGAATGGTTAGAACTAGCAAGGTATCTGCGAAAGCGTGTAAGCCCACGAAAAGAGCTGATAATCCAAGTAATGTGACAAGAACTAGTCTGCGCCCGATATAATCAGAGAGCATCCCGACAAATACCACAGCAAAACTAGCAACAAAAAACGAGGCGGAGAGCATATATCCGATTATGTTCAAATCAATTTCAAATTCTTCCAACAAACCGGGAATGGCGTAGCTGAACAAGGATTGATCTGCAGTTGAAAGTGTAATCGCAAGCAAAGAAATAAAAAATATACGTGCTGGTTCAGTCTTTGCGAATTGAACAAGTTGTCTCAAATTAGTCATATGTCATCCAAAACTTTCTAAAGGGTTTTGGAAGCGACCATCTCGTCATGAGCCATAAAAGCCGCATCAATTTGCCGACGAGCAATGCCTGCGGCAGGAAACCCAGCCTCCAAACCAGCAAGCAACATAACATGTTCCATCTCACGACGACTAATCTCATGATATATCCCTGCCCTGATGAAATATTCTACATCCAGTTTTTGTGCAGTGCATACGGCAATCACACATAAAATTTTGGTCCTAATATCTACACTATCTAAACCCCATATTTCTGGCGCAATTCTGCACATAAGAATTTTATTAAACTCTCCATCTTGCAGTTGTTTGCTAAGTTCTTCACCATAATCTGGACCAAAAACCATATGAAACATATTTCGGCCACGTACTAATTCTTCTTGAGTGAATTCCTGCTCCATATCAGACTAAGATCAACTCTCTCTCCAAGTCGTATAGACGTTCAGCACCATTTTTAGTTATCAGCATTGTTTCCTCAAAAAACATACCACCCCAACCAACCTCGTGTAGCTCAAGATCAATATTCAAAACCATATTTTCTTCAACAGGAAAGTCACCGAGAGTACCGCCAGCAATGAAAGGT
>MDTB01042218.1_pt1 | contig 10923 bp, 14 predicted proteins | sample 811161 | NCBI WGS metagenome assembly MDTB01 (sample SAMN05326650, study PRJNA326480) | marine metagenome | isolation source: seawater | place: Mediterranean Sea | collected 2009 | reverse complement strand
TCATTATAATTTAAAACTACTTCTTTATGATGTTGATTTTTAGACATAGTTGGATGAGACCAAAAGGGATGTGCAAAATCAATTAATTTAAATTTAATACCATTGTCTCCTTTTACTATTAAAATACTTGAACCTATAAAACCTATAGATTCTTCATCTTTTGTTTCTGCTTCCATATTAGGCATTACGAATTTATCATCCAATTCATTTAATTGTTGTTTTAAACTTGATGCTTGTTCTTTATTTTCAATAAATTTGTTCCATACAAAATTAGCGTGTAAAGTATATAAGGCTGCATTTGTTTTTTTTTTACCCATATCTTGAGTTGTGGTATGAAACCACCCACTAATTTTTTTGTTTTTTTTTGCTTCTTCGGCAATTTCTTTACCATTTGTAGCACCTTCTAATCTGAATCCTTGTTTTTTTGAGCGGGACATGTCGCTATCCAATATAATGTGTCTAACATTACCAAAAGAGCCTTTATCAAATTTAAATGCTGTTTTTTTACCTAATTTGAAATCTAATGTTTTTGCATTTTTACCAACACTTGATTTTATGTTTTCAAATACAAAATAATTAGCTCTTTTTTTTTCTGGACCCCATAACCAAAATCCTTCTCCTTCTTCCCACTCTTTTTTACAGGAGTCATTTCTGTAAAATTTTGGAAGAAAACTTCTAAAAGATTTTATGTGTTCAGGTAAAGTTTTGGTATTATCAAATAAATTCATATAAAAGTTATATTCAACGAATGAATCTTTTGATTCTATTTTTTTACCACAAGCTGTTAGGCATTTATCTCCATCTTTTACATATACATCGGTAAAAGCTCCTGGATGACCACCCATGCCTTCTCCTACACAAGGTGTTCCATAATCTTCACAAGTATCTATTTTATTATTAATGTCCTTACAAACATGCACATCATCTGGCATATATAATATAATTATACTATAATTTCGTGAACCTCATCGAATCCTTCTACTTCTTCTAAAACATGTGATGTTTTGTGCACATTTTTTAATAATAATTTTTTTTTTTGTATTCTATTTTGCCTATTTAATTCAATCCAGTCTCGATTTGATCGAATTGTATAATTTGTTCTAATAGCATATGCTTTATCGGAATGTCTTAATCTAAAAAATAGTTGTCCGCATAAAAACATCATCATAGATGTAGTTTTACTAGCATACATGGAAATATTATCTAAATACAAATCTTTGGGGTTTGATTTTAATAAAACTATTTTGTTAACGTGTAAATCAGAAAAGTAATTTAATCTAATTCCTGCCAATAATATCATTTTCCATATTAAAACGAAAATAATATGTATAGTGATTATTCTTTTGTTTTTTTTTCTGAAATATACAGCATCATAATTTATAACAGATAATTGTGATAGTAGCATAGGTGGTCCAACCATTAATGTTCTAATATCCCAATTACATAAATCGCAAAAAGCATATGTTTCCACCAGTGATATATATAAATGCATCCAAGGTAAAAAAGATTTTAACCATACTCTTTTTAGTAAACTTTTATTTGCTGTTAAAAAAACATGTATAGGTATAAATAGCCATAAAATACTTATATAATAAGCGTGATATAGTGCAAAATAACCAGTTAATACATATAAAGTTAAAATACACTTTATTATATTTAACAAGGTTATAAAGTATTTGTATTTCCCGTGTCCTATTTTTAAACAAATCTGTGAACATTTCTCTCCACAACAACTTTTTGCAAGTGTTTCTCTTTGATTTATATTTAAACATTCACCTCTAGATTTTATAGAACCGTCGGGCATTAATTTATGAAAAGAAGCCCTTCCAGTAAAACATTGTGTAGTTAGTTCATTATTTTTCCAATGACTTACGTCTTGAACTTTATGACTAGCTAATTTCCATTTTGAGCTAGGACTACGTAATGATAATGTTGATGATGGTCTTTTTGCTTTTATTTCGACAAATATATTACTAATATCTACAGGTTTTGTAGTGTCAATTTGTATCAACTTTTTCATATTAAATAATATATTGTAGTATTTAATATGTAATTTTATTATTTATTACATGAAAATTAACGTCTTGTTTTTTTTCTTCTTCGTTTTCTACGTTTTGTTTTTCTTTTACCAGCAGATTGTGAATTTGGATTATTGGGTATCCAATTTGACCATTGCTTTAATCTAACAATATTTACCCATTCTTTTTGTATATCATGCATAGTCTTTCCTTCAAGCTTTTTCGTTTTAAAAAAATTAAGTTGTGCACTTTTGAATCTTGTGGCTGATTTTTTATGAGACCTTGTTCCTACACCTCCTTTTTGAGAGACATGTGTTTCAACTAAAACCCATTTTTTTCCTTTTTTTTTAAAAATTTTAATGGTTAACGGATTTCTTTTTACGATTTCAAATTTATGAACCGTTGCTGTTTTTTTTCTTGTTTTTTTTTTACCCGACTTTCCTCTCGATTTTTTTCGTCTTTTTTTCTTTCTAGATTTTTTACGACGTCTACCACCGGGAGCAAGTCCCCGTCTTGGATCATCAAATAGACGTTGTTTATTCATTGCCCCGTGTCCCTTTTTTGGATTAGTTCTTGATATACTGGGCGGTGCTGACGTTCCTATTAAATCATCTAAATGTAATAGTTCTGACATATTGTATATAATACCTAAATATTATATATAATTAACGTTTTTTAATTTTTACAAATTTTTTATATCTGTTGTTGTATTGTTTACGAGTTTTTTTGTTGGAGAGAATTTTATAAGCTTCTTTTACCTTTCTAGTTGCTTTATTTTTATTTTTTAATTTAGTATATGAATTTTTAATTTGTTTTTGAGATGCATATTTACTTATACCCAGTCTTTTGTATAAGTGGTGTCCCCCTCTTTTTTTACGTGTCTTTTTACGGCGTTTTCCACCTTTTACCGGTTTTTGAAGTTTACCCTTTTTTAATTTAAATTTTGGTAATGGTATACCTTGCACAGTTTTTTTTTTACTATGCATATGTTTAATAATTTCTTTTACCTCAAGGGGTTGGCTATGATAATTTTGGAATTCTTGTTTTGTAAATTGTAAATCAGCCCGTGGCTCTCTAGGTATATTTGGTGGAATATAAAAAGGTCTCCATTCACCAACTTGATTAACATCATTAAAGTTTAATGCTCCGATACTTTTTTTCCCAGATAATTTTCTGGTTTTATTTTTTTTTTTCTTTTGTGGAGAGGACAAACCAAATCCACGAGTATTTTTTGCTGCTATTGCCTGTTCACCTTTTAATACTTTGTCTCTAATTCTTTTTTTTTCTTGTTTGTGTAATTGTATAATTTCATTTTTCATTTTTGGATTTATTTCTGCTGGTGGTCTAAACCTATCATCACGTTCAAACATATAATCTAATTCTTCTACTGGTATTCCTTGTTTTGTATAATATTTAAATTCATTATTTTCTTCCCTTTCTTTATTGGTAAGTTCCATGTATATTAATATATAATGATATTTAATTATCCTAAATGTTCAATCCCACTAATATTTTTTTAATTTCCTCCGCATTTCGTCTTATATGTTGTATATCCTGTTGAATATCTTCGCGATTACCACCTTGTTGTTTTCCAGTAAGTATTTCTAATTGATTGCTCCAACTAGGTATTTTATGTGTATATTCGTTTTTGGTGCCTTTGTACTTATCGATTAAAAAACTTAGTTTTTTTACTATGTATTCTTTTGTTTCTATATAAAACATTGTATCTTTAAACTGATTTGAATTATCAGCTTTATAGTTAGACATACTTTCAAATTTAATATCACAAAAAGCTAAAGGACCGCCTTCTGAAAATCGTGTTGTTTTGCCATCTTTATCTTTTCCCCAAATATCTGGTTTGAATATTGCTAGTTTGATTAATGTTTTATTTTCCCCATTTTCATTCTCGTATGAAAGTTCTCTAGCACCAATACCACTAACTAATTTTGGTTTTGGAGTTTTTTCTGGAAATAAAGAATTAAAATAATCAATTCTTTTTCCTATTTTATCAAATATATTTTTTTGAATATCACGATCTAATAATTGAGAAGTTATATGGTCTTCGTCAACGACTTCGTTTATAAAAATAGTCATATCTAAATCATTTGTTGTGTATTGTCCCTGTGAATGTATTTGAGAAGCGAATCCTCCTTCCAATAATAATATTGGTTTGTCGATTAAGTCATTTATTATTAAATTGTTTATAATATTAGATAGTTCGAATAAAAAAGTATCGATTGTTATATTAAACCAAAACAAATCAATAGTTTTTTTTTCTACATTTTTTATTAAAGGAGACCTAAATCCTAATAATTCATGATTATAAAATTCTTTATTTGAAACATGGTCGGATTTACTAAAAATTTCTAAAAGTTTAACTTGTTTATCATCTGGTTTTGTAATTGGTGATGTAATTATTTTACGCGACGATTCATCTTTTTTATCAAAAATAATTGGTGAAGTAGATGGTTTTTTTAAATTATCCATTAGTTTTTTTGTAGAATCACCCAGAGAAGAAAACTCTTTCTCTCCTTCGAATAACAAGTCATCTTCATCGTCTGAACGTTCTACTCCACATTGATTACAAATTTTTGAATTAGGTTCATTCACATAATCGCATAATGGACAAATCCATTTATCAGATAAAACATCATCGTTATATTGTTTTTCTGTATTCTTTTTTTTATTCTTTTTTTTCTTTTTTTTCTTTTTATTTTTTTTTTTAGTTCCTTCTTTTTCTTCTTTTTCTAATTCTCTTAGTAATTCATCTGCATTTTCCTTTGCTTCTTCTTCTTTTTTTTTTTCTAGTTCTTTTACTTTATCTATCGCTTCTTTTCGTATAATTAGTATTGATTCATTGATTTTTCGGGATGTATATTCATCAAGATATATATCTCCCAATTCTTCTCGATATATATCATTTGTCATTTGCACTTTTTTCCATTCTGCATTATCTAATTTTCTTAATTCGATTTCTTCTTCACTGAATCCAACACGCTTTACATATTCTTTTTCCCATTTATAATCATGAAATTTAGATACTTTTGTTTTTAAATTATCTACTACTGCTAATTTACCTTGTTCAATCAAATGGTTTATTAAATCTTGTTGTGCTGAAGTATATTTATGAAATTCTTCCATATTTTTTTGTTTATACGCCTTGATAAAAGAATCTTCAACAAATTGATACAGGAATTTCACTGTCGATAAATCCTTATCATATTTATCATCTTCTTCATCGTATGTGTCCTCAATATTAATATTTGACGAAAATAATGTAGGCATTTCATAACGTAAATCATCTAATTTTATTCGATGCGATAGGTTTTTTATAATTTTCATTTTGGCATATAATTTTTCTTGTCTATCATACAATATTCCGACGACTTTTAATATATCGTTCTTCCTTTGCACTAAATAAGTATTAGTATATTCTAATATAATTTTCCACCATTGTATGAATAAATAATTATACTTGTAAGTCAAATACAAGGCGTTATAATAATCTTGAAAAGTTATATTTTTGTCCATTTTATTTTTATATTCTTCGTTATAAATATTAGGATTACGGCTAATTATTTCTTTTTCAGGGTCTGACCAATAAGGTGCAGCATAATAATGATTTTTGTCGTAATTGACACTTTTATCTATTAAATGAGGAATTGTATATTTATATTCATACCATTTTAGTTTTGGCTCGAATAATAATTTATATAAATTTAAATCGGTAACTACAACTGGAAATTCACCTTTTAATGATATTAAAATAGAAGGATAATTACCAAAATCCCCTCCTTTTCTCCATTTATGTATTTGATTGTCCATTTGTTCTAATGAATAATGATAATTAAACATTTTATTTTTATAACTATCTTTATTTATACTTTGTATAAATAGATTTTCAATAATATCTTGATTTAATCCGGTATTTCTTACTAAAAGATGTTTATGAATTTGTAATTGTTGATTTGATAAAATTTTATTTTCCCATAAATCCTTTACTAATTCTACATCAGGTGCATCTTGTTGTTCAGATTCAACTAATCGGGACATTTATATTATAATTACACAATAATAATATAAACTAACGTTAATATATATGAATGAACATATCAGTAAAACAATAAATTCAATATCACAAAATCAATGGTTAGGTTTATTTTTAGCTATAATAGGGTCTACATTAGCGTGGATAAAATTGATATTTATAATAAGTCCATTAAAAAAAAATAAACCTAAAGTAGGTAAATATCAAATATATGCTTTATTTATTGGATGGCTTATTACAACTTTTGGTTGGGCTAAATATTTAGCAATAGCAGACCCACTTAACAATAAAAAACAATGTAATTGTAAACGTTAACTACCCCATCTTCCCATCATTTGTGTTTTATATTTGTTGTTATCAAATATATACCATTTTTTTTTTCCGGGTTCCCATCTTGCTCCCATTTTTTTCGCTTCATTTTTTTCATCGAATGGAACATCTAAATAAATTTTATTTTTTCTATTATCATAAGGACATCCTGTCACACCACAGGCTTCGTTTGCTAATCTATCTGCATGATGATTGCCAATTGAATGTTTATCATTTTTTCCTGTATGAGCTAATACATGAACGAATTCTACATTTTGATTTTCTCGACAAAACATATATGCAACTTGTACTATTTCTTCATTGGGTATGTTTCCTAATTTACCTTTTGACCAATATTTTGTATAACATTTTTCGCCATACGTAGAGCAACATCGCATAGCATAAACGGAATCGGTAAAAATTTTGATATTTTCATTATTTTCAATATTATTTTTTAATATTGTCATTGCTTTTACAATTGCTAATAATTCTGCAACATTGTTTGTTTGTTTACCATTATAACTTTCACTTGTATTTCTGGGGTCATTTTCACCAAAATAAACACCATATCCTGCTCTTGCATTTTTTTTACCATTATTTATACAGGCACCATCTGTATACACATTTATGTATCGTTTTGGTTTTTTTTTGGATTTGATATCGGGATTTGTTTTTCTAGTAATAAATTTTTCCATTATATATTAATATAAAAAAATTTTTATATTGTTTCAAATTAACATACAAGAACCTCCATTATTTTTTTTTGTTTGCATTTTTTTTTTTTCGAGTAAATTTTTATATACAATTGAAAGTTTATACATCTTGCGTAATAATTCTGTGGAAGAAATTTCTTCTGTTTTTAAATCAATGGCGATTTCTTTAAATTTTTCAGCCATTTCCCTTCTACATTTACCAATGGTTCCTTCTAACAAACCTATGATAAAATCATTATATAATTGTTCGGGTATTTCGTCAGTAGCAAATCTGGACATGTTGTTTAATTAATTATATTGTAAATCAATACAATTAATTCAATTTAATTATTTTTTTTCTTTCTTTTTTCCAAATAATCTTTTTCATTTACCCAACCTTTGACAGTTTGAAATCCCCATTCTCTATATTTTTTACCTGGAATAAATAATGTCCACGTATTGGTTCCAAGTTCGGTGTTTAATTCAAGTCTATGTAGGTCAGTTGCTTTTTTATTTAAAACTGTTCCGGGTCCATACCATGTTTTTCCGTTTGGTGTATGTTCCCAATATCCTCCGGATAAAATAATGGTAGTAAAATTCCACGGATGGTCGTGTAATTCTTCATCATCTGATTTAAGAAATTTGTGAAGAAAAATGTTAAATGGAAATGTTTCTCTATCTTTTAAAAATAAATAGTATCGTTCTAAATAAGGTTCGTCGTCAATACGGTCTTTAATAATTCTTTTTCTACCTAATTTATCTAACATTGTTAAAAAAAGTGTAAATATATAATTAGAAAATTGCCAAAATAGTAAGCAAATGGATGCATAATTTAACCAATTCATATGATAGAGAGTCATAAATTCTTTCTAAGTTATTTTTAAAAATAATAACACCGTAATGTAGATGACTGCTGAAGAAACTGTATTTGAAATAGATGATTTACGTAAATATATATTTTCTTTTTTAAGAACATATCCATATAAGAGTTGTCGTGAGTGTAATTGTGTGTTGGAATGGGACTGTGGAATTAAAAAAGTAAATTATTTGGAATGGGCTACTTTTAATCCCACGTGTAATGATTGTTTTAGAAATATATTTTTTAGTAATAATAATATTGGCTTTGGTTGTTATATTATGTAGAATTTATCCCAAATTTTCCAACAAACCATCCTACTAATGCCATAACGACGCCTGTCCATATGGTAATGTAATTTTCGGATAATTTGAATTGAATTGTATTTAAGGCATAACAGAATGGTGAACCCAATGAAATGATATTCCAAAACGCTCCGAAAAATCCAGAGGGAACACATAAATATGTATATAACATTACAAAAGCATAATGTAATGTAGCTACGCTTATTATAGTAGCAATAGCGGCAATTACAGGGTTTTTTAAATAATGTTGAATTTGAGACATATCAGATAATAAAGATAATGGTGTAGCAGCAGAAGGTGGCATTAAATATTGTTTGATGTATTTAACATGTAATACAAATAAAACTTCAATTTAATTACTTATAAATACTTAGTTTAACCGATATAAAGACTTCTCCATATTGTAAGTTATAATGGCAACTTCAAGTGCTGGTTCTCAGGAGCGCTACCTCGGTCGCGTAAAATGGTTTAATAACAAAGCCGGTTTCGGTTTTGTAACATGTTTAGATGGAGATAGAAAAGACGAAGACGTCTTTGTTCATCATACAGGTGTAAATGTTGCGTCTGAGCAATATAAATATCTTGTTCAAGGGGAATATGTTCATTTTTCTGTTAAAAAGACAGATAATCAAGAACATCCTTGGCAAGCAACAGATGTTCGAGGTGTATATGGAGGATGGTTGATGTGCGAAACACGTCATGAGATTCGAAAAAATACACAAGCTTACAATCAAAATAAAAAGGGATCAAAAACTCGTAGAGGTGGTAGTGGACCTAGAGATGGAAATTCCAATGACCAATGGGTAATGGAAAATAAAGGTCGTGGTTCTGGAAAAAGTGCTAATTATTCTCAATAAATAATTCGATACCAATTGATATTTTATAATATAAAATTTAATTTATATTATATTTTTCAAATACTTATTAAAAAATAATATTTCTTTAAAAATATATTTAAAGATACTTCAAGATTGTAGATACATAATGGTAGATAAAAAAATTGAAACCACTGTAGAGAGTAGCACTTCTAATTCAGAAGACAACACGGTTAAAAACGAATTTGAGTCATTATTGACTTCTATTCAAAATTTTAAATCACAACTAACAATGTTGAGTTCACAGGTAAAACATTTAGAAAAATCAGTAAATAAAAAAATTAAAACGTTGGAAAAAGAAGCATCTAAAAATAGAAACAAAGGAAATAGAAAACCATCTGGATTTGCAACACCAACAAAAATATCAAATGATCTATGTAAATTTATGAACAAACCTTTGAAATCTGAAGCAGCAAGAACAGAGGTAACTAAATACATTATCAGTTATATTAAAGAAAATAATTTGCAATCGTCTGAAAACAAAAGAGTAATTGTTCCTAATGGAGCTTTAAAATCTTTGCTTAAACCAAAAAAGAAAGATGAAATCACATTCTTTAATTTACAGCGTTATATGAACAAACATTTTTTAAAATCTCAATAGATAAATATCATAATTATATATATATGATACTTGTCGATGTATATAGAAAACATTCAAAAAATATAGTTGGTGTTATAATTGCATTATGGGTGTTGTTGGTAAATGTTTCAGGTAATTTTACCGCGGAAACTTTGGGTTGTAAGACGCAAAAATTATTAAATACACAATGGTTTAAACATTTCATTGTATTTGCTATTATTTATTTTACGATTAATTTTACCAAAACAGACCATAAAAATCCACCAATACATGACATAGCTAAATCATTTGTGGTGTGGGTTTTATATCATTTTTTCACACATATGGATATATTTCCTACTATAGTTGTTAGTATAATATTTATGATGATATTTTTTATTTCAAATTATAGAGATTATTACAACCAACAAAAACGAGAAACACAACAACTTGAACAAACATTGGAACAAATAGAAATAGGATTATTTTATTTGTCGATGATTATTATTTGCTTAGGATTTTTCAAATACTATTTGGAAAAGAAACACGAATATCGAAATCATTGGAATTTTTGGAAATTTATTATGGGAGTAAAAAAATGTAAAAGTTTAAAATAATTTTCCTGATTTCCATTCCCACCAACACAAATCGCGTGGAGGCCTACATATAACAATTCTTTTATTTCTAAATCTTTTAATTTCCCCTATAGAACGTAGGAGAATAAAATCGAGTAAATTTTCTCTTGGCATATATTATCTAGAGAATTAAAATTCGTAAAATTTAATAACTACATATTATAATTAAGTATGCAGTTATTTAGGATATTATTATTTCTGTTTCAAATGCTTATTGCCACCTCGAATGCAAATACAGAATTAACTATAAAAAATTATGATGTTGGGTTTAACAAAACATATTATGGAAATATTACCTTAAAATGTAAAAATGCTGATGCATGTAATATGACAAGTGTTTATTGCGACACTGGTGATTGTTATATAGAAGCTATGGGAAATAATAAAGGCCAATTAAACAATTTAATAGTGGATGCCAGAAATATTAGAAAAGGATATAAATTTGAGTTAAAATGTGGTTCTTCGTATCAAAGTAGCACAAGCACTAATTGTAAAAATGTAAAAATATTGTGTCCTCTTCATAGGGGGGCAACTTGTAGGTGTAGCAATTGTAATTATAGGGCAGTAAAATTATATTGTGAAATGGGTATTGGTGTATATTGTTCTGGTGGTAGAGTAATCCAGAG
>MDTB01240016.1_pt1 | contig 10924 bp, 11 predicted proteins | sample 811161 | NCBI WGS metagenome assembly MDTB01 (sample SAMN05326650, study PRJNA326480) | marine metagenome | isolation source: seawater | place: Mediterranean Sea | collected 2009 | reverse complement strand
GTAATAATAATTTTAAATTCATTTAAAAGATGTTTTTTATTATTACCTATTAACTGTGAAGCAGCATTTAAACCAAAATTAAAGATTAATACGGTAAAAATAAGTAGTGTGTAATCAGCTATAATATTAGAATAATCATCATAAGAGAAAATTTCATATGATATAAAAACTATTAAAAGTGATATTAAGACAGGTAATGCCTTAAGTAAATTAAATTTACCTGTTTTTTGAATTTTTTCCTTAATTATACTTAAGATCATTTTTGTTTATATGATAGTAATTAATTAAATAGATGAAGGTGAAAAATAATATTATAAAATCGATATTAAAATCTCTGGAATTAACAAAAAATTCAAATCCTGTTGAGATTGCAAAGAGTAAAAGTGCTAATGAATAAAAAAACAAGCGAAACCTATGTTCTTTAATAATTATTAGCATTTTTGATATATTATATATTAATAGTGTTGTAAAAAAAGAAAGAAAGAAAAACCCTCTTTCCATAAAAATTGTTAAAAAAAGATTATGAAAACTTCCAAAACTAAATTCCCCTGATGATGCTTCCTTAATTATATATGTACTAGTTCCAATTCCAGACCCTACTAGGAAATCTAGAAAGTTTCTTTCATTTAAAAAGGAATAAAAAATATCTCTAGAGTTTGACTGTAATGCTTCGGTTAAAGAACTTGAAGAAATATTAACATTACCAGTAATGTTATCATATAAATCAAACCTTAACAGCCAATATTTAAGGGTAAATGAATTTTCAATAGTGATAGTATTTAATAGAATGAAATATGCACTACTAACTAATAAAATACCTACAAACAATTTTTTGATATTAATGTTTCGAATCTCAGTCAAAAACATAATAAGTCCAACTACTAAACCTCCTTTTGAGAATGATAATAAAACAGTAGTAAAAAACAAAAACTTAGCATAGGTAATAAAATGTTTTTTTATTTTCAATCCAATTGATTTCCCAACATACAAAATAATTAGTATCATAATTAAAATAGCGATACTATTATATTGACCACCTGAAAATTGTAAACCTGCTATATTTGCTCTTGAATTTAAATAAACCTCTAAAGGAATCATGATGATATAAAGCGAGTATTTAAAAAGTGCGTAAAAGATAATTATATCAAAAACATCTTGACTAAAATTCTTTCTAATCGCTTCATAAAAAATTACAGGGAGCAGCCCTGTTGTTAAGAAATAAGAAAAACCCTCGAGAAAACCCAACTTTACACAAGAGAGTAGAAAAGGTATTAAATTTAAAAATATAAAAACAATAGATATGCGTGATAGTGATTTAGTTTTAGATAATAATACAATAAGACCAATAATTATAAATATATGATAAACATATGATTTATCTAATCCTAGAGTAACTAAAAATAAATTATAAAAAAATGATAATAAAATGATAATAAAAAAACACTTAATTAACTTCATTATTAATTTGTTTTTCTCATATTCAGATAGTCTAAGACATTTGGTGAATTATGTAAATATACTTCTTTAGAGATAGCTTTTTTATAGTCTTTATGCTCACCCCTTAATATTTTTTTAATTGTACAATCTAATTCATTCATATTTTCAACAATTTCTAATTCATTAGAATTAGTAATACTTCTATAATGCTCAAAATCATAGTAATCTACTTTACCATTTAATATCCTAGGCTTAAAGTTGATAACTGGTCTACCTAACATTATTGCATCAAGTGTTATAGTTGAAGCTACACAGATAACGATATCTGATTTGATAAGATCATCGATTTGATCTGAAAAAAAATTGTCGGAAACATCCCAGTTAGCAAGACTAATAACTCCTTTAGCATAACTTAAAGAAACTTTTTTAGATACTAATTTTCTATAAATATCTAAATCTTTTTCAGCTGGGTGAAGTCTAATAGCCAAATGACAATCTTTACCATATTCATTACTATTAATTTTATTTATCAAATTCTTAACAAAGCTAACTTCATTAGGAAAATTTCTTGATGTAATTGTGCAGTATAATAAATTGACAGAAGAAGAAGAAGAAGAAGAAGAAGGCTTTAGGAGATTTTTATAGCTATCAGACATTTTATAATTATTAAATACATATTGACTTATAGGGCCTTTAAGGTATATAGGTGAGTTAATATTCAATATATTCTTTAAAAAAAATTGTTGGGACTCACCCCAAACTAAATATGAGTCATAATGTTTAAAAGTATAATATTTGTAAATATTATCCCAACTAGGCAAAACAAAACATAGCTTAGTATTATCTTCAGAAAAACAAAGTGACAAAGCTATTTCTTCTTTTAGATAAGGAGATAAAAAAAAGATTTCATCAATTTCATCTTCAATAATAAAAGGTTTATTTAGTTTAATTTTACATATATATTTATAGAATAATTCAATATTAATAAATCTCATTATTATAAGCTTTATAAAAAATAAAAATTGTCTACTTAACCAATTATTTTTTAAAATATGAAATTTTCGTATCTCAAAATAACGAGAATTACTAAATAAAAAATTCAAAAAGGGAATAGCTATAAAAAAAAAAATTTTTTTTAGAAAATTCTAATTTTAACAAGGTCACTTGATCACCGATCAATTCAAAATCATTACTTATTAAATTGTAATAATAGCTAGAGCATATTAGAGTTAATCTGTGATTTCTTATTAATTTTTTATAAAAACCCGTCGTAAATAAGAATCTAAATGCCCAACCATCTGTAATGGTAAATCCTAAACGTTTCATTTAATATCTTATGTGTTAATCTTTAATTAATAAATATCGGAACCTAATATATTATACTTTCCTAATCTTTCTGCATTCAATTCAAAAGAGGACCTATCACCATTCTTATCCCAGTTAAAGAAATATTTTCTTTTAAAATTATTTCTTAGAAAGTTTACATTGTTTGTTCTTCCATCTACTAGAATATAAGTTCCAGGCAAAAAGGTACTCTCCATTAATAATAAATCAGCACTAATAACAGTTCTTTCATTACACTTAAAAGAAATGCCATTAATATTACCTTCAACATCTTTTGGATTTGGTCCATCTAAATAAATAAAATCTGGAACAATATCAGGTATTCTTTCATATAAAGAGCATATTTGTAAATCACCAATTGTTGTAATAGACGCTTTGCTAAATGTAAATTTTACAAACTCTTTCAAATCTTTAGGGAAGTTTTTTTCTGTGTTTTTCAACCAAAATTTATCAGAGTCTACTACATAATGTTCAAATAATTTAGAATTTCTTAATTTTGGTTTTGTAGCTAAGTTATCATACTCCTCTTTATTAAGCTTCAATGCATGACAAATAGTGACTGTAGAATATCCTACACCAAATTCTAATGTTGTAAAAGGTTTTCTTTTTCTAACAAGTTTATGTATGTGTACTAAATCTTCAATATCATACATTACTTTTTGATTAGGATCATTGTTTTGAGAAAAAATATCTAAATAAGATTTTAATCCTGATTCTTCAAAATATTTCATAATTATAGTTTAATTTGGTTTTATATTCTTATTTAAAAAAATAATATTTTAAAACTTTTTTATTTTAAAGATTTAAAATATTTTTCTGCTTTTTGCCAATCTTCTTCTGTATCAATATTTATATATTCTTTAAAGGGACTTACACAATAATTTATTGAGTTCCCGTAAAGAGAATTTTTATTCATCAACACATCAGATTTAGTAATATAAATACTTCCATCTCTAATATATGTGTCTGGCAAATCTTGACGTCTACTTATCATATTTTTTTTTCCAGTTAAGAAAGATAAATTTCCTTCAATATTTTCCTCCAATATCCAATATGGATTAAAATGATTCGGAACTTTTAATACAGAAATAAATGAGTCAGTATTTTTAGAAATAAAAGTTTTTAAACAATTATCTAAAAAATCAACTGTTCTTACAGGGGATGTTACTTGTAATAAACAAACAGCATCAAATTCTAATCTTTTTTTTTGTAAAAATTTAAAGTATGTTGCACTACAGAAAGAGATGAACTATTGTCTTCAGCTAAACTATTTGGTCTTATAAATGGAACTTCTAAACCTAATGTCTTCGAAATTTCGGCAATCTCATGACTGTCTGTACTAACTATTACTTTTTTTAAAAATTTCGATTTTAAAGCTATTTCTGAGGTATATGAAATCAATGGTTTACCATTTAAATTTTTAATGTTTTTATTTTTTATTCCCTTTGAACCTCCTCTGGCTGGAATTATTCCAAGTATTCTCAATTCAATATTATTTAATAGTTAATTTTTAAAAATTTTAGTGTATTTTAATTCTACTTTAGCCAAAATATTTGCAATTTTATTTCCTGAATTTCCATCTCCATACAAGTAATCCTGATCCGATTTTTTGGAATTAATTAGTTTATTAATTGCATTTTTTATTTCTTTTCTATTATAATCAACATCTATAACATTTTTTCCTCTTTCTCTTCCAACTTGACGCATGCCTATATTTACCGCTTTTACACCTAAAAAACAACATTCCCTTATTCCAGCACTGGAGTTACCGATTAATCCTAATGAGTTATACAACAGTCTTAAAAAATCATTTGGTGCCATATTTTTAAAAAAGTGTACATGATTTAAATCAAAGTTTTCTCTGAAATATCTAATTCCTGAAGAGGTTCCATCAGATCCAGCATCAACGTTAGGCCAAAACCATAATGTTGGAATTTTCAATTCCTTTATCACCTCTAATGTTTCTATAATATGTTTTCTAGAATCTTTATAATGATTTGTTTCTGGATGCTGCATTACAATTAAGTAGCCTTTAGAAATATCTAAATTAGCACCAACTCCACCATACTTCTTTAATGGATCAAAATCTAATTTAGGACTATCTAAAATATCGGATGCTAAATCTAGTGAAGGACAACCTGTATTAAAGACATAATTTGAATCTTCTCCCATCCTTATAACTCTTTCCATAGAAGGCAAAGAGGAAACTAAATGAATGTCTGCCAATTTTGTATTGGCATGCCTAACTTTTTCATCAATACTCCCAGTTATTTCACCGCCCTGCAGATGTATTAATGGAATATTTTGATATGACGCTGCAATTGAGGTGCCTAGTGTTTCATATCGATCTGCTATTGTAAGAACTGCATCGGGCTTCAAATTATAAAATACATTAGATAGTTCTAAAATAGCAATACTAGTTGTTTTTGCCATAGCAGTTTCATTTTCTACTTCTAGTACATTGTAAACTTTTGCATCTACCTTAAAACCATCATCTTCAATAACCTTAATTGCATTTCCATAGCGCTTAATCAACGCAGATCCAGCAACTATTAACTGCAAAACTAAATCTTCATGCTTATTTATTGCTTCTAAAACTGTTTTAATCCTACTGTATGAAGGTCTGGCAGTAATCACAACACAAATTTTTCTTTTCATCATTTATTTTTTTAAATCAGAAACGTTTATAAAACTCCATTTTTTGAGATCCCTATTGAGTCTTTTACCTAAAACTGATTCAAATTTACTAGCAGGTATTCCTCTATTAGCGGGTTTTTTTGCTTCTAAATCTTTAAAAGTAATTACCTGATTCTGTTTAATATTTTTATTTATTGCCAAAGATTTTTCAAAAATTGATTTCACATTTTCAAACTTTGAATTATCCTGTTTTAAATTTTTTAAACTTTCTATATCATTTTTAATCTGAATCACTCCTGCAACCATTTTTTTTGTTTGCTGAATTGTTAATGAAGATTTAGCATCTGGCCCAAAAATATCTTTATCAAAAACAACATGAAATTCAAGAAGAGAAGCTCCTAAGGTAGTGGCTGCTAAACATGCATATATATCTCCACTATGATCAGAAAATCCGATAGGAACATTGTATTTATCAATAAATTCAGGGATCAATTTGAGCCCCCATTCACCCGATACTGAAGGATAACTTGTAGTACATTGAAAAATTGATAAGTCATTTCCTTTACCTTTAATGAAGTCTACAGTTTTATTTAATTCTTTGTATGAGCTCATTCCCGAGGAGAGTAGTATTGGCTTACCGGTTCTACTGATTTTCTCTAACATCAAATGATTACTAACCTCACCTGAACCAATTTTATATCTATTAACTCCAATTTTCTCAAGCAAGTCCACCGCTTTATTACTAAAAGGAGATGAAAGAAATTCAATATTTTTATCTTCACAATGTTTCTTTAATCCGGCCCATTGATCAACTGTAAATTCCATTCTTTTCCAATAATCAAACCGAGTTTTATCTTCATAACTGAATTTTACTCTAAAATTTTCAAACTCTGAACTCTCTGCTTCTGCAATATGGGTTTGAAATTTAATTGAAGTAACCCCTGTATTAGATAGCGCATCAATATATGAATGGGCTATTCCTAAACTTCCTTCGTGAGCTTGACCAATTTCGGCTATTATATCCATGAATTATTTCTTTTTATCTTTAACTCCACAAAAGTCCAAGATTAATTTATTTTCATTAATTTCTAATTTCTCAAATTCTTTATGAGCTACTAAAAATACAATAATATCAGCATTTTCAATTGCTGCTTTATAATTTGTTAATTTATAAACTGAATGATTGTCTATGTTAGGCTCAACAATAAAATGCTCTTCATTGTTTGAATTTTGTAATACTTTTTGAACAATATATTTGGCTGGAGACTCTCTTAAATCATCAATATTTGGTTTAAAAGCTAAGCCCATTAAAGCTGTTTTTGGTTTTCTACTGTGTTTTAGTTCAAATTGAAGTTTCTCATTTTGAATTTTTTCAGAACACCAAAAAGATTTGTAATTATTTATCTCTCTTGCTATTCCTATGATCTTTGATTCCGTTGGGTAATCAGATATAATAAAATAAGGATCAACTGCTATACAATGCCCCCCAACTCCACAGCCTGGTTGTAGAATATTTACTCTTGGGTGTTTATTTGCAAGGTTAATTAATTCCCATACATTAATATCTGCCTTATCACATATTAATGAAAGTTCGTTAGCAAAAGCTATTTGAACGTCTCTAGAAGAATTTTCTACTAATTTACACATTTCAGCAGTACGAGAATTGGTAGTATGCAATTCTCCTTTCACATACTTAGAATAAAATGATATTGCTTTTTGAGTTGAATCTTCATTAACCCCCCCAATAACACGGTCATTATGAACCAATTCATGCATCACATTTCCAGGCAATACTCTTTCAGGACAATAAGCTATGTGTATTTTTCCTTTAAGTTCCGGTCTAGCAGCATATATTAATTTCTGCATACTTTCTGTTGTGCCAATTGGTGAAGTAGACTCTAATATGTATAAATCTCCTTTTTTTAATAGAGGTATAATTTCTTTTGTTGCCGCTTCAACAAATGAAATATCTGGTTCGTGATTTCCTTTAAAAGGAGTTGGAACTACTATTAAATATACTTCTGCTGGAATTGGTTTTGTTGAAGCTTTGAAAAATCCTTTTGAAACTGCTTTTGAAACAATCTCATCTAAGTCGGGCTCCACAATGTGAATCTTTCCTTGATTAATCGTGTCAACAACTTTTTGGCTAATATCAACACCCAAAACATTTGTTCCGTGTGATGCTATTAATGCTGAGGTTGGCAATCCAATATATCCTAAACCAATGGTAACTACTTCTGGATTCATTATTTTATATTTTTAATAAAGTCTACAATTCTTTTTGATGCCAACCCGTCTCCATATGGATTATGAAGCTTTGACATTTTTACAAAGTTGTCCTGGTTGTTTAATAAGTCCAATGCTTTAGAAACAATCAACTCTTCATTAGTCCCTACTAACAAAACTGTTCCTACTTCAACAGCCTCAGGTCTTTCAGTGGTATCTCTCATCACTAAAACTGGTTTTCCTAGACTTGGCGCTTCCTCTTGAACACCTCCACTGTCAGTAATAATAATTTTAGATCTATTCATAAGCCAAATAAAATCTTGGTATGCTAAAGGATCTATTAAAATAACATTGTTAACACCTGATAAGATTCTGTTTACAGGTTCCTGTACTTTTGGATTCAAATGAACAGGATATATAACTAAACGTTTTGTATCATCTTCAGCAATTCGTTTTAAAGCTTTACAAATCCTTTCAAATCCTCCACCGTGATTCTCTCTTCGATGCCCTGTTACTAAAACTACTTCTTGATTTCCTATTTGTTTTGAGAGGTCTTGAATTAATTGACTGGGATTTTCATTAACTTTTTCAACAGATTTAATCAAAGCATCAATCACCGTATTTCCGGTAACTAAAATTGAACTATCAGAAATGTTTTCTTTAAGTAAGTTCTTTTTAGAAGTTTCAGTAGGAGCGAAATGATAGTCACAAATTCTACCTGTAATTTGACGGTTTATTTCTTCTGGAAAAGGAGATAACTTATTATTTGTTCTGAGCCCCGCTTCTACGTGACAAACTTTTGCTCCTGAGTAAAAACTTGCTATAGAACCAGCCATAGTTGTCGTAGTGTCTCCGTGAACAAATACATAATCTGGGGTAAATTCTTCAAGAATTGGTTTTAATGATTCTATAATAATTGCTGTGAGTCCATACAAGTTTTGCCCAGGCTTCATTAAGTCTAAATCATAATAGGGCTTGATATCAAAAAAATATAAGACCTGATCTAACATCTTACGATGTTGTGCGGTTACACAAACTCTCGTGTCAAAATCTTCTGGATGATTCTGAAACTCTTTAACCAGTGGAGCCATTTTAATTGCTTCTGGTCTAGTTCCGAAAATTAATAAAATCTTTTTCATTAACTCTTTTTATATTTTAATTTGACTACCACCGGTAGTTATTTATTTTATAAAAATTTCCTAAAATATTTAATTGTTTCTGTCAGACCCTCGTCTAAATCATATTTTGGACTCCAATTTAAATTTTTTAAAGCCAATGAAATATCCGGTCTTCTTCTTTTTGGATCATCCTCAGGTAACTCTTTATAAATAATATCAGAGGAAGAGTTTGTAAGTTTAATTATTTTATTTGCCAAATCTTTCATTGATAATTCAACAGGATTTCCAAGATTTACAGGGCCTACAAAATCACTATTCATCATTTTCAATAATCCTTCAATCAAATCATCAATAAATTGAAAGGATCTGGTTTGTGAACCGTCTCCATAAATAGTTATATTTTCATTATTTAAAGCTTGTAAAATAAAGTTTGAAACTACTCTCCCGTCATTTTTAGTCATATTAGGTCCATAGGTGTTGAATATTCGAGCTATTTTTATATTCAAATTATGTTCTCTTTTATAATCCATAAATAAAGTCTCCGCACACCTTTTTCCTTCATCATAACAAGATCTATAGCCAAGAGTGTTTACATTTCCGTTGTAACTTTCAGTTTGAGGATGAATTTCTGGATCACCGTAAACTTCAGAGGTACTAGCTTGTAATATTTTAGCATTATTTTTTTTTGCAAGGCCTAACATATTTATAACTCCGATAGTACATGTTTTTACCGTCTTAATTGGATTGGACTGGTAATGAATTGGAGATGCAGGACATGCAAGATTATAAATCTCATCTATTTTATCCCTGTGGTATGGTTTTGTAATATCATGATTAACAAACTCAAAATTATTATTATTTTTGAAACTATCTATATTTTTCAAACTTCCAGTAAATAAATTATCTAAGCATATAACTTTATGATTATCTGTCAAAAGTATCTTACACAAATGCGAGCCTATAAAACCAGCTCCACCAGTAACCAGAATATTTTTTTTTCTATTTTCTGCCAAGCCCATTATAATTAAATCCTATTTCTTTTATTTCTCTCATATCTAAAATATTTCTACCATCAAAAATGAAAGCAGGTTTTTTTATAAATGAATAAATTTTACTCCAATCATAATTTTTGAATTCTTCCCATTCGGTCATTATCGCGATTAAATTGTATTCAGAAATATTTGACATAGGGTCTTCGATAAATTTTATCAAAGATTTATCATAATTTTCATTTAAAAATGATAAATCAAAATCAACCTGCTTTTCACTCACCTTTGGATCATATACGTCAATTTTGATGTCATTATTTATTAAATTGTTAGCAACGTATATCGCTGCAGACTCCCTAGTGTCATTGGTGTCTTTTTTAAAAGCCCATCCAAGCACTAACACTTTAGGCTCTAGATTTTCTTTTCTCACTAGGTCAATTATCTTTTTGGAAAACCTATCTCTTTGATGTTTATTGATGATAAGAACTTGTTCCCAGTAATCAGCAACTTTTTTGAGTCCTAATGATCTTGATATGTATACAAGATTTAAAATGTCTTTTTGGAAGCAACTACCTCCAAAACCAACAGATGTTTTTAAGAATCTGCTTCCGATTCTTGAATCCATCCCAATTGCTTTTGAAACTTCCTCTATATCAGCTCCTGTTTCTTCACAAAGTTCTGATAAAGAGTTTATTGAGGATATTCTTTGGGCTAAAAATGCATTGGCAGTTAACTTAGAAAGTTCAGAAGACCACAAATTTGTAGTAAGAATATTTTTCTTTGGAACCCATGAGGAATAAATTTCTATCAAAGAAGCTATAGCCTTTTCTCCTTCTATTGTTTTATCTCCTCCTATCAAAACTCTGTCAGGAATTTCTAAATCTCTCATCGCAGTTCCCTCAGCTAGAAATTCAGGATTAGAAAGAATTTGAAAGTCAACATCACTATTGTTTGATCTTAGAATTTGTTTGATTTTTTCTGATGTTCTAACGGGAACAGTAGATTTTTCCACAATTATTTTATCTGTTTTTGAAACTTGTGCAATTTGTTTTGCGCAAGCTTCAACATATTTTAAATCTGCTGCATAACCCATCCCCTCTCCAGATGTCTTAGTAGGAGTATTCACTGAAATAAATATCATTTCTGCATCGTAAATATGTTTGTCAACCTCAG
>MDTB01177091.1_pt1 | contig 10924 bp, 10 predicted proteins | sample 811161 | NCBI WGS metagenome assembly MDTB01 (sample SAMN05326650, study PRJNA326480) | marine metagenome | isolation source: seawater | place: Mediterranean Sea | collected 2009 | reverse complement strand
TAATTTCCTTCACAAGACTTCATAGACAGGGTATTTTAAACATATCAAATTATAAGTAAAAATTTAATGAACGTTTACTGGTTTCAAGATTTAAAGACTGGACATCTCAAACAAGTGCAGGCTCTTTTAGATCAGCTTAAAAAAGAGATAGAACTTTCGATCACTACCATTAATTGCTCCAATCATGAAAGTTTGCCAGATGTACTAACTAATGAAAATCAATTTGATGGGCCATCAATACTTATAGGTGCGGGTCATGATGTCTATTCAAAAATTCTCCAGGCAAAAAAATACCTAAAAAAATATACCAGCAAAGATATATTTTCAATAGCTGTACTTCGTCCTAGCTATAAACTAAATTCTTTTGATTTGATTGTAGCTCCAGAGCATGATTTTCGTAAAAGACGCATTCCTAAAAATGTTATTCTATTTCAGGGCTCTCTAGCATCAACATCTCACGATCCTGTGGATGAAAACAAGGGCATAATAGCCATTGGAGGACCAAGCAAGCATTATAATTTTGATCAAGAAATTTTAATGAATCAACTTCACTATATTTTAAGCGTGCATCCAAAACATGAGTTTAAAATTTTTAATTCTCGCAGAACACCTGATGTCCTCAACCTCAAATTAAAAAATAAAATTGATAATTATCCTAATGTGCAATTCATTCACTTAGATTCATCTGAATCTGATACATTTCAAGACAGCCTTAACAAATCTTCATTAAAGTTTGTGACTCCCGATAGCTCAAATCTTGTGTTTGAGGCACTATCTGCAAAGGGTCAAACCTTTTTAATACAAATAGAGAGTCCAACATACAGACGCATTTTTGGTGCTAAAAAAATACGAGAGTCGATGAATGAGCTGGTTAATACAAAGCGTGTTGGCGTAGTCAGCATATTAAACAAAAAGGGAGGGATAGATATTTCTAAAATTGAAAATCCTTCTCTGCATTTTGAACCTTTGGCGGAAGTTGAAAAAGTATCGTTTTCCATAATGAAATTCATCAACTATCAAAAATGAAAATTGCTCATTTAGTATCAAGTCAAATCTTTGCAGGGATTGAACAACATGTATATGAACTATCCTCATCAATGTCTGATGTATCTGATCAAGTGATAATCTGTGATGAATCTATCCACCATCATATGAGTGGAATGAAAACTCAATCATTAAGCATGGGTTCAAGATATTCCCCACTCAACACATACAAATTAATTAAGTTTCTTAATCAAAATAATATCTCTATTTTGCATTGCCATGGCGCCAAAGCCAGTACCATTGGTAAAGGGATAAAAATTTTTAGCAATATCAAAGTTGTGTCAACAATCCACGGTCATAAAAAAAATAATAATGCATTTACTAATATCGATGCTGTTATAGGTGTTAATAAGTTGCTTGTAGAGAATATCCCTAAGAGTACTTATATCCCTAATTGGTTTAATCCATCGCATGCAGGAAAAAGATCTTCACGTATTGGTCCCATAATTGCTATTGGTAGACTTGAGCCGGTTAAAGGTTTTGATCAGCTCATCAAAAGTTGGATTAATATTAATGAAAATCTTGAAGTTATTGGCTCTGGTCCCGAGGAGCAAAGCCTCAATCAACTCATCCATGACTTAAATCTTTCAGATCGAATAAGAATTGTAACGAATTGTGATTACGACTCCATTGAGGAGAAATATAAAAATGCTAGTGGGCTTATTGTATCTAGCCATAGAGAAGGAGGCCCAAGAGTTGTGCTAGAGGCCATTAATCATGAAATACCCGTTCTTGGCTCTAGAGTGGGAATAATTCCTGATTTAATTCCTCAGGAATGCCTGTCTGAGCCTGGTAATCAAGAAAGTTTACAAGTTCTCCTAGAAGAAATGGTCCCTCTATTAGCTCAATTAAACATGGAAGGAATCAAGGCAGCTTTAATTGACCATTACTCAATTACAAATGCTGCCAAGCAAACAAAAGAAATTTATGAGACTTTGCTTAAAGCCAGCTGATAAACATTCATCGTTGCATTGACTAAGCGCTCTTTTGTAAATTGCTCAGGTATAGATTCGGGGGGTAAAGTTGCTAAAACTCGTTCTATTTGTTTTGCAAGCATATCCACCTTTCCATACTCTACCAAACCAATAGGATTAATAGCATTAATAGATTCCTTAACACCACCTCTATCCCAACCCATAACGTGACTCCCACAAGCAGCCGCTTCAATAATTGTTCTACCAAATGGCTCAGGCTTAGATGATAAATTCATAACAACATTTGAGATTTTATAGACATTGGCAATGTCTGATCGGGCGCCACAAAATGTAAGATGTTCTGACAGATTTTTTTGACTAATCTTGCTCTCTAAAGAATTGAAGTAGTTTCTTTTATTATTAGCAACAGGGCCTGGAATAATGCCATGAAACCTTGATGTATCAAGATAAGAAAAAAGATCAATAAAACTCTCAATACCCTTCCAGCTCGTAATTCTAGCAGGCAGATTAAGAATAATTTTATTTTCAGTCTGTGGAAACTCCTTAAACCAAGCTTCTTGCCATTCTTGGCTTGGTGATGTGGTATTAAATTCTTGCAGATCACACCCACGATAAATTAAGTGCAAATTAGATTTCTCTACAGAATAGTTTTCCTTAATGTAGTCTTGAACAGTTTGTGAGATTGCAATAATTTCATCTGCATAAGACATAGATTTGCTGTAAAAAGGTTTGCTGTATAAGCCATGAAATGTAGAAATAACTATGGGTTTTTTGCCCTTAAGATTTTTTAGCGCAAAGTAATTGATCCATGCTGGAAATCTTGATCGAACATGAACGATATCAGGCTGATACTCTGAATAAATTTTTATTAAGTTTTTAATTTGAGATAAAGCTCTTATATTTTTCTTTGCTATAGGAAGCTCATAATGCTTTGCACCATGATCATTCAACGAATTCACAAGTTGGCCACCTGCAGAGATGACAGCAGAATCGTGGCCAAGTTTTACAAGGTGATCAGAAAGATCTACTGTGCCGCGCTCAACACCACCGACTTTCAGCTCGGGAAGTAATTGAATAATTTTCATATATTATTCGTAACGTAAAGCTACTGCAGGTTCCAATTGGGCTGCCTTCCTTGCAGGCCAGATACCAAAAAATAATCCAACACATGCTGAAAAAATCACTGAACCTATTATAGCGGAGACAGGTATGGTAAAGACCCAATCTTGAAAGAGTGTAACTACAAAATATAAGCTAGATCCAAAAATTACGCCAATAATTCCTCCAATGATGCATAGAGTGACAGCCTCTATAATAAATTGAAGCAGTATCGCTTGATGCGTTGCACCTAATGCTTTTCTGAGACCTATCTCTCTTGTTCTCTCAGTTACAGATACCAGCATAATATTCATCACACCTATTCCACCAACCATCAGACTGATACCAGCAATACCAATCAATAGAGCAGAAAAGATTGCGGTGGCTTGTTTCTGCAAATCAGTAAACTGTGACCAATCATTGATTCTAAAATTATTTTCCTCGCCAGGACCTATGTCATGCTCGCGTCGTAAAACTCTTTCTATAGAAATCATCGCCTCTTCGGGAGTATATGTATTTGGAACTTCAACACGGATTGAATCAACTCTATCTCTTCCAAACACCCTATCGGATGCTGTTAATAACGGAATATAAATTTGCTCATCAGGATTAGACCAACCTGAAGAACCCTCGGACTTGGTGACACCTATAATCTTGAAATTCACACCGCCAAGATCAATCTCCTCTCCAACCAAAGCCTTTGAAGATGTTTTTAGTTCAGTGCCAACACTTGAGCCAATAATTGCAACCCTTTTTCTAGCCAGATCATCTCTTTTTGTGAAAAATGTGCCCTGATCAATTTCATACCCTTGAATGCTTAAGTAATCTTCTCTAGCACCAATAACAGAAATACTAATACTTTCATTTTTGTACTTTAGTGATTTGCTTCCTCGAATTTCTGGAGATACTCTCCAGTTAATTTCTTCATCTTTAATTAAAGCGTCTGCATCTGAAATTGACAGCGGTGCAGCACTAATCTTTTGACTGCCCCTTCCTCGGGAAGGATAGACGGATAATGTTCTGGCAGATAAATTAGTGATCGAGTCATCTATTGCTCTTTGGGCGCTGGAACCAATACCAACCATAGCAATAACCGATGCTGTGCCAATAACAATAGCAATCGTGGTTAAAAGAGATCTTAATAAATTAGCTCTAATGGAGTCTAATGCCGTTGAAATTGACTCTTGTAAAACCATCGGTTAACCAAATCTTCCTTTAACTCGCTCAGAGAATCGCTGCTGATATTTAATCAAACCTTCGCTAGGAAGGACGTAGACAACGTCATCCATCTTAATGCCTGTTTTTACCTCAACATAATTTAAATCAGTTTTTCCAACCTTTATCCATGTGGGTATTGCACCTTTTTTAGTCTTCTTAAGAACAATGTAAGTATCAAAATTCTCACCATCAACTTTGTTTGTTAAGAAATTATTTAATTCACCTTCTTTGATGCCAAGCAAGGGTGCAACAGATCGGATATCTTTGCGAGTTCTTAAAGAGCCTGCAGGCAGAGCTAAAGCAACTTCCTCATTTAGAATTTCAATCTCAACATCCGTATTCATTCCTATGAGCAATAAATTATCCTCATTCTCAATATCAATCAGCACAGGAAATGTTGTTACATTTTGATCAATTTTTGACATAGGTTCGATCTTAGAAACAACTCCTAGGAACTTTTTGTCTCTATATGCTGAAACTTTTAACGTAACTTCTTGGCCAATAGTAATTTTACCAATGTCTATTTCATCAATTAATGCTCTAACGCGGACTTTATTGAGATCTGCCATCTCCATTAATAAGGTTCCACCGCCCACCGCTGATGTTGGCGAGGTTATAACTTGACCAACTTCAGCCGGTCTACTGATAACGGTTCCAGCAATTGGGGATCTTACGCTTGTATCATCCAAGGCTATTCGAGCATTTTCTAAAAATACCTCTGCTCTAACAAGCTGAGCTCTTGCTGAGGAGAATGATTCCTGGGCATCTTCAAATGATTTATCGGAAATATTACCCTCATCATGCAATCTCTTCGAGCGTTCAAATTGATTTTTTGCATTGCTCAAACGAACTTTGGCAACCTCAAGGTCTGCATTGGCTTGAGCCAAAGTATTTGTAGGTGTTCTTTGATCTATTCTTGCAAGCACTATGCCTTCATCCACATAATCTCCAATCTCAGCTCCTAAAAACAGAATTTGTCCCGATGCTTTTGATTTAATTTCAATTGAGGAAATGGCTTCAACAGTTCCAGATGCTTCCACCGTAAGTTCAAGCTGTTGAGATGCTGCTTCTTTTAAAGCATAGAATTTAAATTCCTCCTCCTCTTTGCCTCCACCGCAACTTACAATAAAAATAACAGATGCAAATATGCTGAATGCTTGAGTTATTGAGCTCTTCATAATTTTTCCTTTAATATGTCTGATTCTACCAAACCATCCTTGATAAATATTGTTCTTTGAGCCTCAGCAGCTACCTCATTTTCATGAGTAATAAGAATGATGGTTTGACCTTGTTGATGAAGATTGTGAAAAAGCTGCATTACATCTTGCCCAGTTTGGCTATCTAAGTTTCCAGTGGGCTCATCAGCAAATAAGATAGATGGATTGTTTACCAGAGCTCTGGCTATGGCTACTCTTTGTTGCTGCCCGCCTGAAAGCTCAGATGGCTGATGATCCATTCTTGATTCAAGGCCAACTTGAGAGAGCACTTCTTTGCCTCTTTTTAATTGATTGGCCTTATCTACTCCAGCATATTTTAAAGGCAACATAACGTTATCGAGAGCAGTATTGCGTGCCAAAAGATGAAAATTTTGAAATACAAAACCAATTTCTTTATTTCGAATTCCTGCAAGCTCATCAGCTTCTAATGTACTAACTTCTTGATTATTAAGATGATATGTTCCATCTGTAGGACTATCGAGGCATCCAATAATATTCATTAATGTTGATTTACCAGATCCTGAGGGACCCATAATTGCTATAAATTCACCTTGCTCTATTCCAAAACTTACGCCTCTTAAAGCCTCCACCGTTTGCGTACCTAGCGAATAATGCTTGGTGATATTATTTACGTCTATCACATTCATAATTGTTTGCACAAAAATACAGGTATTTCTCTGGAAGTATTACTCTGATAGGTTTCATAATCTGGATAGAATGAACAAATTAATGGCCATAACTCATCTTTTTTTTCTTTAGACACCTCTTCTGCTAGATAGTTCCCATGTCCGTCAACGGTTGCAATTTCAATTGCCGGATGAGCTTTTACGTTGTAATACCAATTAGGATTTTTAGGCATCCCACCTAAAGAAGCAACAAGTATTGGCATGCCATCTTGATGCACATAAATCAGGGGGATATTCCTAATTCTATTTGATTTCGCACCCTTGGTTTTTACAACCATAATTGGAAAACCACCTGGCCATTTATTCCACAATCTTCCATTGCTCATCAAGAAAATACTAGCCTGAAATTTAGCAAAGTATTTAATAATCCTTTTGGCTGTTTTTGCTTGCTTTAGAGTATATTTTTCAGAGGTCATTGATTTTTAATGGTATGTATAGAAGAATTAAATGTCAAGTTTACTTGACATTTAGTATTACTCGAATGCAGCTATATTAGTTTGAAGATTGCCGAGGATTAAGGCATGGATATCATGCGTGCCTTCATAAGTATTTACAGCCTCTAAATTCATCGAGTGTCTTACAACATGGTATTCATCTATCACCCCGTTTCCACCATGCATATCTCGTGCCATTCTGGCAACATCTAAAGCTTTGCCACAGTTGTTTCGTTTTATCAGCGAAATCATTTCTGGGATCATTTGCTCATCATCGATTAATCTACCAACTCGCAAGGCTGCTTGTAAACCGAGTGTAATTTCTGTTTGCATGTCTGCTAATTTTTTTTGAATCAGTTGCTTTGCTGCAAGCGGGGTACCAAACTGAGTTCTGTCTAGCGTATATTGACGCGCAGCATGCCAACAAAATTCAGCTGCGCCCATTGCACCCCAAGCAATGCCATACCTAGCCATGTTTAAACAAGAAAATGGACCTCTAAAGCTTTGAGCCAGTGGAAGGACATGATCGTCTGGGATAAATACATCGGCCATAAAAATTTGACCAGTAATTGATGCTCTAAGGGCAAACTTTCCTTCTAAGACCTTGGTGTCTAAGCCTTTAAAGTCTTTTCTTGCTATAAAACCTCTTAAGACCCCTTGCTCATCTTTTGCCCAAATAATAAACACATCAGCCACTGGGGCATTTGTTATCCATGTTTTAGACCCGTTGAGTTTATAGCCTCCTTCAACTTTTTTTGCATTTGAGGCCATGCTTCCAGGATCAGACCCTGCATCAGGCTCAGTCAAACCAAAACATCCAATTAATTTTCCAGCTGCCATTTGAGGTAATAAATCTTCTTTTTGACCCTCAGAGCCAAATTGATATATCGCATACATTGCTAGAGATGATTGAACGCTAAATGCTGAACGGTAACTTGAATCTACCCTTTCAATCTCTCGGGTAATGAGCCCATAAGAAACATAACCAACACCCGCACAACCGTAACCCTTAATTGAGGCTCCTAAGATACCAAGCTCACCCATCTCTTGATAGATTTCAGGGTGAAAATTTTCATTTCTATTTGCCTCAAGAATTCGAGGCATCAAAGATTTATTACAATAATCTCGAACATTGTCCTTGATCATGCGCTCTTCTTCAGTAAGCTGATCCTCGAGGCGAAATATGTCTTCCCAATGATTATCCATAAAATAAGTGACAGCTTCGGCATTCAACCAAAGCTGTGAAGTATGTTTTAAAATTTATAATGAAGATCTATACCAATCGTTCTTGGAGCGTCAAAATAACCAACAGTCAAATATCCAAATGAAGGTGGAAAACTAATTGCGCTTGATTGATGAGACTTATTTGTTAGATTTTTAATCCAAAAATTAAGCTGCATATTTTCTAATGGCTCAGTCAATATATAAAAATTAGTTTTATTGCTTGAGTCAATATGAGTCAGCTCAGATCTGAAATCTTGAGAATTATAAGGAAAGGACGGATGCTCTCCCACTCTACTATGATCTAAACGAACTCTATAGTTACCATAATCTTGCTCAAGAGCAATAAAAATGTTGGTTTCTGGGGAATATGGAATATGCTCTAAAAGAAAACCATCGCCAGCTGATTTATTGCCAGTAAACTCTGAGTCGAGTGTGCTGATATTCAATGTAAGTTTAGTTGAGTCTCCAATCATAGTTAAAGTTTCAATTTCCAAGCCTGAGATATCCGCTGAGTTATTAATAACTTCTGAAGCAGCTGCAGCATCTGCAGTAAAATAAGAAATTTGCATATCCTCATGTTCATTATCAAAGTAGGCGATATTGAGCATCATTCTATTATTAAAATATTGTCCTTTAAGACCTAGTTCAGTTGATTGAATGGTTTCAGGTGCATAGGGGATAGATGCTGCAAATGGGTTAGAACTTTCACCATTAAATCCACCAGCTTTGAAGCCTTCAGCTAATTTAAAATATAAGTTAGTATTTTCGCTATATGCATGCTCTAAAATAAAGGTTCCAGTTGTATCGTCAAAACTGCCCTCACCGCTTGCTGAAATAACGCCTACATACTCTTTAAAACCTTTTTTATCTTCTTCAGTTGAGCGTATTCCTAAGGTCACATCCCAAGCTTCGCTCATTCGATATGTTAACTGACCAAAAATTGCTTCAGATTCACCGCTGCCTGAATAATTTTGCTGAAATACTGATCCACCAAGAAAAAATGACTGTGGATTAGCTGTATAGGCATCATCCTCAAGTGAGTAATAACCAATAACATAATCCATATTGTCGGTAGAGCCAACAAGCTGCAGTTCAAATGTTTCAGCCTCATAATCAGTATCTCTAGCAGTATCGGCTATATTAAAAGGGCCACCATCTATATCTAAACGGTCATACCAGTCAGTCTCTCTTTTTGACCAAATTGCTTTTAAAGTTCCGAAACTTAAGTCTCTTGTATACTGCATGCTAGTTCCACTAACATCAGAAAGTTCCCTTGTTACAGTATCATTGCTGGCGTATGCCTGTCGTTTGGAGTTTTGAAATAATTCAATGGGAGCTAATCTAAGGCCCCCAGTAAGTGGACTTGCACCAAGACCAAATGCATCACTCCAGTTTGGAATAGCATAAATTAATTGGGCAAATGGAGGTACATTGTCCTGACTAGTTTTATCAGCTGTAAAGCTAAAGCTTGATTTGTCACCTTCAAATAGATAAGTGAATTTATAACCTGATGAATCAATGGTATTTAACTTATCATTGCTTGAGACTGAAGTGGGAACTACGCCTTGAGCAGGTTGATAAGGGGAAGCTGCCATGCTGACATAGCCGCCTCTTCTTTTTTCATTCAAAACAATCTTTACAAAACCGTTTTCAAGAAATGAAAAATCGTTGATGAATTGAGCCTGTCTTAAACCATAATTACCTAGAGTCAGTTTTGTTGACATGCCTTCTCCAGAAGGTTTCTTGCTTATCAAATTAATTGCGCCCCCCAGGGTATTTCTTCCATACAAAGTGCCTTGAGGGCCTCTGAGGATTTCGACTCTCTCTAAATCAACCACGTCAAATATAGAGCCTTGACCTTTGCCCAAATAAACTCCATCAAGATACATTCCTACTGTTGGCTCCCAAGTAATTGCAGGGTTTGTTGTTGAGCCTCCCCTGATAGCAATAGTTGCAGCAGTATTATTTGATGGAGTATTAATAATGTGAACATTGGGAGCTAAATTAGCTAAATCAACAATATTTGCAAGATCTAGATCATCAATTGTAGATTCTGTAATTGCTGTTATTGCAATTGGCGTATCTTGAAGATTTTCTTCTTTTTTCTGGGCTGTTACAACAACTTCTTCAAGCATGCCTGAGGATTGGGATTTTGCATTAAGCACAAATACCAATGGCAGTAGTAAAAAAATATATTTAATTTTCATCATAATTAATTCCCCTTATCAAATTAATAGTTTTCAAGTCAATGAAATATTGAATTTGTACCTCAATATTACAATTTCTAACTTCTTTTGACTAGTTTTATAAATCAGCACTCTTAATCCACTTTTTCAACGCGAAGTATTCCAAATCTTGGAGCAGAAAATTGTATTGCTGAGGCTTGCATTGCCTTAGATGCATGCTCAATCATCTTATTGCTATTGCCGCATATTATTATTAACGGAAGCAGGTCTTGAAATTGATAGATAAAGTTAATTACCTCTGTCTCAACATCCTGATGCTTAATCCCATGAAGATCTAAATGCGTAATCCCCTTCTCTTCAAATACGCTCATGAGTATATCTAAGACTGTTTTTTAAGAAAAAGTACTATTTAGGTAGATTAGTGTTAACCATCATTACATCCATACGTCTAGCGTTATGATGCCCATAATCATAAACAATTTCATTACCTAAACTTAAATCTGGGTAGCGCTTAAAAAGTTCTTTTAACATGACTTCTGTTTGTGATCTTACTAAAGTAACCCCAATGCAATAATGGGGCCCTTGGCCAAAAGAAATACTCTTATCATGATCGCGTTGAATATCAAATTTTCTGGGCTCATTATAGATTTTTGTGTCCATTCCGGCCGTGCTTGTTATCAATTGAACCATTTGTCCTTTTTTAACTTTGTAGCCTTTAATTTCCAGATCCTCAGAAGCATATCTTGCTAAACCTGTTTTTCCGGATGATTCATATCTTAGAGTTTCTGATATAGCGCCCTGAACAAGATTCTCATCTGATTTTAATGCCTCAAACTCTTCAGGATGTTGTAATAAATTCTTAATTAAATAGCTATGCAAATC
>MDTB01138966.1_pt1 | contig 10924 bp, 7 predicted proteins | sample 811161 | NCBI WGS metagenome assembly MDTB01 (sample SAMN05326650, study PRJNA326480) | marine metagenome | isolation source: seawater | place: Mediterranean Sea | collected 2009 | reverse complement strand
TAACAAGGTGAAATAATCAATAATGCAGCAAACGTTGCACCCGTAGGTAAAGCAATTGAATTTTCGGACATATTTATTTGGCCGATTACCATTTTTGTTACTACAGTGCAAAGGCCATAACTGAGGGCCGCTAAAATTGTTGCGATCTGAGCTAGTAATTGAGCCATATCACCATGGCCTAGTTTAGATAACGGACCGAACCCAAAAAGAATTAAAACACCGATAAACCCGAGGAAAAAACCTAAGATAATTCGAAAAGTTAGGTTTTGATTCTTCAAAATGATAGCGCTGAGAATAAGTGTAAAAAGCGGCATGGGTGACATCAAAACACCTGCTAATCCAGCATCAATATGTAGCTCAGCAGACGAAATTAAAAAAAATGGTAGCGCCTGACCTAGAAAGCCTAAAAGAGCATAATTTAGAAGTGCTTGAGGTCTGAAATCAAGTTTTTGATTGTGCCATTTCATTATAATGAAAAGAATGAATGAGGCAAAAAACAATCGATAAAAAACTGTGGCCAAGGCACCAACCTCTTCGACTGCAATCTTGATTAAAAGGAAGTTCAAACCCCAAATTAGGGATAACAACATCAGTGATAACCAGCTAGATAAACTTTTACTACAGATTTTCAATTTAGTGAGTTTTTTATTTGGAACATATAATAAATTTTCTGAGGTTATTTAGTTTTGTTATGAAGAAGCTACGGATGACGCTTCAGATTCCCTTTAAAGCTGTCTTTTTTTTAAATAAAATAGGTTATTGAAACTAGGTTTTTTCTGTAGTAATTAAAGATACACTAACAGCATGTTTACGTTAAGTCATACTAAGAATTAGGTCGAAAGTGAAGAAATTAAAAAGTAGAGCTTAAGTTTTTTTCACGCCCTGGATTGTTGTTTAATCATCTGACCCAAGACCAACCTATTTTCATTTATTAATTCATAAAGAAACGTATTTTAGTTTTGGAGCACTTCTATATTTTTTTCTTTAAGCTCAATTAAAGCTGTATTACCCAACGGTAATCTCAAATAGTCATAAACATTCTATTGGTTCAACTAAAATATAACTACCATAGTGTATTTTATTAATTTTGAGGTTAAAGTATTTCTGGGCTGACGTAAATAAGATGGAAAATATAAGTTCTGTCCATTTATGTCTTAATGAATTTAGGTTTATCAATTTCTTTCTATGATGAGGATAACTGGAGGTTTTGGTTGACCTACTTAAATTAAAAAAACTCCTACGATATTAAATGGAATACAACTATTACATTAACGTTTCCATTGCAAATTTTTACAAAGAGTTTAGATGGAATTTTTAAACAGACCGAATATTTAAAAGGTAAACATTTATTAATTACGGTAGACGGTGTAGCACAAGAATATTTTTAAGATTATTTAATAATATGAGGATTCCAGATGTCTGACTTAATTTTACATCACTATTGGCAATCGCCTTTTGCTCATAAAATCAGGCTTGCTCTTGCGCTAGCAGGGTGTGAATGGTACTCGGTAGTAATCCCTCGAATTCCACCGAAACCCTTTCTACTGCCGTTAACTGCAGGGTACCGTCGGACTCCAGTCTTACAGATTGGATGTGATATTCATTGCGATACGCGACAGATCATTAGTACACTAGCAGATAGAGGTTTGAGAATTAATTTTTTTCCTGAAAAAATTGAAGGTAAAGCTCTTTCATATACTTCTTGGATTGACTCCGTTATTTTCGAATTGGCTGTACGTGTCGTTATTACTTGCTCCCTTGAAAGTGCACCACTAGAGTTTATCAATGATCGTGGCGGACTATATTTTGGATTGCATTGGACTCCAAAGAAATTAAAAAGGGAACTTCCCAGTATAATTGCACAAATGGCTGCAGAGTTTGATTCTATTGAAAAGTCGATACCAGACATTGGTGGAATTTTTAGTAAAAAGTACTCTTTTGCCGATATTTCTATTGCGTACATAGCTTGGTTTATTCGAGGTCGATGGAACGAAGGGGCTACCTTTCTATCGCAATTTCCAAAAATTGAGCGAATTGAAAAAGAAGTTAATGAAATTTGCGAAGATCAGTATACTAAAATGGAAGGTCCAGTCGCACTGCAGGAAGCAAAGTGGGCAATATCTTTATCACCCCGCGGAGTTTTCTCGAAGGTTCGATCAGATTTGCTTGAGGGAGAAATGGTTGAAATTAGGCCTCAGAAACAATCAATAGACCCTCCAACCATAGGAAGGCTAAGATATTTGGACAATTTGCAAGTTTCAATTGATCACTACACAGAAATCTGTGGAGAGGTTGTTGTTCATTTGCCGTTGGCAGGATATCAAGTAAATGCTATAAGCTCCGACAAAAGTAGATAAGTTTTTGGTCGGCAATTATTTGACTAAAATTTAAAACTGTAGAGTTTCCAATTTGCCGAAACAAATATTTAATTTCTATCCAGTTATCTGTTCAACTATTCTTATTCATTGAAAGAAAATAAGTTCCGTATAGAATCTGGAACAGTGTGAATTTTGGAATGTTAGAAGTTTAATTTATGTTTAATCATGCAGTTTACTTACCAATTTTTAGTAATTAAAAGTCATCATATATCAGAAAAAACTAATCCAAAAAACCCCATTTGATTTAAGCGTTAAGACTAAATACTTTTGCGACGAATTCTCTGTTTCGGTATACCTTATCAAATTTAATAAAAGTACGAATAGAAACCAATACCATATAAAAAAATCCATATTGTAAATTAAAATAAGACAATGATAACCGTTCGTAATTTTTTGAGGAATCAATGCATTTAATTTAAGAAGTTTTAATTTATTCCATTATTCCAGATCTAGTTATTTCCGCTCGATTTTAATTCGTTTTTATTACAATTGGAAAACTAGCGAGCGTAAAATTATGATGATTTTTTTGAAAATTCGATTGCTCAACCAATTTTATTCTGAGTTTAGGATGTAGTTTTCGTTGAATATTTCTAAAGATCATTTGTTGATTGAAGTTTTAAATTATTAATAATTTTATGCTGTAGGAGCCGATATATAAAGTGAGAAAGCAAAAAATTTTCGCTTTGCGAAAGTTGCGGTAATCTGGGAGTTTGATCCGAGCATCTTGCAAATTCCACCAGTAGGGACAGTTTGCAACTTCAGCAAATTTATACAACTAACGATTATTATTACAAATATATGAATAAAAATGATAATTATTATTGATGGGTTTTTGCTTTTCTTCTAGTTTTCTATCTATTTAGCACGATTTGTAAATAGATTATGTTAATATAAACATCAAATACGTTTTCTTTAATTTAATGATTTAAAGAAAATATTTTATTCCAAACATCGTTGTTATTATTTTTTATTAAGTTAACGTCTTATTTATCTTGATTGACAACTCATTCATAAATACTTGCACAGCACTCCAAATTAAATTCCAAAAAACTGGTAATTATTTTGTTATTGGGTCCAACCGTTCGGTATAAAAATATATGGTTTGATCGAAGTGCTGGGCCTATATTTTAAAATTTGTCTATTTGCCTGAGTGCATTTGGGCCGTTTTTTAGCTAATATAGGGATATATCTAAATATTAATACAATTAATAAGTCCGATGGGATAATAAAGGGGTATTTGCTATGCTTTGTTTACAAAAAGCTAGCTCGTGTTCAACTAAAAAACTTTGCGTTTTTAATAAGGGTTTAATTTTTCCAAATTTTTTTGATGCAAAAGGAGGCGACAAAATGTTAAGGAAAGTACCATTAATATTATTGGCCATTACCATTCCCATGACCTCTGTTTCGGCGGAAACTATCCGCTGGGCTAGGGCGGGAGATTCTATAACTATGGATCCCCACGCTCAAAATGAGGGTCCTACCCATGCCTTGGCACATCAAATATATGACTCGCTCCTGCAAAGAGATATGTCGGGATCTATTATTCCATCGCTGGCTACAGCCTGGTCAACGCTTCCAGGAAGTCCAAATGTTTGGCGTTTTAAATTGCGTGAGGGTGTGAATTTTCACAATGGTGCAGTTTTTGACTCGGAAGACGTTATTTTTTCACTTAACCGTGCCAAGTCGGATGGTTCGGATATGAAAGAACTCCTATCTTCTGTTAAGGAAGTACGTGCCGTTGATTCACACACCGTAGATATAGAAACGCACGGGGCTAATCCTTTGTTAGTGAATAATCTCACTAACATGTTTATGATGGACAAGGATTGGTCAGAAGCTAATAATGTAATGACGCCCCACGATGTTGCAAAGGGAGAAACAAATTTTGCAACAATGAACACAAATGGAACAGGTGCATTTAAGCTAATAAGTCGTTCCGTAGATGAGAAAACTGTTTTAACTGCTAACGCTAATTATTGGGGAGAAGGGATTTATCCAAACAAGGTGAAAGAAATAATCTATACACCTATCCAGTCTGCGGCAACCCGCGTGGCAGCACTTTTGTCGGGCGAGGTTGATATAATTCAGGATGTTCCTGTTCAAGATCTGGACCGCGTGTCCTCAACCGCTGGTTTGTCTGTAGCGACGGCAGCCCAAAATCGAGTCGTATTTTTTGGGTTGAATACTAAAGAGGGCCCCACTAGTAATTTAAAAGTCAGGCAGGCTATGAACATAGCGATCAATCGCGACGCTATAAAGAAGATTGTAATGCGAGAACAATCTGACCCTACTGGTGTCATAATGCCACCTTTTGTAAATGGATGGACGACAGCATTAAATGAATATCCTGCTTACGACCTTAATCAAGCGAAGAAGTTAATGACTGAGGCCGGTTTCGCTGATGGGTTTGATATAACACTTAATTGCCCAAACGATCGATACATCAATGACGAAGCGATTTGTCAGGCTGCAGTAGGCATGATGGGACGCATAGGCATACGAGTTGCGCTGGATGCCAAACCAAAGGCTCAACATTTTCCAATTGCGAAAGGTGGCGACTCAGATTTCTATATGCTAGGTTGGGGCGTTCCAACCTTTGATTCCCACTACATTTTTAATTTTTTAGTACACACAAAAACAAGTGATCGAGGATCGTGGAACCCTACAGGATATTCAAATGAGAAGGTAGACGCGATGATCATAAGTTTGGAGTCAGAAACTAACCTTGCAAAGCGAGATAAAACTATTGGGAAGATTTGGTCTGCTGTTCAGAAAGCTCAAATTTATTTGCCAATCCATAATCAGGTATTGAATTGGGGTATGAAGAGTAACATATCTTTTGACGTCCAGCCTGAAGATCAACCTCACTTTCAGTTTCTGAACTATAAATAAAGCTTTGAACTGGCTTTGTCTCACGTCTAGTGAGGCAGAGCGATACAGTCCCGGGATATATTGTTTGGTGAATATTTCTTCATTATGCCATTTGAATGAGGAAGCTCGGTCATGTCATTTTGACGAAGAATCCTCCTTGCTTGGGCTTGGTTTGTGCTGACCATCATCGCCAGACGCTTAGGTCAAGCGATATTAGTTCTTCTTCTTGTCGCACTGATTTCTTTTTTAATTTTTCGCTTTGTCGGAAATCCGGTCGACAACCTGCTAGGTCAGGAAGCGACAGTGGCTCAGCGTGTTGCGCTGGAAGAGGCGCTGGGACTTAATGATCCCTTATGGGAGCAATATTACGATTTTGCTTTGCGCGCACTTATGTTTGATTTTGGTAACTCGTATCGTGGTGCCTTACCGGTCGGGCAGTTAATTATCAGTCGATTACCAGCCACTATCGAACTCGCCCTAACATCAGCGATATTTGCTATCAGTATTGGTATTGTTACGGGTATCTTTACGGCTATCAAACGTGGTAGTTTTTTTTCTAGCTTAATTTTGTCTACTTCACTTATCGGGGTTTCTCTTCCAACCTTTCTTATTGGAGTCTTATTAATCTGGATTTTTGCGGTCGAATTGAATTGGCTACCATCATTTGGTCGTGGTGAGGTTATCCAGTTGGGTTGGTGGCATACAGGGTTTCTAACCGAATCTGGTATAAAATCATTAATACTTCCAAGTATTACTCTAGGATTGTATCAATTGACTCTGATTATGCGTCTTACTCGATCTGAAATGCTTGAGGTATTACAACAAGATTATGTGCGTTTTGCGAAAACTCTGGGATTATCGAATCGGCAAGTGTACTTTGGTCATGCTCTACCTAACACGCTGGTCCCAGTAATCACTATTGCCGGATTACAGCTAGGATCGATATTAGCATTTGCGATTATAACTGAATCTATTTTTCAATGGCCGGGCGTTGGACTTCTATTTATAAACTCCGTTTATTTTGTGGATATCCCAGTCATGAGCGCCTATCTTCTTCTAGTAGGTTTTCTTTTCGTTGTGATTAATTTAATAGTAGATCTTTTGTATCTGCTAATTGATCCACGTTTGCGGGATGGTCATTTGAATCCGAGGGTATTAAGGTGATAACACGTTTTTTTTCCTCTGACTTTTTTCAAGATTTTATTAGAGTACCTAGTGCATTGGTGTCATTTTGTATAATAGTAGTTTTAATTATTTCAGCTATTTTAGCAAACTGGATCGCCCCGACGAATCCTTTTGATCCTGCCAGTTTAGAGCTGATGAATGGGTTTACCCCACCAATGGAACCCAATATTTTTACAGGAGATAAATTTATACTCGGGACAGATGATCAGGGTCGAGATGTATTTTCAGCCATTCTTTATGGTCTTCGGGTATCTTTGTTTGTTGGAGTGATGGCAGTCGCTTTAGCTATGACCATGGGCGTATTTCTTGGTCTTATGGCAGGCTACCTAGGTGGATGGGTTGATAATTTAATAATGCGATTGGCTGACATCCAGATGACATTCCCTTCAATACTTATAGCAATGTTAATTTTTGGAGTTGCCAGAGGATTATTGCCTCCCGAACTTCGATATGAAATGGCAATTACAGTTTTGATAATGGCAATAGGATTATCAGAGTGGGTACCTTTTGCGAGGACTGTAAGAGGAACTACAATGGTGGAAAAGGAGAAAGAATATATAGCTGCTGCCAGATTAATCGGCCTTAATCGCTGGCAAATAATGATTCGTCATATTCTCCCAAATGTACTCAGCCCTGTGCTTGTTATAGCGACGATTACTTTTGCATTAGCTATCATTGCTGAAGCGACACTTTCCTTTTTAGGGGTTGGTGCTCCTCGCACCGAGCCTAGTTTGGGAACTTTGATACGTATTGGTCAGGATTTCTTATTTTCGGGCGAGTGGTGGATTCTTTTATTTCCATCACTAACACTTTTGGCGCTAGCGCTTTCTGTCAATTTATTTGGTGACTGGCTACGTGATACCCTAAATCCTAGGCTGAAGTGATGGATCATAGTCTTTTGGAATTAAGAAATATTTCAGTTTGTTTTAAAAATCGCTCTGGGTTTTTAAAAGCAGTTGATGATCTATCGTTAGCAGTGAATTATAGCGAGATTCTTGGCCTTGTAGGAGAATCTGGTGCGGGTAAATCCATTACAGGGGCAACTATACTTGGGTTAATTGATCCACCGGGTCAGTTAGTCGGAGGAGAAATTTGGTTTAAGGGTGAACGTATTGACCAGTCTCTTGAGCGCAAACGAGGTTGTGAGATTTCGATGATTTTCCAAGATCCCCTTATGAGCCTCAATCCTCTGCGTAAAGTGGGAGATCAAATGATTGAAACAATTCTTACACATAAGAAAATAAGCAGATCTAAAGCGGTATTGCAGGCAAAAAAGGGCCTCGCAGAGGTTGGTATTGATCCAATCCGTCTTAATGCCTATCCACATACATTCTCGGGAGGCATGCGCCAAAGAGTCGTAATCGCTTTGGCACTGGCTCCTGAACCTTCATTGATAATTGCTGACGAACCAACTACAGCATTAGATGTCTCTATCCAGTCCCAAATATTGAATCTTTTGAAAAGCTTATGTCGCGAACGGGGAACATCTATTATTCTAATAACTCATGATATGGGGGTTATCGCCCAGACAACTCACCGGGTCGGGGTACTCTATGCTGGACGTTTAACTGAGATTGGTAAAACTTCAGAAGTTCTCAGTAACCCAAAGCATCCCTATACCCAAGGTTTAGTTGCTTCAACACCTCGAATAGAGTTAGATTCGTTTAATAAAAAACTATTCCAAATTTCTGGAAGTATGCCTCGACTAGATGCTATACCAGAAGGTTGCTCTTTTCATCCTCGTTGTCCATTTGCAATGGAGAAATGTCGCACCAAACGGCCATTTATGGTTGCGGATAGAGTCGCTTGCTGGCATGCAAGCAGAGAAAACTAATCGTTATGAGTTTAATAGTTGCAAATGAACTTACTTGCGAATTTGATTTATCGAATCCTTTGTTATTACGTCTTTTAACTTTGCAACCCAAGCGTCTTCTTCGAGCGGTAGACATGGTTAATTTCTCTGTAAAAAAAGGTACAACTTATGGTCTTGTAGGAGAAAGCGGTTCTGGAAAGTCGACTATTGCCAAGATGGTTGCAGGTTTGCTAAATCCGACATCGGGTACTGTTGTTCTTGATGGAAAGAATTTATATGATCCAGCCACCAGTTATCAGGAAAAGCAAGCCATTCGTCGTCGTATTCAGATGATTTTTCAATCTCCTCATGCAAGTCTCAATCCGAGATGGAGAGTTGGCGATATTCTTGCGGAACCGATAAAGGCATTTGGTTTGATCAGCAGTCAGCATGGCCAAAATATGAGGGTTTTAGAGCTTTTAGATCAGGTCGGTCTATCATCAGGTGATATTAAGAAATACCCACATGAATTTTCTGGTGGTCAGAGGCAACGTATTTCAATTGCACGAGCACTTTCCTCAAATCCGGAGGTCATAATTTGCGATGAACCCACATCGGCACTTGATGTTTCCGTTCAAGCTCAAGTATTAAATCTCTTAAAATTTCTTCAGAATGAGTTCTCCTTGACATATCTTTTCATTACCCATGACCTGGCAGTGGTTTCTACTATGGCAAATAATATAGGTGTTCTGAAAGACGGAAAACTGATTGAAGAACAGACCACAAATGAAATTTTTATGAATCCTGAACATGATTATACTAGAATATTACTGGAATCTGCGCCAAAAATGGATTTCTAAAGTGATGTTTGTTTGGAATGGGGAAAAGGACCAAATTCCCAATGACATAGGAAAATAGTCTGGATAAAATTAACGACCTATCCCTTTGTATTCGATGTTTCTAACGATAAAATTGGATTGCAAATTGGCACTAAGGTTATAAGTATTAACTCAAAAAATAGAAAAGGATTTCAGGCATTGTAAATATGAGCATGTTCCTTGCAGCCCTTGTAATTGGTTTTACAGCAACATTGGTTATGGATCTTTGGAGTATATTTCTAAAAAAATTTTTTGAGGTAATTCCTCCGAATTGGGCATTAGTAGGGAGGTGGGTCGGTCATTGGCGAAATGGACAGATTTTTCATCATGATATTAACGAGGCTACGCCTTTTCTCGATGAAAAGTTAGTTGGTTGGGTGTTCCATTATTTTATTGGTGTAGCATACGCCTTAGGTTTCGTTTATGTCGCCGGTATAGATTGGCTGAATAGTCCAACATTTTCGCCAGTCTTATTTTTTTCGGTGGCTAGTATATGTGGTGGCTGGTTTTGCTTGCATCCGTGCATGGGGTTTGGCTGGGCTTTGGCAAAAACTGAAAATCCAGGTATTGGACGTTTGCTCGGTTTGCTCTCACATGTTGCGTTCGGGCTCGGAATGTGGCTTGGAATAGTGATTTTTTATCTATTGCATCCTGATCAGACCATTGTATTTAGTTTCCCTCCTTTATATTAAGTTTTTCATCTTTACATTATCTTTTCGAACTTTACCAACAATAAATTATTTTCGAGATTTAAAATTACGGAAAGAAATTTTTTAGTTAAGATATTATTTATGTCTAGTATATCTATCTAGTAAGATAAAATTTTAGGTTATTAAAGCCCAGAATTCTTTTTTATAAATTAAGAAATTGTAGAGAAATTAACATCTTTATTTTTTAGTATTACTTTTAAATTTTTATTCTTTAAATTTTGCGTCCCTCATAAATAAAGCAATTTTTCTGACTTTTCGTATTCACATTTCTTTAAGACATCGTTTATTAATTTACACAAAAGATGATCTTTATATTTTAGTTTTGTATTGATTTTGTTACTTAAAAGTATTTGATGATTTAGGAGAATTAATTGGATAAATAGGAAATTACAAACGATTTTCAGGAAAATAACCATAATATAAACAAAATAAAAACTTTTTATTCTTCAAAAGTGAAAAGTCAATTAGTATTTAATTTTTTTTAAATTAAATCGCATTAGGTTTAAAATATTAAAAATTTATTGATAATAACGGAGATTCATTTCTTGAATAAAAGATCTAGAGAAGATATGGGATGCGAATAGTTATTTAGTAAATATTTAGAATAAACTTCCGGTATAAAAATAAAAAAATTTATTATTTGAAGATATAAGTAATAAAATGAAAAATCAAATTTTTTTTGTTGTGAATCCAGTTTCTCGGCTGTAAAGTTAAAAATAATTCAGCGTAATTATTTTCGATATATGTTTTCACATAGATTATTCTTGCTCTTAGATTATTGATTTATAAATGGCTCAACCTAATACAGATTGTTTTCGCTTTTTATATTATGGGTTAAAAAGAATATTATAATGATTTTGTTAAACGTCTATTAATTAATTTTGGATTGAACTAGAAAAATTTGTAAATTTTTGCAACAAAAAAAAGGCATTTAAATAAATTTAATGATAGATATAAGGTCCGAAAAGTTAGTTAGGAATCATACTTTCGGATAGGATCTGAAAATAGCTTTTAATAGGAACGCATAAAGGTTGGCTGATATAAAAATAAAAGTTGGATGGTGTAAAAATAAATATCTGATTTTTTTGAAAAAAGTATTTAAAGTTTTAG
>MDTB01074539.1_pt1 | contig 10924 bp, 6 predicted proteins | sample 811161 | NCBI WGS metagenome assembly MDTB01 (sample SAMN05326650, study PRJNA326480) | marine metagenome | isolation source: seawater | place: Mediterranean Sea | collected 2009 | reverse complement strand
TTTGTTTCGGTACATCCAGCGATTTCATCATCATCACAAACCCCATCATTATCTGTGTCATTATCTACAATTATTCCTTCTTCACATGTTTCGCAGGTCTCATCTACATAAATACAGGATTCATCTTCGTCAGTTGCTAAGGTATTATAATTACATGCATTTGTTTCGGTACATCCAGCGATTTCATCATCATCACAAACCCCATCATTATCTGTGTCATTATCTACAATTATTCCTTCTTCGCATGTTTCGCAAATTCCATCTACATAAATACAAGATTCATCTTCGTCAGTTGCTAGTGAATTATAATTACAAGCATTTGAGTCAGTACATCCAGGAATTTCATCATCATTACAAATTCCATCATCATCACTGTCATTATCTACTAAAATACCATTTTCACAGTTGTCACAAATCCCATCAGGATAAGTGCATAATCCATTTTCATCAGTAGCTAAATCATTATAGTTACATGCCGATGAATCTGTGCATCCTTCAATTTCAAAATCATTACAAACTCCATCACCATCATCGTCTAGTAGGCAGTTTCCTTCACAATCATAACCAGACTCTGCAGTACCAATAGTTGAGTCAGTATCATCACAGTCATCACCATTAAATTCAGTACCAGAAATACCATCATTATCAAAGTCACCGTCATTTTCATCGTCACTATTATCCGCGTAACCTTCTACTTCATCACATGACTCCTCACTAAATAGCCCTTCAATACCGACATCATAACCTAGTCCGTCTCCATCGTTATCAATATACCATATGGTTAGATATGTACAAGACCCATCATCACATTGTGCGTTTGGATTATAACTATCAGGACAAGCATTTAGATCTGTACAACCATATATAGTAAGACATGAACCATCATCTTCAATAGCAGTGGGGTTAAAGTTACATGCATTTGAGTCAGTACAACCAGAACAGTCTTCACCTTCAGCCACAAAAGTGCAACATGATGTTGCATTTTCTTCACATGAATCAGTTGCATTAGGATTATAATTACATGCAGTTTCATCTTGACAACCTACAACCTCCTCTGCATCGCAAACTCCATCGTTGTCAATGTCATTATTTACTACTATACCTTCTTCACATGTGTCACAAATTCCATCTATATAATTACAAGAGCCATCATCATCAGTTGCTGAAGCATCAAAGTTACATGCAGTTTGATCTTGACAGCCTACAACCTCAAATTCATCACAAACCCCATCTTCGTCTGCATCTGCTAAACAACTACCAACACAGTTATAGCCCTCATCAGGGTATGAACAATCTCCAGTATCAGTTGCTAAAGCATTAAAGTTACATGCAGTTTGATCTTGACAGCCCTCAATTTCAAATTGATCACACACTTCATCTCCGTCTGTGTCGGTCAAACAGATACCACTACAGTCATAGCCCTCATCAGGGTATGAACAATTTCCTGCATCAGTTGCTGAAGCATCATAATTACATGCTGTTTCATCTTGACAGCCCTCAATTTCAAATTGATCACACACTTCATCTCCGTCTGTGTCAGTCAAACAGATGCTAATACAGTCATAGCCTGGATCTGCATAAGAACAATCTCCACCATCAGTTGCTGAATCATCAAAGTTACATGCGGTTTCATCTTGACAACCTACAACCTCAAACTCATCACAAACCCCATCTCCATCTGTATCAGTCAAACAGATACCACTACAGTCATAGCCGGAATCTGCATAAGAACAATCTCCAGCATCTGTATTAGCTTCATCATCATAATTACAAGCTGTATTATCTAGACAGCCATATATAAATTGCACACATGAATCGTCATCATAACAAGCCATCATATTATAATTAAATGCAGTTTCATCAGTACAACCAGCAATAAAACAACATAGACCACCACTGTCAGTATTAGCTTCAGTGTTGTAATTAACAGCTGAAGCGTCTAAACAGCCATAGATAATAGGAGTACAAGACCCATCATCAGTATTAGCTTCAGGATTATAATTAAATGCAGGCCATCCATCTCCATCAGAGTCATTTATAGAGCCATCGTCAGTACATCCTGGAATTACGTCAATACAAGAGCCATCATCTGAATTAGCATCAGAATTGTAATTTAGAGCAGCTTCGTCAGTACATCCTAGAACTACGTCAACACAAGAGAAATCATCTATATTAGCATCAGGATTATAATTTAGAGCTGTTTCATTAGTACATCCTTCTATTTCATCTTCATCACAAATACCATTACCATTTGAATCATTCAAAGAGCTATCAGGACATGGGTCATCTGCATTATCTACAAATCCTTCCCCAGGAAAATCGCATCCTAATTGAGTAAAGATATTAGATCCTAAACCATCACTGTCTGTGTCATAATACCACATTAATACATTGTTAGGGTTATCAATGTTGTCGGGGCAAGGGTCGTCATTATTAGTAACAAAATCAGGTACTTCATTACAAGATATTGTACTCATAGCAGGATTTCCTAAACCGTCCCCATCCGAGTCAGAATACCATGTTTGAGCATACTCGCAGGAGTTATCTTCTAACATTGCTAACGCATCATAATTACATGCAGTTTCATCGGTACATCCATATGTTAAAGTATATTCACCTATAAAATTAACAGATATTAAGTTGCCAAAAGCCTGACAATTATAAGTATCTGAATTTGGACCAAATTGAGTTCCCATAATCGCACCATTGTCGTCCATAGGAATTGTTTGGTTGCCAATTAAAAGCGCCCAATTTGTGAGTTCTTCTCCGACTTGAAAACCATTATCAAGTCCCGATTCCGCCCCCCAAGCAGGGACTGCTGTTGAAGTTCCACTCCACTCCTCTGAACCTCCACATACAAGCTGTCCGTTTTCGTTTTCATAAAATACTCCTATTGTAGCTCCTGTTGGTATCTCGCCTCCGTTAAGGGATATATTTAGATTAGTAATTTCCGGCTCATTAATTAAAATTGTCATATTACAATCGGATGGTGTAACTGTCCAATTTAAATTGTAACATGTGCCATTATCATATGTTGCATCAGAATTATAATTATAAGCGGATTCATCAGTACATCCAGCAATGCCAGAAATTTCACAATTATATTCTGCTGATAACAATTGCCCAAATCCGTTGTTTGAAAATGAGTCAGAGAAGGGACCGCCACTAGTCATAGCATAACTATCAGCTATAAAAGTCTGATTGCCAACTTGTAATAACCATGTAATTTCTTCACCCTCATCAAATCCATTCTCTTCTCCTGATTCTGACTTCCAAACAGCAATTGCTAATTGCTCTCCAGTCCAGCTTTGGTAGCCGGCACATACATATTGATTGTTATCATTAGTAAAGAAAGCACCTAGTAATGATCCATTAGGTGGATTCTCGCCATTTATTGTAACTACATCAGTGCCTCCAACTTGAACAGTCATATTACCATCGGTAATAATATAATTCCAGTCGATATTTTCTAATTCACAACTTGTGTCATCATTGTTATTACAATTGCCACAGCTTTCAGGACAGGCATCTGAAACAGAGATTCCATTATACTCCCCGTCACATGTAAAGGCTGAAATAGCAGTTACACAAGGAAATGGAAATGCAGTGTCATCATCTTCACATATCGTTTCACAATTGTCACAGCTTTCAGGACAAGCATCTGAAACAGAGACTCCATTAAACTCCCCGTCACATGTAAAGGCTGCAATGGCAGTTGCACAAGGAAATGGAAATGCAGTGTCGTCATCTTCACAGCTATCATTACTTGCATATTCACATAGTTCACTTATAAATGAACTATTAGAGCATTCGTCTCCAGAATAATTAGAAGCGGAGGAGTCGTTACATCCACCAACTACAACACATGAACCATCGTCAATTGTGGCTGCTGAATCCCAATTTGCAGCAATACTACATGTGCAACCAGGGTACTGGCAATCTTCATCAATAAAATTAGAGTTGTCGCATTCTGATCCTGAATAATTAGATGCTAAAGAGTCACTACACCCCCCAGTTATAATACAGCTTCCATTGTCCTCAGTAGCAGATGAGTCATAATTATCAGCTTGTTCACATGTGCATCCTACTGAATCTTCACATACTTCTGAAGGATTTAAATTGTTGTTGACGATTATATTGTTGTAGCCAGTAACATTACAATAATTATCTTGGGTAGGGTCTGATGCACAGTAATTAGTTGCTTGAATAATACAAAGTCCGTCTTGATCAAAAGCAACTGTTTCAGGATTAGAGCAAGTACATGGTTCTAATTGAGCAGATTGAAAATTGATAGATGAGATTACAGGTGTTGAATTCGCTACAAAATTTGAGCTGCCAATAGTAAATGTGATGTCACTACTTGGATAATTAATTCCATCAATTTGTAAGAAAAATAATATTGTTTCGTTTGCTTCAAAACCGTTATTTGAACCTGAGTCGGATCCCCAAGCAGGTATAGAAATATTTCCTCCATCAATATAGCTAGGACTTCCACCTTCAATAAAACCTTCAGCTAGATTATCACAATTTCCATCATTATTAAAATCCATGCATCCGCCACATATATATTCACCGGCATTATTTATAAAAAAAACACCTAAAGTAGCTTGTGGATCATTGATTTCAGAGCCGTTGAATAAAATAGACCCTTGAGGAAATGCAATTGAAGCATTACCAGTACCTGTAGGTTCTGGAGGTGACCAATTAAGGTTTTGACCGTTAGTTATAAATATAGAACCAAGTAGTGCAAATAAAATTGCAATAATGTAATTATTTTTCATATTCTAAGTGTTTAATGTATCTAGAGATGTATTAGAATAATACCATGGTGCTAGTCTCTAAGATACAAAATTTATTAACAATATGCTAATTAGCAAGTTTCCAAAATTAGTATAAATACTCTTAAAACATATTATATTTATAAAAATTTATCTGATAACAAACTGATTTCAGTTTTTTTATTAAATAGTTTTTTTTAATTTACTTTTGAATATTTATGATTGTGAAGTTTTTAAAATTATTATTATTAACATTAATATCCTCATCACTGATTCTTTTTGTTATACTATTATTAACAAATAGTATAAACATTACATATGGGATATTTTGGAAATTAATTTGTTTTAATTCATTAATAATTTCTTTATCATTGATTTTTTGGATGAAACTATTTACTGTTAAAAAAATAGATGATAAAAAAATCAAAACTGAAAATTCTGCAGAAAAATATAGAAGAGAGTTTTTGGGTAATGTTTCTCACGAATTAAAAACTCCTATTTTCAATATTCAAGGTTATGTAGAGACATTAATTAGCGGTGCTTTATATGATAGTTCTGTAAATAAAAAATACTTAAAGAGAACAAGTAAGAGTGTGGATCGCTTAATATATATTATTAGAGACTTGGAATCAATTGGACAATTAGAATCGGATGAGCTTTCTCTAGAATTTAGTAATTGGAAATTAAAACCTCTTATTGATGAAATTATTGAGCAGTTTGAAATAAAAGCTAATAAAAAGAAAATAAAATTATTGCATGATAAAAAAAGCACAAATTTTCATGTAAAAGGAGATAAGGATAAAATGTCCCAGGTTTTATCCAATTTAATTTCCAACTCAATCAAATACGGAAAGCGAGGGGGGGTCACAAAAATAAGTTGTCATCAAACTAAAGAGACATGTGTAGTCTCAGTTAAGGATGACGGAATAGGAATAGCAGAAAAAAATATTAAACGTTTATTTGAAAGATTTTACAGAGTAGATAAAAGTAGATCTAGAGATCAGGGTGGTACCGGCCTTGGTTTAGCAATTGTTAAACATATATTAGAAGCGCATAATCAAACCATTAATGTTAAAAGTACAGTTAATAAAGGTACTGAGTTTTCATTTTCAATAGATTGTTCCAGTTGCAATAAAAAATAAATTAATAATTAATATTATAATCATTTGATTTTAATAATTTTGTTACAAATAAAATTCTTTATGAAAAGACTCTATATACTTATGTTATTGATGATTTTTATAGGATGTAAATCCAATAAAAATCAAGATTCAAATAATATCAAAGTTGAAAATACTTCCTCAAAGGTGTTTTTCAAAAATTTAAATAATGGTGATACATTACAGAGCCCTGTTATAGTTGAAATGGGTGTTAGGGGAATGAAAATTAAACCTGCTGGAAAATTAGAGGCGGGTACAGGTCATCATCACATTATTTTAAACAGTAAATTTGTTCAGTATGGAGAAATTATTCCGATGGATAAAACACATTTACATTACGGTAAAGGAGATACTATGGCTAGTGTTCCACTTGAAAAAGGTGAGCATACTTTAACATTGCAGTTTGCAAATGGTTTACATATGTCATATGGAGAGCAGTTTAGTAATACAATTAGTATTTATGTTAAATAAAAAAATATGAAACAATTAAAACTCTTTGTATTCAGTTTAACTTTCGCTTATTCATTTACATATGGTCAAATATTTTTTTCTGAGTATTCAGAAGGGTCTTCATATAATAAGTACATTGAAATATATAATTACTCAAATGAAACAGTGAATTTATACCCGCAGTTCGTTCTTACAAGCTGCACAAATGGCTGTATTGATGGTAATAATTTTTATCTTAATGAGTTCCCAGAAGACGCTTCGATAGCTCCAGGTGATGTTTATGTTGTTGCTTCCAGTCAAGCGGACCAGGCGATCCTAAATGAAGCAGATTATACTTTTCAATATTGTTGTGGCAATGGAGATGATGCCTATGCATTAATGTTAAATGGACTTACAGGCGATGTGTTTGATTCAAGCAATGCACTTGACATTATAGGTAATGAAAATACTTGGCAAGAGGGAATTGGTTGGGATGTTGCTGGTGTTGAACAAGCAACAGAAAATCACACTTTAGTAAGAAAAAGCTCTGTTGTTGAACATAATGCAGGAAATTGGGCTATGTCTGCTGGTACGAACGCTGATGATTCTGAGTGGATAGTTCTAGATATTGATAATTGGACTAATTTAGGATTTCACGTCTATGATTCTACTGGTGATATTTTTGGATGTACAGATCCATTAGCTGATAATTTTAATCCAAATGCCAATAATGATGATGGAAGCTGTGAGTATTTAAATATATATATCTCAGGCTGTTATTGGTGTGAATTTGCAGCTAATTACTTTGATTTTAATTTTCAGATTACATCCAGTAATATGTCTATTGCCATTACAGATATTTCTAATTTAATGGAAGGTGATGTTGTCGGGGTTTTTTTTGTAGATAATGAAGGATACATAAAGTGTGGTGGGTCTACTTCTTATGAAGGTTCTACATTGGCAATTTCTGCTTGGGGGGATGATTTGTCAACTTTCACAAAAGATGGATTCTCAATAGGGGAGTCTTTTATATTTCTAGTTGAGAGAGATGGCATTGTTTATGAAACATCATCAACATTAAATAATGTATCACCATTCACTACAATTTATGGTGATAATAATTTTGGACAAGTTGCTGAATTTGACCTTTCTAACGAATTTGTTGAGGAGTGTATTTTGCCACTGGGTATTAGTGATGAATGTGAGGAGTTTTTTAGTGTTTCAGAAAATCAGAAAGTTCAAAAATTAGTAATTAATGTAGATATTTTTGGTAGAGAGGTGCTTGGTAAGCAGAGTTCCTTAATTATTAGTATATATGATGATGGCTCTATTAAGAAAAAGTATTATTTAAATCATTAAATTACAACCTCTTTGGGTAGAGTTTTGGCCTCTCCCAATTATATCAAATCCACCATTACGTGAATAACCAAGGTCATTTGTTGCAATAAATCCACAGCTATAAATATTTGCAAGGTCAATAATATTAATATATCCTCGTTGATTTTCCGGAATTATTTTGAGTGGGTTTGTTTTATCTCGAATTAATATTTTTTTCCATGGGGGAGAGTAAAATAATGAGCTGTCCAAACAATATGATTGAGATAATAATTCAGCCATGCCATATTCAGAATTAATAGTATCAGATTTAAAGTATTTTTTTAATTGCTTATGCATGTTTTCCTTTATTATACGCGTTTGGTTTTTTTTAGTGCCTCCTGTTTCGATTACTAATCCGTACTCAATATTAATATTACTGTCTTTTGCAAAATGAAGTAGCTCAAAGCTTAGTCCGAATAAAATATATTTTTCTTTTTTTTGTTCGCAATTTTTAATTACGGATTTTAATTTCTCTTTCTTATTTAGGTAGAATCCACTTTTTTTATTTTTGCTTTTTGTAATCATTTGATTACACATAAAAGCTAATGAGGAATTTGGATTTTTTTTAAAACTAGGCACCATACATAGTATCATATATAGTTTTGGATCTTTGAAAAAAAAGTTGAAAGACGATATTATAGATTTTACATATATATCTGTGTTAAAAACATAGTGTTTTGATCTTAAACTATTTGTGCTTCCGCTACTGAAAAAAACGGCTTCATGCTTTTTTTGATGTGTAGTTACTTTATTATTTCGAAAAAAATCAATTGGTAAAAAAGGAATAGATTGGTAGTTTTTTATTTTTGAAATTTCACAGCCTAAAAGATTTACATATTCACGATACAAGACGTTAAAATTGTATTGATATCTAAATAGTTGTAGAGCATAATTATTAAACTCATCTAAACTTTTTATTTGAAAGATATTTTTTATATAATTATTTATATCCATAATTTTGTAATAGCAATATAAATAAAAATTAAAGTTTTGAAAAAAATTATCTTTTTATGCACGGGTAATTCTTGTAGAAGCCAAATGGCGGAGGGTTTTGCTAAAGAGATGCTTAAAGATAAAAACCATATAGTCCAAAGTGCCGGTGTTATGCCTGATACTCTAAATGAAATAGCAATTCTTGTGATGAAAGAAGAAGGTATTGATATTTCAAGTCAGTATTCAAAGAAAATAGAAACCTTTGATTTAGGTTCGTTTGATATTGTTGTAACTGTTTGTGATAAAGCAAAAGGTTATTGTCCTGTTGTTAAACATGTTAATCTTCTCCACTATAGTTTTTATGACCCAGTTCTCGCCACAGGTACCAAAAACCAAAAGCTTATTGTTTACAGAAAAGTCAGAGATCAAATTAAAACAATGGTAAACAACTTATTACTTAATTACAATATATTATGTCAAGAAACAAATTGAAAAAATTTTCAAGGCTTGAAAATATGTCACATGTAATTCAACCAAAAAGAGAGGACCTGTTGAATGATAAGTTTAAATTAAAAGGTTCTTGGCTAAGTTTGTTTAACAATAATAATCCTATTATTGTAGAACTAGGTTGTGGAAAGGGGGAGTATACAGTAGCCTTAGCAAAAATGTTTCCAAACTATAATTATATTGGGATTGATATAAAAGGTTCGAGAATCTATTCAGGTGCTAAAATAGTTGACGACTTACAATTAAATAATGTGTTATTTATTAGAACTCAGATTGAGTATCTAGAGTCTATTTTTGCTGAGGATGAAATTTTTGAAATCTGGATTACTTTTCCAGATCCTCAAATAAAATTTAATAGAAGAAAGAAAAGATTAACTTCTTTAAAGTTTTTAGCGATATATAAAACAATTTTAATTGACAACGGTTGTGTTAATCTTAAAACTGACAGTATGTTTCTACATGGATATACGTTAGGGCTATTAGAAAATGGTCCTTTTAAAATTTTACAAAGCTCCCATGATATATATGCTTTAAATGAAGTAGATAAAATTTTAAATATCAAGACTTATTATGAGAAAATATTTTTAGAAAAAAAACAAGAAATCAGCTATCTTAAATTTTCTTTTCTTTAGAAAAAATTTGTTTTATTTTTACATCAAAATAATTTTTAAATGACTATTGATAAGCAAAATGTTATTTCTATTTTAAACGATATTTCATCCAATGATTTATCAGGATTTATTTTAAACGAATCTATAAAAAAAATAGATGTAAATGGAGTAAATATTGAACTAGATATATTAGTTACGAATCCTACCTTACAATTTAAAGAAAAAATAAGATTAGAGATTCAAAGAATAATCTCAAAAGTATATCCAAAAGCACAAATCAGCATTAATTTTATATTTGAAAAATCTAATGAGAATAATAGTGTCTCTAGTATTAAAAATATTATTGCTATTGCATCTGGTAAAGGGGGCGTTGGTAAATCAACAATATCTTCAAATTTAGCTATTGCTTTACAAAAAAAGGGATTGAAAGTTGGTTTAATTGATGCAGATATATATGGCCCCTCAATTCCACTAATGTTTGACGCACAAGATTCACGACCAAAACAACAAAAAATTAAGGATGCTACTTTAATGTTGCCAATTGAGAGTTATGGCGTAAAGATCATGTCTATCGGTTTTTTTTCTAATCCGGATGAAGCAATTGTATGGAGAGGGCCAATGGCTACTAAGGCATTAAAAACTATTATTAATGAAACATATTGGGGAGAGTTAGATTATTTATTGATTGACCTCCCACCAGGAACTAGTGATATCCATTTAAGCCTTGTGCAAACAGTTTCAATAACAGGAGCTTTAATTGTTACTACTCCTCAACCTGTAGCTTTAGTCGATGCGAGTAAGGCTATTAGTATGTTTAATTCAAAAAATATTAATGTCCCTATTTTAGGAATAGTTGAAAATATGTCATGGCATATTGTTGATGAACAAAAATATTATTTATTTGGCCGAGATGGAGGGAAAACACTATCTGCTTCAAAGGGTATTCCTTTATTAGCAGAAATCCCTTTAAATCAAAGTATTAGAGTAGCTGGAGATGTTGGTAGACCAGCAGCTCTACAAGATAGTAGTTTATCATCTCTATTTACTAATTTGTCAAATAAGGTGGTGGAGAGTACAAATAATCGGAATAAGGATTTACCAACTACAAAAAAGGTTGAAATAACACATA
>MDTB01000367.1_pt1 | contig 10924 bp, 8 predicted proteins | sample 811161 | NCBI WGS metagenome assembly MDTB01 (sample SAMN05326650, study PRJNA326480) | marine metagenome | isolation source: seawater | place: Mediterranean Sea | collected 2009 | reverse complement strand
CCTAAATGGAAAAATCCTAAAAGTCAGCAACAATGGACAAATACAATCGTGACTTATTGCGAGCCAATCATTGGTTCGATCGCTGTCGATAAAATAGATACACAGCTCGTACTGAGTTGCATAAAGCCAATTTGGATAACAAAAACTGAAACAGCTAGTCGTGTTAGAGGTCGAATTGAAATAATATTGGATTTTGCCAAGGTCATGGGGTTCCGGGATGGCGAAAATCCTGCAAAATGGAAGGGCCATCTTGACCAACTTCTTCCTGCCATTGACAAAATTGCACCACCTAGACACCACGCATCAATGCCGTATTCAGATATTTCAGCTTTTGTCTCCAAACTTCAAAAAGACAGCACGGTCGCATCGAAAGCACTTATATTCCTAATCTTAACAGCGAGTCGCACAAGTGAGGTAATAAAAGCCAACTGGGACGAAATTGATTTCGAAACAAGAAGTTGGAAAATTCCAGCCAACCGCATGAAATCAAATAAAGAACACCATGTGCCTTTGTCATCGGCTGCGGCACAGATCCTTAAGGAAATTTGGACTGAAGGAGATCACGGCTTCATTTTTTCTCATAAACATTTGAGAAGACCATTGTCTGATATGGCCATGTTGAATGTATTGCGACGCCGCAAACTTCCTTTCACAGTTCACGGATTTCGAGCAACTTTCCGAACCTGGGCAGCGGAGAAAACAAATGTCCAAAACGATGTTGCAGAGGCAGCATTAGCGCATTCAGTGGGTAATAAAGTTGTGGCAGCCTACCAACGAGGTGACCTATTCGAAAAGAGGCGCACTTTAATGAAAACTTGGGCTCATTTTCTTCAAAACGGTAAATAACAAAAGGGGGGCGGGGTAGCCCCTAAATACCCCCAAGTTGTTGTATTCATGTAACCTCCTCTAGCTATAGGCAAACGCTATCGTTTCTTTTTGATTTGCATTCTTGGTAGATTTTAGAAAAGATTACACAAAGTCTTTGCACAAAATAACTTATCGACAAAAACGTATTAGACAAAAAAATCATAGGGTATATTAAGTAAGGTGATTAAGATTCTACATACAGCAGATGTTCATCTTGACTCCCCATTGAAGTCGCTTGCACTTCGTGATCCAGAATTAAAGGAGCAAATTCAGACTGCAACTCGTTCGGCGTTCACTCAAATCATTGATACGGCTATTTCAGAACCTGTAGATGCACTTTTAATTTCTGGCGATCTTTTCGACGGTAGCCAAAGGAGCGCGAAGACTGCAGCATACCTTGTGAGTGAATTAGATCGACTAAGAGATGCTAATATCAAAGTTTTCTACATTAAGGGGAACCATGACGCAGAAAACCCATTAACTGGTGAAATATCTTTGCCTGAAAATGTGCATACTTTTGATGGTCGGGGCGACAAATTTCAGTTATCGGACAATATATGGATACATGGAGTAAGCTTCGCAAATCGCCACGCTCCCAAGAGTCTACTCTCGAAGTTTCAAGAACCAGTACCTGACGCGGTTAATATCGCTATGCTGCACACATCACTGGCAGGTGCACCAGGACATGATCTGTATGCTCCGTGCTCTGTGAATGAGTTGGCCTCTTTAGGTTTTGACTATTGGGCGCTGGGGCATGTTCATAGTAGAAAAATCCACAGTGAGTCCCCTTGGATCGTTATGCCTGGAATGCCTCAAGGCCGCGATATTGGTGAGGCCGGCCCTAAATCTGTCTCACTTATTAGTATAGCTGAAACAATTGAAGTATCAGAAATTTCAACATCTCAAGCAGAATTCTTGGTTATCGAGTTGGATGTCGACGACGTTGAAAACGATGATGGATTACGCGATATTCTGCGCAGAGGCCTGCATGAAATACAAAGTCGTTTAACGGCTGGAAGTGGAGTCGTCCGAATTATTATAAAGGGGAACAACCCACGCCGCTGGCAAATTCTACGTGATCAAGATGTTTGGGTGGAAACCGCGTCTCAGTTTGCGCGAGAAACGGGTAACCTTTGGCTTGATAAACTGGTATTCGATTTGACGGCTATACCTACCTCCAACAACAGCGCTTCCGATGAGTTAGCTTCGATAATGGAAACCATCAGAGGTGAACCGGGATTTTTAGAGACCAGTCGCACTGACCTTGAAAAAATCTTAGGAGAATTGCCTTCAGGTCGACGTGGAGAGTTAATCCCTGATGTTGAGAAAGTAAGCAAACTGGCAAAGAGCCTCGCTGAAGAAGGCGCAGAAATTATACTTGCACGTATCAAAGGGTCAACGAACTAATGCGAATCCAGAGTTTGACCTTTGACTTTTTTGGGCAATTCTCAGACAAGAGTTTTGATTTTGGTCAATCCAAAAAATCATCTGATTTCCATATCATTTATGGGCCCAATGAGGCCGGTAAAACAACAACTATGGAGGGTTACCTTCGGCTATTGTATGGATTTCCTTTACAAGATCCCTATTCCTTTCTACATCAACGTTCTAACCTTCGGGTTTCCGGAAGGTTGGATTTCGATGGGGTAGCTCATCATTTTACCAGAATCACAGCTCGCAACGGTAACTTAATAGACCAATCAGGGACAGTGCTGCCCGAGAGAACCATTGGTTCGCAGTTAGATGGATTATCATTAGATCAGTATCGAAAATTACTATGTCTTGATGACGAAACGATTGAAAAAGGTGGTAATGATATCGCTAGTGGAAGCGGTGAGATAGGTCGTTTACTCTTTTCCGCTGCAGCAGGTGTGGCTGATTTAAATGCTGTTTTGGAACAGGCTAAAGATGAAACGGACAGCATCTATAAAAAGGGTGGCCGAAAACATGAAGTTGCAGAATTAAAAAGCAAATTGTCGGAAATCGAGAATGAAATAAAAGAATCAGATATAAACGCATCGGCATGGCGAAAACTTAAGGATGCTGCCAATACCGCAAAAACCGATGTTGATAAGATTAAAGCATCCCGAGAAGACCTTTTAATAAAATCTTCTCAGAATGCGTCTCTGCTAAGAGTTCTCCCTAAGATCGCAGCGATCGACCGTTTGATAGATGAAACTACAAAATATAAAGATTACCCATCAGCATTAAATATAACAGATGACGAACTTGTTTCTTTAAAAACCAAGCAGGCAACAACTGAGGCAGATCTTAGGCGCTCAAGCGAAGTGATTGAGACGCTAAAAAAAGAAAAAGACAAACTTATCATCGATGATGAAAAGTTGGCGTTAAATGATCGTTTGAAGATCTTAGAAAATTTGCACATCCGGACACAGTCTGCAAAAAACGATCTCCCACGCCGTGCAGAAGAATTAGAAAATACCGAGAATGATATGGCGCAAATCGGAATTGATCTAGGTTTTACCGAAAATGGTGATGTGACCACACTTGTTAAGTCGGTTTCAGACATAAAAAGCCTGGAAACCCTGCGAGATCAAATGAAACGTACGGTCGAGACAAAAGAAAGAGTGCAAGAAGATGTTGAACAATTTGAGAAACGCATTGAAAAGGTGGAAAAACAACATCAACTGCTCCTCGAAAAAGCACCCCATCAAAATCCAGTGGGCACGTTACTTTCACGCTTTGACATAAATAAGCTTTCTGTTGAATTTAATACTGCTGAGGAATCGATCGCCTCGGCAAATGGCGATTTAGCCGATAAACTAGCCAATCTCCGAGTTGGTGATACCATTTTTGTTGAGGTCCCAACGTCTCCTATAGGGCACACTGAAATAGAAGGCCTTTCCAAAAAATATACTAATTTGAACGAAGCACTCAAGAACGCAACCGAGACTGCAATGCGATATCGAGAGGAGGTCAATGTTACAAGTGCCCAAATTAACCAATTAGAAAAAGAAATTAGTCACATCAACGACGAAGCCTCCAAATTAGCTCATGATAACCGAGATCACTTATGGAAAGTCCATATGAACCAAATCAATCTTGAAACCGCAAAAGCTTTTGAGACTTCAATGAAAGAAGTAGACAATATTGACGCATTAAGGATTTCTAATGCGAGGGAATTAGGAGAACTGCGGCAATTTAAAAAGAAGCTTGTTAAAGATCAAACACTCCTAGCTGAAGTTCAGCGTAATATTGAACAAATAAGATCAGATTCACAAAAAATTCAAACCCATGTAAACGAATTGGTCGCCGAAGTCGGTTTGACCGAGCTTACACCTCCACAATTTGCAGATTGGCTTGCACTTTGTGACACGGCCAAAACCGTCAAGCAAAATAGAGAACGTGTAAAAAAACAACATCAAAATACTATGGATAAAGCCGATAAATTACTCAACGCACTTCTTCCTTTCGTGGGATTAGAAACTCAAAGCTTTCATGAGGTCCTTGAGGCGGCGCGAGGGCTAGCTGATGAGGAACGCAAACATAATGCGGAATTGGATAATTCTTCTGATAACAAAAAAAATCTTGAAGAAGAATTAGAAGATTTACGAGAGAAATTATTTAATTGTAAGACAGCAGTTAATACCGCACAAAAAAACTGGAAATCTGAAGTTCAAAATATTTTTGGGGATGTTCTTTCTGATCAGGTGTTAATAGAAAGTCTAACCGAGCTCACAGAAATACGAGCAAAAAATGGTAAGCGGCAAGCGCTCGATCGCCAGGTTGTTGGAATGCAAAAGGATAATGCGCAGTTTTCAAAACAAATTGAAACTCTACGTACCGAGTTTAACATTGATGAGCATGACCCAAACAGAGCGTATCGATCTCTTCAAAAAATGGCTCAGAAAGCGCAGGATGATAAACATCGATTTGAAGAGCTAGAAGCAAAAATAAAAGAGGAGCAAGCAGCAAAAAATACAAGAGAATTAGACATACAAGAAGTTGATTTACAAATAACCAAACTTAGTACCATTTTCCCAAACTCTGCCTCAGTGAATACGCTCGATACGTTACATACAGCTATAAAAATAGGCGCTGAAGTGATTAAAAAGCGGGAAAATATCGATGCTCTTGAAACAGAAGTTTTCACTGAACTCTCGGTTAAAACTATAGATGAAGCGCGGGAGATGATTGGAAACGAAACTGCCTCTTCGCTAACTGCAAAACAAGAACTATTGAAAACCGATCTCGATACAGAGGAGAAGCGGCTCCATCAAGTAATCGAAATTCGGGTAACTGCAGAGAACGAGCTGAATTCTTTAACAAATGGCGTTGAAATGGCCAATTTGGTTGAAAAAAAAACAACGCTTCAACTTGAACTAGAGGAATCTCTTTTACGTTATATCAAAAAAGATTTTGGACTGCGTTTGGCTGCAGAAGCAATTCGACGTTATCGTGACAAACATCGCGGTGATATGATGAGTTCTACTGAACGCGCTTTTTCAGAGTTAACAAATGGCGCATATCAAAAACTGTTAGCGCAACCAGACGGGGCTTCTGACATTCTAGTAGCTGTAGATAGAAATGGTACTGCCAAGCAGATCGGCGATATGTCAAAAGGAACTAGGTTTCAGCTTTATCTTGCGCTTAGGGCTGCCGCTTATGAACAGATGGTGAAGCAAGGTCTTACACTACCGTTTTTCTGCGATGATGTTTTTGAGACATTTGACGAAGATCGTACGATCGCAGCCTGTCGGCTTATGGAAAGAATAGGAAAGAGCGGACAGGCGATATATTTGACCCATCATCGGCACGTAATTGATTTAGCTAAAGAATGTTGTGCGGATAAGCCAATGGTTCATGAGATTTGAATGATTTCTTAAATATTTTTAAACTCCTACTCAGTTTGCAGAAACTGTTAAAAGTATGATTCAAAGTGAGTATTGAGACACAGTTGAAGAGCAAGCTGAGGGCCGCAAAAGGGATAAAAGGCATTGTCAAATTCCAAAGAGAAAAAACGAAATGGATTTGCCGAACATACCTATCCCAATGGAAATAAGTACATTGGTGAATTTAGAGATAACAAATACCATGGGCAAGGCACTTTTACTTATGCTGATGGTGCTGAATACACCGGCGAATGGAAAAATGATAAGCGCAATGGTAAAGGAACCTCAACTTTCAGTTCTGGCGAACATTACACCGGCGAATGGAAAAATGATAAGCGCAACGGCAAAGGAACCTTAACTTTCAGTTCTGGCAAACAATATATTGGTGAATTCAAAGATAACAAATACCATGGGCAAGGCACTTTCACTTATGCCGATGGTACTCAGTACACCGGCAAATGGATAAACCATAGGCGTAATGGTAAAGGAACCTTAACTTTCAGTTCTGGTGAACAATATATTGGTGAATTCAAAGATAACAAACGCGATGGTCACGGCAAAGCTATCTACGAAACAGGAAATATTTATATCGGCGAGTGGAAAGATGATAAACGTCATGGCTTGGGTGCCCTTAATACACCGGATGGAATAGTGTATGAAGGAGAATGGAAAAATAACAAACAGCATTTCGAGGGAACATTCGCTTTTGATACCGGCGGCGGCCAAGATATAGATCTAGTATCAGCTTTGTTTCCTGCTGGTTCTTCATTTTTAACATCATATGAACACAGAGGTGCAGCAGAAATATTAAAGCTCGCGGAGCAGAAAGAGCTAATAAGTCTTAATGAAATCTCTAGCGATAAGTCATTATTAGAAAAACTAGTAAAACCTTTTCTTGAGGACAATGACTATCGAGGAAGTTTTGATCCTAGTGACAATATTTGGAAATTAGATAATTTTGAGCCTGCTGGCTTTGTTATTTCTGGAATTGAAGTAACTATTTTTATAAAAGGCGATCCCCATCCGTTATTACTAACCTTCTCCGATGATCCTCTCGCATTCGGTGATTCCGAATTAGATGATTGTTTATACAGTGGTCCCAATTATAACAATAATATCTTCTTCAAAATTGTTAACGCAGACCCTCTCATATTACACCTCGCTCCAGAATCTGGGGAAAACACCTCTGGTTTTTTGTATGGATTCCAAAAACAGACTGGAAAAGCTACTAATCTAGAGGTTTACGAAACTACTATTCATGAAACTATTATTCATATCGTTGATGATCTAGCACTATGGTGGGAAATGTCTGCGTTAGAGGAGGAAAAGGCTCCCGAGTTAGACGACTACAATTTTATGATTGAAAAAGTGAAGATGTGGGGAGAAAGTTTTGGCTACGCTTCAAAAAAAATACAGAAGCAAAAATCCTTTGTATTGGCAACGGTCAAACAAAAAGGGGCTATGCTATCACAGGTCAGCGAAGAATTCCGTGCTGATAGAGAAATTGTATTGGCTGCAGTGAGAGAAAACGCAGAAGCCATAAAGTACGCGGGGAATGAATTAAAAAACGATCCAGAAATTAATGAAGCTGCATTAAATAACTTGAAAAACAGATTTGGCATAATTGAGAACGTTGAAATTCATTTGAAAAAACTTATAAAACAAAAAGAATGAATAAAATATTAGCAACCTTGACCTTAGTTTTTAGTTTAGTTTTTAATTTTTGAACAGCAGTTGTTAATCCCTTTATCAAAGTTCATAAACTCTCCTTTATTGAAACAACAACATTATTCACACAGATTGGAGAAAAAATAATACTCTTACTCACTGAGTAGAAACTACTTAGGATAAGTTTGAAAGGGACAGGACTTATGGACAAAAAAAACAGTCAAGGTGTCGGTAACTTTGCGGACGAGGAATTAGTTCCTTTGATAGCGGCAAAATACCATCCTCTTTTAAATCTATTTATATCAGATGGTAAAGCGAAGCGACATATGATGAACAAAACCGATACTTTTAAATTATCAGTAGTTGAACACTTCGAGGATTGGTACGTTGCAGACATTTCAGATGATAAAGAATATTCAAGCTTAGATAGCGCTGTTAATGCTCTAGAACTCAGCGTAGACGAAATATTGCGGGATAATAAGTCAATGCTTAGTATTGATGAATTTATCACAACTGAACTTGATTTTGATGATTTCGAGGAAGAGTTAGGTGATTTTAGTGCAGGCATTCATCTAGGTATTGTTCGAGATGAAGAAGAGATTGTCAGCGTGGACATACATTATGACTACGTAAATAAAACTAAGGCAGCAGGTGAATACGAATTTGTTGAGAAAGAACTTTCTGCAGAGATTTTAAGAAGACTAAAAAAATAATTTCAACAAGCCTAGTGAGTTCAATCACAGAGAGGATAGCAAATGCTCGAAGTTCATGAAAAAGAATTTCTGTCCCTTCTGACAAAAACACAATCTAGTTCTGAGCATCTTAATATATTGGTGTCGAAGCAGACTTATTCTTTGCGATCTCAATGTATGCATATGCGGCACAAGAGGGAATAGAAGAAGCAATCGAAAAATTCAATGAGTTATACTATAGCGGTTCATTTTTAAATTCAGATGGAACCAAAAGATTATTTTGGTTTGAGAACGAAAACCTAGAAAATTAACAGCTCATTAATAGAGAGAAATAAACTCCACTATCTCTAATGAACCGTTGGATCTTCATCCAAAAAATTCCTATTTCAAATGTTTCAATTTAATTCCTGTTTTGGAAAACAGATCAGTATCTATCACGACGAAATTTATAAACCTAACAAACCAATCTAGGAAATTTCTTTCAACTCCCGCATTGTGATCAAGAAATCGGTACGGTGGCTTAGAGGTATCAAAACCGTACAGCATTGATTCCACATCGTTAGCAATAATTTTCACATCTTGTGCCTTGCAATCGCAAAAATCATCGTCATGCGCCCAATCCGCTAGGACAACGATCCAACTTTCCCAACTATAAAGATCGGATAGCCCAACAAGAGGTTTGGGTTTTTCAAGATTTAAAACAAGGGAGTCCCATTCGGGGCGTTTAATGAGAATTTCTCCAAATTCTTCCATGAAAATTTGAAAATCAATTGGGTAATTGGATTTATCCTCGAAGTCCTTAACAGGTTCAAAACCTATCTCGACTTCCTCTTCATCAATTTCGTCAAAGCATTTTTTAATACTTTGAATGCGTTTTCTAATATTTTGAATGCTTTTTTGGTCCATTGATAACTCCGGACTAAATCTAATTTTGAGCATGAAACAATTTTTAATAAATAGTAAATGGATAGGACCAAATTCTGCAAGTGGGTACTGTACCCACTAAAATATTGGTCTCGCTCATTTAATTTGTGATGTTATCTTATCGAGATTGAATGTTAATCCGCGGCAGATTTCTTCATTTATAGGAATACTTGTGACTTGGTCACCTTGTTTATCAACGAACACATAAGTGAGTTCCATACCTTTCTCTAAAAAAATGAAGGCTTCTGGTCCTGAACAGTGGTGCTTTGGAACTGATTTTGATAATTCTCTGGAAAACGATAAATGGTCTATTTCATTTTTCTTTATGTTGTCTAATTGAGTTATAAATTCAATTCTTTTTCTACCCCCATTAACAGCGATCACACTTTCATTAGAACCTATTTTTAGTGGTAGTGCTTTCCGTGTTGTTCGGACATAATTTTCTGTGAGTGTATCAGCATCACTATTGTCGATATTTTCGCAGTCTGCTTTCGTTATCGTAAAATAACTCAAAACCTCGTCTTCGGACGATAAAAACCAATATTGAATATCATAATCGTTTTGAAGGAAAATTTCTCGAATATTTTGCTTTGAGCAAACTGCAAAAGTTGAGCTAACTAGCTGGTATTCTCTAAATTTTTTGCTTTTAAGAAAAGTTGGAGCAAAACCCTCTGCTTTAACTCTATATTTTACAGTATTTTTGTTCAACGAGGCTCCAATTAATATTGTGTTATGGTTTAATCGAATAGGGGCATTTCTATTAATCGTCTCCATTGAACTTTCTATATCGCTTCTAATGGAAAACTTCTTATACTGCGCTATCGCCCAACTTAAACCATGTGTGAACAGAACAAATGCAATATAGACAACAACGATGCCAATAACGATCTTCTTGAATTTTTTCATTTTCTTTATCTGGCCAATAAGTATGACATAGAAAGATTAACGATCACAAAATCACTGAAGGCCCAAATGAATCTATCCAAAACGGTTTTCATCTTCAGTCCCGCGAATACAAAAAAGAACAATCAGCACAATTACACCAACAATGGGTATAATAACTATTAAGAATAACCAACCAGACTGATTTATATCATGGAGACGCCTAACGCTGACTGCGATACTTGGAATAAGTACTGCTACCGAAAAAACGAGAGAGATTAACGCCGCCCCGGTTTCACTGTCTATGGTGCCTAAGAAAAGGTCTAAATATCCCAGAGAAAACGTAGCAATCGCGTAAAAGAGAACAAATAACCAATATTCTTTTCGAGGAGCCCGACCAGCAAACTTAGCGTATTTCTTTGTCAGACACTGAATAACTAGATCCATTAATGCCTCCCACAGAACAATAAGTATTAATCTGGTCAAGTCGAGTATGGAGCTTCAACTACATTACCTCTATTCCCAATTTTGTCAAAATACCAAGCCAAATATTGGCTAGATTTCTCAGGACGAGTTTATCAGTTGTCATAAGATACAAGACTTTGAGTACGGAGGTTAGAGCAGTCGTAAAAGAAATGGGTTTGAACCCCGCAGATGATTTCAATGTATGTGAACCATTTGTGAACCAAAAAGGGCTTTGACACTTGGAAGAGTTCGGCTCCTATCCGGGACTTCGAAGCTGTGGCCTGCAGCTTAGGAATCTGTGTGGTCGTGTTATTAACTATCTGCTTTTATTGATTTTTTTGGTGTTCGGGGGAATTATAATGCAGTGTTTGGCACAGTTGAGGTTTTTGGAATGGTACTTAGACTTAGCTTAAGTTTCATCTCAGTTTTTTTAAGTACGAAGAATGACGTCCCAGCCACCCAATGATGTATAATTATCAAGTTCCTCTTTAGAATAAAACACGTCGTCTATAATATATTCCGAAGCTCTCTTTCCGTATTCTCCTTCGACGAAGAAAAACGCAACACCAACTT
>MDTB01168259.1_pt1 | contig 10926 bp, 9 predicted proteins | sample 811161 | NCBI WGS metagenome assembly MDTB01 (sample SAMN05326650, study PRJNA326480) | marine metagenome | isolation source: seawater | place: Mediterranean Sea | collected 2009 | reverse complement strand
TAAAAAGGATTTAAAAAAAAAATTGAAAGTTTTCTTGCAATCCAAAGGGCCTATCTTTATGGAAATTCTTATTTCACAAGGATCAGTTAAAAATTTAATGAGACCAAATGACTTATTAAAGATAAAAAGGAATTTTATTCAAAATATTTAGAACATGTATAAATTTGAAAGTGTAATAAAGAGTTTAAATAAGATTGCTAGTCCAAATAAGTATAAAAAAATTTTTATTTTAACTGGAAAAAAATCTTTTTTTTTATCAGGTGCAAAAAAAATTATAGATAAATTTTTATCCAATCGTGAGTACTCTTTTTATTTTAAAAAATCAAAGATTCCTCAAGTAGACGAATTAAAAAGAATTATTATAAAGATTAATAAATTTGAACCTGATTTAGTTTTAGCAATTGGAGGGGGTGCGGTATTGGACTATGCTAAAATTGCTAATTCTTTTGATAATATTCAAAACTTGAATTCCAGAATTATTAGATCAACTTATAAAGTTAAAAAAAAAAGACCATTACTGGCTATACCAACTACAGCTGGTTCTGGTGCAGAGGTAACTTCGAATGCAGTGATTTACATAAATAAAATTAAATATTCTGTAGAACATAGTTCTTTAACTCCTGATTTTTACTTATTAATTCCTGAAATAGTTGTTGGTTTAAATTCTAAAATTAAGTCTTCTTCTGGTTTTGATGCTATAGCTCAAAGTATAGAGTCCTTGCTATCTAAAAAATCAAACCCAAAAAGTGTAAGCTTTGCAAAAAAGTCTTTGAAGATTTCCTTGAAAAATTTTATAAATTTTGTTAAAAAACCAAATCTTGAAAACACATATCAGATGTGTTTAGCGGCTAATTATTCTGGTAAAGCTATATCTATTTCTAAAACTACGGCACCTCATGCCCTATCATACCCTTTTACAGCTCATTTTGGAATTAATCATGGGCATGCTGTTTCTTTAACACTAAATGATTTCTTAAAGTTTAATTATGAAAATATAAAATATGCAGATTGTAAATTTAACTTAAAAGAAAGATATAATACTTTATTTAAATTAACTAATTCTCAAAGTATAAATGATTTTAATCATTTTCTTGATAATTTAAAAAGAAACGCAAAATTAGAGTCTAACTTTAAAAAATTGAAAATAGATATTAATCGTTCAATGCCTAAAATTTTAAGTGGAGTAAATATACAAAGATTATCTAACAACCCGATAAAACTAAAAATTTCTGATTTAAAATTAATATTAAGAAATAAATCTTCTCCAGCTTAAAGTTCAAATCTTTATCCAGGAAGGCTCTAATTTTTTATAAAATTTAAGAATACTCTCAATTATAACTGAAAATACCAAAGTTGATAATATACTGTATCCAAAAAATGGTATTGCTAGAAAATAACATTTTAAAAGACCTTCTAAAGTATATCCATACATACCGCCAGTCCAAACACCTAAGTTTGTTACTATAAAAAATGTTAAAGCCCCTAGTAATGCTCCAGATATTCTGAGTAAAAAGTTATTTTTAAAATACACTGACATAAGTCCTATCAACAATACACTGCCCCATGTCCAGTGTGTTCCACCGTGATAGCCAATAATAAAGTCCGTAATTGCAAAACTTATTAGTAAAGCAGGTATAAATCTTAAACCCAAAATTACAGGAACATAGAAACTTAAGGCTATAAGACTAGTAAAATTTGGTGGATGAGGAATAAATCTACTAGCTGCTAAAGATAAAAATATTCCAAGAGATATAGCTATATTTTTTTTCATATCGTTATAATAATAAACTATCAATATTTCGATCTAAGAGATAGGTTAAATTTTCTACCCTCTTGATTGTAACCGTAAGGTTTTTGGTAGTACTCATCTGTTAAATTTGTACTACTTATTGCCCACTCTAATCCAAATAGTTCTTTAGAGAATGATAAGTTCATTATGTCAGTGCTATCAACATCTTTCCTGAAAGATCCAACCCAATCCTCTGCTTTACCAACATGTCTATAATTGAAATTTACACCAAATAAACCAGTTAAACTGGAATTTAATTTAGCATTATAATTAATTCCATACTGTTTTTCCGGTCTTCTAAGTTGAGGTCTTCCATTTCCTTCTGAACTTTTAGAGAATGTACTTGTTAAATTAAGTCTTTGTTTATCTCCTTTAAAATTTATAGAACTCTCCAATCCTTCTTGTTTTATATCAAGTGTTTCGTTGTACCCTCCTGAGGAATTACTTCGATTTAATACATCAGAAACTGATCCTTTATAAGCTGTCGTGCCAAAGGAAATTTTATCCGATAAATCATATTTAACTGAGAGTTCACGAGTTAAACTTTTTTCTGGTTTAGTAGTTAACATCGCTTTAAAAGCTCCGTCGTAAAAAGATGATCCAGGATTTCCTCCATGTAAAACATAAAGATCAGGATGTCTTACACCTGTTGCTTCGGTCAAACTTAGTGTGATTTTATCAATTAATTTAGTCGCATTTAATCTATAGGTAATATTTTCTTCACTGTATTTATGAGAGTCTCCTCTTGTATGCAGAGATAAAATAGTTGTATCGTTAAATTTGTAACCAACATTTGAGAAAACACCTAAGTTATCAGCATGACCTTTAGCTGAATTACCATAAGTACCATATACCTGAAAATCACCCTTATTATAATTATAGTCACTACCAAAACCGTAAGAAATTTTATCTGATAAGTTTACTTTTCTCTCAGCTTTTAGAGTGTAGGATTGGGAGTAATATTTGTTTTTTTCTGCTTCATCATAAACTCGATCATAAACATGAATGTGTGAAGTAAAAGAATCGTGTCTTTTTTCCGATTTATTTTCTAAACTTGATTGGAGAGCATACATAATGTTTGTACCTGATGCTAATTCATCTGAAGATTTATCATATCCAGTTTCTGTTTTTCTTAAATAACCAGTTCCTTTAAATTTTAAATTATCTGATAAAAATCTTTGAGTGTTGTAATTAAGAGATAAATTTTTAGCTCCATCAAGATCAGGTTGACTATTTCCAGCAGAAATTTCCTCAACTTGAGAAGATCCACCTTTGATATTGTGATGCCATCCATTATCAGTGATATAAGTATAATTTCCTTCTATTGAATTGTTACGTTTATTTGAAGCGCTAAATGAAGCGCTATTTTCATAGTCAATATCTGTAACAAAATTAATTGCACCACCAATAGCTGCGGGCCCAAAGATAGCTCCACTAGCACCTTTATAAATTTCTATTTGTTGTAATCCTTGTAAAAAATCATAACCAAAATCAAACATTGCTTTAGGAGAACCTTGGTCATTGATAGGTATTCCATTAAGCAAAACTAGCGTGTGGTTTGAATTTGTACCTCGCATAAATAAAGATGTCTTTTGACCTCTAGGTCCATCACTATAAACATCTACACCAGCAACATATTCTAAAACACTTCTTACATCTTTATATCCTGAATCAATCATTTGTTTTTTTGTTATAACAGTTTTACCAAGTGCTCCTTCAGTTATTTCAGATGTGTTAGGAGCAGAGAAAATAGTTAAGCAAGGGTTTCCGGATTCATTTTTCCATTTACAATTTTCTAATTCTTTGCTCTCTAGAGGTAAATAAATTAGTACAGATAGTGCTATTACAATTATCTTTTTCATTAACAGTCCTTTTGTTTTTGTAAAGCTTTTAAACTTTACACGTTATTCATAACGCCACTGTTAATTTTACATTGCAGAACTAGGCTTTTCCTGGCCTTTGTCCAACAGCGGACTATACTGGGTGGCGCTCGGACTTTAACCGTTGCAGGAACAGCCAATGAATTTCACACTGATTTCCCACCATGCTTTTCAGTACGGATTTTAAATAGCAGTATAATGGTTGATTATCAACGATATAAATGAAGCCTAATTAGCTTGATTTTAATACTACCATAGAATATTTACGAAAAGACTGATAAAAATGATAGTATAGTCTTAATATCCATTATGAAATTAAAAATTTATTTAGCTGATTTAACACATACGGGTCTAGGCAGACCAGCAACTGAGGCATTTCCTTTGAATATAGGTTTAATAGCTTCTTATTGTAAGAAACATTTTAAAAATGAGGTTGATATTGAGCTTTTCAAACTTCCAGAAGATTTAGATGAAGCAATTAAAAACAAAAAACCTGATATACTAGGATGTAGTAATTATAGCTGGAATGCAAATTTAAGTTATCACTTTTCTAGTTTAGTAAAATCAATAGATAAAAATATTCTGACTGTTTGGGGTGGAACTAACTATCCTTATAACGAAAAAAATCAAAAACTTTTTCATGAAAAAAGACCAAATATGAACATACATATATTTTATGAAGGTGAAAAAGCTTTTATAAATATTGTTGAAAGAGTTTTAAGTGAAAAAAAAGACTTAAAAAAAATATTAAAGGACCCCATTAAAGGCTGTCAATTTTTTAACCATAATAATGAGTTTTTAGTTGGTGAAAAGTTACCAAGAATTAAATATCTCGATGAAATTCCTTCTCCTTACATTAATGGTTTTTTAGATAAATTTTTTGGACAAAAACTCTCAATACTTACTGAAACTGCAAGAGGTTGCCCATTTAAATGTAATTTTTGTAATGCTGGTGATGTTTACTACAATAAAGTTAACCAGTTCAGTAATGAGTATGTAAAAGATGAGTTTACTTATATAGCTAAAAAAGCAAATCAGTTTGACATAAGGCATATGACTTTAGCTGACAATAATTTTGGTATGATACCTAGAGATGCAAAAACAGCTGAATTGATTTATAATTTAAAAGAAAAATATAACTGGCCAAAAACTTTAACTGTTTGGACTGGAAAAAATAGTAAAGAGAAAGTTATAGATGCCACAAGGTTGCTTGGTGAAACTATACAAATTAGTATGTCAGCCCAATCAATGGATCCAAGTGTTTTAGAAAATATATCTAGATCAAATATAAAATTAGATCACTTCAAAGCTATTGCGGATGAATTAAAAACCCAAGGAAGGCCACAACATGCTGAGATGATATCACCCTTGCCAGGTGAGTCTTTTAGTAGTTTGGTTAAAGGACTTTCTGAACTTATGGATACCTCTGTGAGCAGAATAGAAAACCATACGCTTCAAATGCTTCATGGAACTCCATATGAAGATAATGAAAATTACATAAAACATCATGCCTATAAAGTTAAGTACAGAATAGTTCCTCTAGATTTTACTAAGTTAGGAAAAGACAAATATGTATTTGATTATGAAAAAGTTGGTGTCGAAACAAAAGATATGTCTTTCAAAGACTACATAGAAGGAAGAAAATTAACATTGATGATTAATATTATATTTAATGGACATACATTAAATAGTCTTAAAAAATATCTATTATCTTTAGGACTCAAAAGATCTGAGTGGATTTTATATTTGTATAGAAATATGGATAAATTCAGTGGAAGTATTAAAGAAATATTTAAAAGTTTTGAAGAAGAAAGTAAAAGTGAATTGTGGGACAGCTCTGAAGAATTGGTTAAATATTATTCAAATGAAAAAAACTATAAAAAACTTATTAATGGGGAGTCAGGTGGAAATGTTACTTATAAACATTTGTCATTGATTATGGCAAGATTCCCTAAAGATATTGTTGAAGATGTTTTTAAAATGACAAATGAATTTATTAAAATAAATGGGAAACAAATAAAATATTCTTCACCTGCAGCTGATATAGAAAATGAGATGAAAGAACTAAAATATTATATCCATTCTACTATGGAAGACTCTTTTGACTTTAAAAAAGTAAAACCAGATCAAATAAAAAGAAAATTTCATTACGACGTTGTATCTTGGCTTAAGACTGATGAAAAAACACAGTTTATTAAGTTTTATAAAGAAAACAATTTTGATATAAAATTTGATTTTATCAAAGATCAGATTGACATAAGAAGAGATATTAAAAATAGATACGGAACGTCTATTAATTCTATAGTAAAATCAATACAAAGAATTGGTGGTCATCACAGATTCTTGAGAAAACCTATTACACAAGAATTAGTTAGTTGAGCTATAAAAAAATATTAATTTACAATTCTGGCGGTGGTTTAGGAGACTCCATACAGTTATTTTCTTTTATATTGACACTAAAAAATTTTTTCAAAGAGGGTGAAATATATTATCTAAGTTCTCACGACAATCACTACATTGGAAAGTTAAAAAATTACAATGTAAGTGTAAAAAACTTAGATCTTAATTTAAAGTATTTTGGTTTTAGATGGTGGCATATTTTTAAAGTTAAAAATCAATTTTCAAAACTTAATTTGGAAAAATTTGATTTAATTATAGATCTTCAATCAAAGTTAAGAAATACGTTAATATTAAAAAGACTACCAACAAAAAAATTTTACTCTTCTACATTCAAATTTCTTTTTTGTTCTAATAAAGCTGATTATATTTATAAAAATAATATTGCAGAAATGACTCTTTTAAACTTAGAAAAATTTCTAGGAACAAAGATTAAAAGAATGGATTATAAATTAGATAATTTAAATAAGATATATGTTGATGAAGCAAAACGATTATTGCCAGATGATAATTATATAGGCTTTTCCTTAACCCAAGGAAACAAATATAGAAAAAAAAGTTGGCCATTAGATAATTTTGTCTCTTTAGCTAAGAAGGTTATATCTATGAAAAAAAAACCTGTTTTTTTTGTAGAAAAATCGAATAAAGAAATTGTTAATAAAATCAAAACAGAAGTTAAAGAATCCTTATTTCCTGAACATGATTCAAATTTGGCAGGTCCTGCTCTTGTAACAGCTTTGGCATCTAGATTGGAAAAAGCTATTTCTATCGATAATGGTGTAATGCATATGATGTCTCTATCTTCGGTTCCTATGATTGTTTTATTTGGCCCAACAAATTCTAAAAAGTTTGCGCCTAAGCAAGAGAATTTAAAAATATTAGATAGTAAAGAAATTTATGGTGTGAAAGATGTTTCAAAAATTAAGATCGAAGACGTTTTAAAGATTTTATAGTATCTGTTAAAATTTTTATCTTCCAACCGCAATCTTTATACCCTTGTATAATTAAATTTTTATATCTTCTGCTTGGTGCGTTAAATTTTGTTTTTTTAGGCATGTAATAAAACATTACTTTTTTTCCAGAAATTTTAAAATATTTTTTGATATAAGTTTTAGGAAAATTTTCATAAATATCTAATTTTTTTTCATCTCTTTTGGATATTCTGTATAGAGCTCCTAGTACTTGAGATTTTTTTCTTTTTTGTATATCAGCAACACCCCCACCTAAAAAATTATCTCTAAAATAAAGCTTATAATTTTTTAAAATATAGCATTTTATATAAACTGAATCCCTGCAACGCTTTTTCATTTGTTTGTGATATAGATTGCTCCCGTAGGCAAAGTAAAGCATATTAATTTTTAAATATTTTTATCTTTTTATTTTTAATAAGCTTTTTAATATCTATAAAGCATGTTTCAAGTTTTTTTTTATTAGAAGATCTTAAAACTAAAGTTACCCCAATACGACCTAACCTAAAAAAGGGATAACTTCCAATATCAACTTTTTTTAAATATTTGTTTTGTATCTTAGTTAATTCTTTTGAAATATTACTCTCAATTGTGTGCAGACTTATTGATTTGTTGAAAATAACAAAACCTTTGATTAAATATTTTTTTACATTTTCTATCATTCCTCTGAGTATAGATGGAACTCCAGGTAAGCAGATTACATTTTTAATAATAAATCCTGGTGCTGCGCTGGAGGGATTATAGATTAAAGATGATCCCCTAGGCATTTTAGCCATTTTTTTTCTTCCATCATTAAATCTACTCTTCCCATAATATTTTTCTAATATTGAATAAGCTTCACTGTGATATTCATATTTTGTCTTAAAAGCTTTAGATAATGATTTTGCTGTTATATCATCATGAGTTGGTCCAATTCCACCCGTGGTAAAAACATAATTAAAATTTTTTCTTAATTTTAAAATATTTTTAATAATCTTACTTTCAATATCAGGAATAATTCTTACTTCTTCTACTGTTATTCCACATTTATTGTTTAACCAATTTGACAGAAATGAAACATTTAAATCTTGAGTTCTTCCTGATAATATTTCATTACCTATAATAAGAATAGCGGCATTTACTTTTTTTTTGTTAGCTTTCTTCATGGTCAAATATAAAATATATGAATTTTGAGAATGAATTAATACCAGGTGTTTTAATAAAAAGATACAAACGTTTTTTTGTAGATATCAAAGTAAAAAATAAAAAGATAACAGCTCATTGTCCTAATTCTGGATCTATGATGGGTCTTCTTAAGAAGAATAATAAAGTATGGTTTACTAAATCTACAAATAAAAAAAGGAAATTGAAATATACTCTGCAAATAATTGAAGTCGATGGAAATAAAGTTGGTGTTAATACTCATTTGACCAATAAAATAGTCTTAGAAGCTTTAGAAAATAATTCTATAAAAGAATTCCCTAAAACATTAAAAATTAGACCTGAAAAAAAATTTGGTGAAAATACAAGATTTGATTTTTTCTTAGATAATAATAATTATAAATCTTTTCTTGAAGTAAAAAATGTTACGCTAGTAAGAAATAAAAATTTAGCTGAATTTCCAGATGCTGTTACAACAAGAGGAAAAAAACATCTACACGAATTAATGAAAGCTATAGATTTAGGTTATAAATCTTATATGTTATATGTTATTCAAAGAGAAGATTGCAATTTATTTACTGTTGCCAAAGATATTGATCAAGAATATTTGGAAATATTAACAGCAGCTGTTAAAAAAAAGGTAAAAATTCTTTGCTATGATTGTAAATTTTCTTCAAAAGGAATAGTACTAAATAAACAAATTAAATTAAAAATTAATGACTGAAGAAATTCAAGAATCATTTGAAAAAACTAGAGTAGCTGGTTCTATAGCTGCCGGTGCATTAGATGAAGTCTCTAAAATTATCAAACCAGGAATAAGCACAGATAAAATAGACTCGTTATGCTATGAATTTATAAACGATAATGGAGCTTACTCTGCTCCTTTATTTTATAGAGGTTTTCCAAAATCATGTTGTACCTCTTCTAACCATGTTGTTTGTCATGGAATACCAGGAAATAAAGTTTTAAATGATGGAGACATAGTTAATGTAGATGTAACATCCTATAAAGATGGATGGCATGGTGACACTAGTAGAATGTTTTATGTAGGAGAAGTTTCAGTAAAAGCTAAAAAGCTTGTGGAGTCCACTTATGAATCAATGATGAAAGCAATTCAAATTTTAAATAAAGATATTTGCTTAGGAGATATAGGGGCAACTATACAAAATCATGTTGAAAAAAAAGGCTTTTCTGTTGTAAAAGATTTTTGTGGTCATGGTATAGGGAAAACTTTTCATAAAGAACCTAATATACTTCACTATGGAAAAAAAGGGACAGGATTAAAACTTCAAACAGGTATGATTTTTACAATAGAGCCAATGATTAACGAAGGAGTTTATAATACTAAAGTATTAAATGATGGATGGACAGCAGTAACTAAAGATAAAAAATTATCAGCACAATTTGAACACACTGTAGGTATAACAAATGATGGATACGAAATTTTTACCAAGTCTAAAAAAGGTTTAAATTTTCCTCCATATAAATCATGATTGAAAGATATTCTAGAAAAGAGTTAAAAGATATTTGGGAAGAAAAAAACAAATACTCTATATGGTTAAAAATTGAAATAGCTGCAGCAGAAGCTATGGAAAAACTAAAAATTATTCCTAAAGGAGTATCAAAGAAAGTAAAATTAAAAGGGAAAATAAATGTAAAAAGAATATTAGAGATAGAAAAAGATGTAAAACATGATGTTATAGCTTTTCTTACATCAATAACTGAAAAAGTTGGTAAAGAAGCAAAATATCTTCATAAAGGAATGACCTCTTCAGATGTTTTGGATACTTGTTTTAACCTTCAATTAAAACAATCGGGTGAAATATTAATTAAAGATATTAATTCTTTATTATCATCGATTAAAAAGCAAGCTATTAAGCATAAATTTACTTTGTGTATTGGAAGAAGTCACGGAATTCATGCCGAACCAATAACGTTTGGTCTTAAAATGTTAACTTTTTATCAAGAGTTCAAAAGAAATAAAAAAAGATTAGAAAATTCAATAAAAGAAATTTCAACATGTGCAATTTCTGGAGCAGTTGGAACATTTGCTAACATAGATCCAAGAGTTGAAAGTTATGTGGCTAAAATATTAAACCTTGATGTTGAGCCAATATCAACTCAAATAATTCCTAGAGATAGGCATGCTCAATATTTTTCTACTCTAGCTATTATTGCTAGTTCAATTGAAAGATTTGCTACCGAAATAAGACATCTGCAAAGAACTGAAGTATTAGAAGTTGAAGAATTTTTTGGAAAAAAACAAAAAGGATCTTCAGCTATGCCCCACAAAAAAAATCCAATTTTAAGCGAAAATCTTACAGGTTTGGCAAGACTAGTAAGATCAAGTGTTATACCTGCCTTAGAAAATATAGCTCTTTGGCATGAAAGGGATATATCTCATTCAAGCGTTGAGAGGAATATTGGTCCAGACTCAACTATAGCATTAGATTTTGCATTAAACAGATTGGATAATATTGTTAAAAATCTAAATATTTATCCTAAAAATATGATTAAAAATTTAAACTTAACAAATGGGCTATTTTTTTCACAAAGAGTGTTACTTGAACTAACATCATTAGGATTTACAAGAGAAGAAGCTTATAGAATAGTCCAAAAAAATGCTATGCAATCTTGGAATAACAAATCGTCTTTTTATGGAAATATAGCAAATGACAAGAAAATTGCTAAAAAAATACCTGTTAATAAATTAAAAAAGTTATTTGATTTTAGTTATCATACTAAAAAAATT
>MDTB01128094.1_pt1 | contig 10926 bp, 16 predicted proteins | sample 811161 | NCBI WGS metagenome assembly MDTB01 (sample SAMN05326650, study PRJNA326480) | marine metagenome | isolation source: seawater | place: Mediterranean Sea | collected 2009 | reverse complement strand
TTCATCGAATATGAAATAATCACAATTCTAGGAGTTCCAGGAGTAATGAATAAAAACAAAATTATTTGTAAAAAAAGAAAAAAAGCTTTTTGATAAAATATTATTTGATTCTACATCTTTTAATTTTGAACTATAAATATCATAAGCAAGATAAAGTAGATAAACTATTCCTATCCACTTAAATATATTTAAAAAATTTGGATTTTCAGAAAAAAAAGATCCGATAAAAAAAATTACCAAAGTTGCTTGAATGATATTTGCAGTAACATCACCTAATGCTGTCCAAATACATTTTTCTACTCCATAATTCATAGAATATGAAATAATCACAATTCTAGGAGTTCCAGGAGTAATGAATAAAAACAAAATTATTTGTAAAAAAAGAAAATAATCCAGAGGGAGCATTTTTAAGAGTCTAGATAGTCCTAAAAAACCGGGAGCTAAAGATGGCTAAATAGGACTATCAGATTAAATAATATCATGAGTAAAAAAAAAATGCATTAAACATTTTTTTAAAATATAAGGAAATTATGAAAAAAAAAGGTCACACCCCAGTAACTAGATATAAAAATCCTGAACCAAATATAGATGACCCAAATTGGATAATTTGGGCAGCATGGGCTGATCGGATCACTTTTGAGGAAATCAAAAAAAAAACCGGAAAAACTGAATCTGATGTAATAAAGATTATGAGAAGATCTATTAAACCGGCTTCATTTAGGTTATGGAGGAAAAGAGTCAATCAAAAAAGTATAAAACATAGAAAAAAGTTTGAATATTCTAGAAAAGAAATTACTAGTAAAATTAAAAAGAATGATTATTTATAAATTATGAAAAAAGTAACAATATATACTGGTCCACTTTGTAATTACTGTGATGCAGCCAAAAGACTGTTTACCAGAAATAATGTTGCTTATAATGAAATTAACATTGCTACTGTCGATGGTGCGATTGAAGAAATGATTAAGAAAGCTAATGGTAAGAGAACTATTCCTCAAATTTTCTTTGACGATCAACATATCGGTGGTTACGATGAAGCAAGAGCTCTTGAAAAAGACAATAAGTTACAGGATTTATTGAAATAATTTATTCGAAGGTAATAGAAACGTCTGGTTCACCTGCAATAAAACCGACTTGTGCTGCAATATTTTGAGTACAATTTCCCATATTACCAACTGCCTCTAATGCTGTTGCAGTACCAAACGCAATTTTAACTGTAGGAATAACGCCAGCTTTTAAAGTTAATGGTGTGTCTAATTTTTGTCTATATTGAAAAAATTCTGAATTGTCTGCAATAGTTCCTGCTACAGCTGGAGTTCCACCATTTGCATCAGCAACTGAGTTCATTCTTAAAGTAAGGCCATCACCAGAGTCTCCAACAAATCCTGCGTAAAGTGTAACCTCTGCAGGAGTACCACCATCAGCTGCCCCTTCTGCAGCAGTCGAACTATCTCCATCTTCTGCGGTTATGCATGTAGTTCCAGCTCCATCTTTAGCTGATCCCTTTACTGTAAATGCTCTTTTCATAGTAATTTGAAAATAAGTATATGTAGTTCCAAATTTTCCTAAACCTAAATTTCCATAGCTTGCTGCTGCCTCACCTGCGGTAGTGCTAGCAATATCAATTGGACTAGATTCTCCTGTACCAATCGTAACTGGATTATTACATGCACTGTCAGTACTAGTGCTGTCACACATTTCTAATTTTGTCATTGTAATTTTATAAACTGTTGCAGCACCTTTCGCTGCATATGCGCTACTTACTATTAAAGACAATAAAAATGAGAATAAAATTATTTTTAAATATTTCATATTATTTACTAGTTATTATTACTGCTCCCTGAATTTCAACTACTAAATTATTGTTTCTTCTTACTTTTTCTTTTAACTTATCTTCCATATTTTCTTTTACAAAAGCTAAATCTGAAACTAAACCATCTTGCAGAGTTGGCTTATTTTCTCTTGGAGGATATACAAAACTTAATTTAGCTAAATCCACATCATCTACACCCTCTACACTTGATACATCTCTAGATAAGTCTAATTGAAGAGATGGATTAAGAGCCATTTCAAAAGAATAAATTCTACCTTTATTATCATTTGAGGCTTTTTCATTTTCCCATCGGTAACCTTGAAAATTAAATCTTGTCCATGGCATATAAGGTACTTGTGAACTTAAATTATATTCAGTACCACTTAACACCTGTTCTTTAGTGCCATTTATAATTTTTTGATTAGTAGTTTTTTGATATTGATTAAAATTAAAATCTACAATTGATGCTTTCCACTCTACCCCTAAACTCATTCTAGAATGGCCTTCTCTAATGTCTTTATCATAAAACGAATTAACACCAAACATCATAGATTTATCAGGATTTAAAAATCTATAGCCAAGGCCTAAATTTCCAATATATCTTTCATCACCATCTACCTCATTATTGTGGATACTGAATTGAGTAAATAAATTAGATTTTTCTTTTGGTGAAATATCTCTTACAACTAATATTTCAAAATCTGGATTTTCATCTTCTCTTATTTCTATAGAAGCTTCGGTAACTCCTTCACCTGGTATAAAATTACCAACTAATCCTGAGATCTTTTCTGAAACTTTATTTAGAGTGTTTTCCTTAACATCTGAGTAAGCTACAGAAGAAAAAAAAGTAAATATAATTAGTATTAAAAATTTAATATATATTTTCATAAATCTAATATTTATTTAAACCCTATAATAGCTAAAATATCAATCTGAAAAAAACCTATATTAGGTTTTATTTCATTAAATTATTTAAACTTTTTTAATTTTTGAACTCCACCAATTTCATTTACAGACTGAATTACCTTTGCAAGCATTTCTAAGTCTTTAGGTGCAATTTTTCTTACAGTGCTCTCAAGATTATCTCCAATGATTAAACCATCTTTAATGGAAAAATCTAAATATTTTTTTTTGCAAAGTTGACTTACTTTTCTCCGTACTGATTCTTTAGGTATAGCTAGCATTTGGGATACTGAAAAAATTGATAATTTTATTTTATATTTTTTTTTATTTTTTGGAATATTTTTTATTGTTGGAAAGAATTCATTCCACTCTAATCCTTCATTGCCTTTTTCTTTAAGATTTGGGTTCATAGTTTGGTATAAAAAGTATGAATACACTGCAAGTAGTATCATTTGTGAATCATAATCAATTTTAAATATTTTTTTAACTTCTAAATAATGATTAAGATGATGCGTTAAAACATTATAAATCAATTCATTTTCTTTAGGTTTAGACATTATTTTTTTCTTTAAAAACTAAACAAACACCATTATTGCAATATCTTTTGCCTGTAGGCTCAGGCCCATCATCAAAAATATGTCCATGATGAACGCCACATTTTTTGCAATGATACTCTGTTCTTGCATAACCCAAAAGATGATCAGTTTTTGTTTCAAAAACGTCTGACAATGATTTATAAAAAGATGGCCATCCAGAACCACTCTCATATTTTGAGGCAGAGTCAAATAATTTTTCTCCACAATTTACACAATAAAAAAATCCCTCTCTTTTCTCATGATTTAATTCACTAGTTCCTGGTGCTTCTGTACCTTCTTCAAATAAAACTAGTTTTTGTTCAGCTGTGAGATTTTTATTTAATTTTTTTATCATTTTCTAAAAGTAGTTATACTATTTATAAAATAAAAATAGTAAAATTGATATTAATGTTTTCTAAAAATTTTTATCTAAGAATAAGATATCAAATAGATAATAAAGCAACTTCACAAGTTTTTTTTCATTTTCTATTAGATAGAATTAAACACCCTTTTATTAGTTTTAAAAAAAAAAAATTTCGTCAATTACACCAAAAATACTTAATGAAAAAAAAAGTATCTTTGGATTATTTTTCAATAAATACATTTTACTGGAATCTAATAATTAAAAAAAAATTTGAGGAATTTTCATATCTTGAAATAGGTTCTTGGGAGGGTAGTAGCGCAACATATATCTTAAAAAATTTCAAAACAAAAAATGTTTATTGTGTAGACATTTGGGATAAATTTGAAGATGAATATAAAAAAGATCACTCTAAAAGATTTGAAAATTTCAAATCAAATATGGAAGAGTTTAAAAATAGATATTCCTTCTTTAAAAATACATCTGATGAATTTTTTGAAAAAAATAATAAAAAATTCGATATTATCTATATTGATGGATGGCATGAAGCTCCACAAGTTTACAAAGATATAAATAATTCATGGAATTCTTTAAATACTAATGGAATTATAATTTGTGATGATTATTTTTATGGAGATATAAATATAAGAAATCACCTTAATAATAATCTTCCAGCTAAAGCAATAAATAAATTCATAACTGAGAAAAAAAAAGAATTAAAAATTATTTGTGTTAATAATTCTCAAATATTTTTTAAAAAAATTGTATAATAATTTAATAAAGATTTATTTAATTTCTCTTATTGGTTTACCGTTCACGCAAGCTTCTAAATTTTCAATCATTTGTGTATAAAATATATTATAATTTTCTTCTGTCACATAACCTATATGTGGCAATAATAGTGCATTAGGTAAGAACCTTAATTTATTATTTTCCGACAACGGTTCTTTCTCATAGACATCCAAACCAGCACCAGCGATTATATTTGTTGATAGAGCAATAATTAAATCATCTTCATTTATAATTGACCCTCTTGAGGTGTTTATTAAAAATGAAGTTTTTTTCATCATATCAAGCTCTTTTAATTTTATTAACTCTTTATATCTTTCTCCTCCCTGAACATGAATAGATATAAAATCTGAATTTTGAAATAAATCTTCTTTACTGCAAGGTAATACGCTTAAATCTTTACAAACATCTAAATCCAGATTTTCACTCCAAGCAATAACTTGCATTCCAAATGCTAGACCAATTTTTGCTACCTGAGATCCAACTTTACCAAGACCAATTAAACCTAAAATTTTTCCTTTTAATTCTACCCCTAAAGTTGTTTGCCAATACCCTTGAAACATATTGTCTATTTCCGGTTTTAAATTTCTTGCCAAGCCTAAAATCAAAGCCCATGTTAATTCAGCTGTTGGATTAATATTTATTTCTGTTCCTGAAACAATAATTTTTCTTTTTTTTGTCTCTTCTAGATTAATAGATTTATTTCGCATTCCACTAGTAATTATAAATTTTAAGTTTTTTAAATTATCGATTAAATTTTTTGTAATTGGAGTTCTTTCTCTCATTATTAGTAATGCTTCAAATTCTAATAATTGTTCAATAGTATCAGACTCGTCCTTAAACGGTTCATTAAATATTTTAATTTCATATTTTCCAGATAATTTTTTTAAATCTAAAAAAGTATGTGAAACATTTTGATAATCGTCTAAAATTGCTATTTTAATCATTAATTAATTTTAATATTTTCGATGGTTTCAATATTATCTAATGAGGAATTTAATTCAGGTAAATTTTCTCTCTTTGATAGAATAAATGTTAATATCATCATTATAAAAACAATGAAAAATGGTATTAACACAATTATTGATAAATATTCAAATATTAAAAATAAATAAATAGTTAAAAAAATTATAGACCTAATTAAAACTACTGTTTTAAATACAGCAATAATTGACAATGAGTGCTTTAATAAATTTACAAAATTCATTTGTGAAGGTCCAAAATATCTAGAGCCTCTAGTTGATGAAATTGAAACTCTATCCTTGGTCACTTTTGTCAATGCTCCAGAAAAACTACTCCATGTTGCTGGCTCGTTAACCATTTTTGAAACAATATGTTTTGGTAAACATGAGTAATTTCCAAATTTAATAGTTTGACCAGTAAAAATATATGTTAAAAATTTATGAAACTGATAACAGAGTCTAAAAAATAATCCCTCGGACCTTTTAATTCTATTTCCTGTAACAGCTTTTGTGGGGTTTTGATAAGCTTTTAGAAGTAATGGAACTAGTTCAAATGGCCTATCCTCTCCATCGCCATCCATAGGTATTACATAATCAAAATTTTCTTTTTCATTTATATACTTTAACCCAGATGCGATGCATCTTGCATGACCCTTGTTTTTTTTCATATTGATAATTTTGATAGATTTCAAATTTTTATAGATATAAGAATTTTTAGGTTTTTTTTCACTAGAAGCGTCATTTATTATTAAAACTGAGATTTCTTCTTCAAGTTTTTCAATTTCATTGTCAATATGTTCTAAAAGAGTGAATAGTGATTTCCAATCATTAAATATTGGAATTAAAATTTTAGTTTTTTTCATTTCTTCCTACACAAACATTATCTATACATAAAAATTTTTCTAATGAATTAAGTTTTTTTTCTGAAACAAATCCTCCCCAAACTGGCCTAGATTTAAGATGATATGATAAATTACCTGCACTCCATTCATTTCCAAGTACTATATTGATTGGCTCTTTATAATTTTTTTGCCATTCATATTGAACTTTTTTAGCAATTTTTCTTCCTTCATAATCTGTTCTTTTGTCATCTTGGGAAAGTGAAATTACTGAATAAATAAATGGGGACAAAAAAAATAAAAATAAAAAAGAAAAAATAAAATTTTTCAATTTTTTTAAATTAATTTGACTTTGTAATATATAAACAAAAAATATACCTATAAATAAATAAAATGGTGTCAACCACATTGTTTTTATTTTTGCACCTGTAATCAAAGAAGTTAACGCAATTAAAAATATAGGAATAAAATTTATAGCAAATAAAAATAAAAATTTATTATCACTATAATTTAATTTGACTTTAAATTTTTTTACTAAAATAAATATTATAAACCAAAAAGGAGCCAATATACCTAATTGTTTTATCAAGAATACTACTGGGTGTATGGCATGATCTAAAATATTTGAGTCAGCTGATTCAGTTCTATGTAAACCATAAGTAATTGTAATATAATTATTTTCTATTAACCATAATAAGTGTGGAATAATTACAATAATAAACACTTCTAATGCTATTAAACTTTTAAATTCAAATTTTTTATTCTTATTAAAATTATAAATAAAAAAAATAGCTATACTCATTAAAAGGTAACAAAATAAATAATGAGATAGAAACCCTAATCCTGCAAACAATCCTAGTAAAAACCAATTTTTAAAGCTATTAACTGTTAAAGATTTCCAGCTATAAAAAACTACTAAAGCCCAAAAAGGTAATTCAGAAATATACACATTAAATTCTGGTGTTGTATAATTATAAAAATATATACTTTCTATTATTAAAACTGAAATTAAACTGTAAGTTTTATTTTTAAAAAAATCTTGTGAAAATTTCCAAACTACAAATAAAGATATAATTACAAATACTTGACTCAAAAAATAATATGCCCAATCTTGATTGCCAAAAATTTGGTAGATAATTTCTACAAAAAATGCACTTGCTGGGGGATGTTTGTTAAAACCCCAATCTAAGTCACTACTCCAGGCTAATGCCTCTATAGTATCTAATGGTAAATTATTATTTGTTAATGTTGGTACTAGAGTCCAAATTATTAAATGAACAGTAATAAAAATATAAAAAAAATTATTTATATATCTTTTAATGATAAGCATTTAGTTAAATTTATATGAATTCATCATTCTTGACACCTATTAATTGCTGAATATACTCCGAAAATTCTAAATTTAAATTATGGTAAAAATATCAAAAACTTACATACCTAAACAAACTGAAAAGTATATGTGTGAAAAACATAAGGCTTTCTTTAAAAAAAAACTTTCTGAATGGAAGATTGAGCTCGTAAAAGCAAACAATGAAGCGTTATATAACGGTTCTTTAGATGATAATAGTGTGTCTGCAGATATTGTAGATCAGGCTAGCTCATACACGGATAAATCAGTCGAAATGAAAGCGATTAATAGACAAATCAAGCTTATATCCAAAATTGACCAAGCACTAAAACGAATTGAAGATGGCACGTATGGTTTTTGTGTTGAAACAGCTGAACCGATAGGGCTTAAACGATTAATGGCAAGACCAGTTGCTGATCTTTGTATTGCAGCTCAAGAAAAGCATGAAAAGGAAGAAAAGGTCTATGCTGACGATTAAGGAATAGGTATCTTGGATCCATCTTTAAAAATATCATAACCTTTTACTACAGCCTCTCTATTAGATATATCTAAATACCATCTAGTTAAGTTCTTATATTTTTTTAATCCTATATCGTGCCATTTATGTCTTGCTATCCATGGCCAAGTAGCAATATCTGCTATAGTATAACTTTCATTAGCTAAATATTTTGATTTTGATAATCTTTCATCTAATTCCTCATAAATTTTTTTTGCTATTTTGAAATATCTTTCCTCTCCAAACTCGCTTTTTCCTGGATTATAGTGATGAAATTGATGATGTTGACCTAACATTGGTCCCACATAACCCATTTGCCCCATCAGCCATTGGTTAACAATATTACGATCTTTATGATCATAAAATTTATTACTTTTTTCTGCCAAATACATAAGTATCGCACCAGACTCGAATATAGAATTACTATTACTGTGGTCTACAATAACTGGAATTTTGTTAAATGGACTTATCTTTTTAAATTCTAATCTAAATTGTTCGTTTTTAGATAAGTCAATTTTTGTGATTTTAAAATCGTAACCTATTTCTTCTAACATAATTGAAATTTTAATACCATTTGGAGTTGCGGCTGCAAAAAGCTCTATCACTTTTTAATTCCAAGTCTTTCTTGTGCGGCTTTGGATGTAGTTGTAAATTCAAATCTAAGTTTTTCATCTGGTCTAGCATATTTAAAACACCCTCTGGCAGCTAAAGCTCCTTCGTGAAACCCAGACAAGATTAATTTGAGTTTTCCGGGATATGAGCAAATATCACCAATAGCAAAAATACCTTCTTTGTTTGTCTCAAAGGTTTCAGTATTCACAGGTATTGTTTTTTTATCTAGATTTAAACCCCAGTCAGCTATTGGTCCAAGCTGCATAATTAGTCCAAAAAAACCCAAAACATAATCGGCATTAATTTTCTTTTTACTTTCATCGTCATGTTTTATTTGAATATTTTCAAGTTTGTCATTGCCACTTACAGACTCAAGTTGATATTTAGTAAATACCTCTATTTTCCCATCTTTTTTTAACTGATTAATTTTATCTATACTTGCTTGAGCTCCTCTAAATTCATCCCTTCTATGAACTAATATAACTTTAGAACTAGTAGACATTTCTATTGCCCAATCCAATGCAGAATCTCCTCCACCAAAAATTGCAACTGTTTTATTATTGAAAATTCTTTTATCTTTTACCGAATAAAATATCTGTTTTCCTTCAAACTTTTCAGCACTTTTAGTTGGAAATTTTCTGGGTTCAAAAGAGCCTACTCCTCCTGCAATTATAATATTAGGTGACTCAAATTCACTCCCTTTATTTGTTTTTATTACCCAGTTTTTTTCAATTTTTTTTATTTCTTCCACTCTTTCATTTAATATAAATTTTTCTTTAAAAGGTTTTATTTGTCTTAATAAATTATTAGTTAATTCCTCACCTGTACACTCAGGTACCGCTGGAATATCATATATTGGCTTATCTGGATAAAGTTCAATACATTGTCCTCCAATTTTATCTAGGTTATCTATGACTTCACATTTTAAACCTATTATCCCCAATTGATGAACGCAAAAAAGTCCAACTGGTCCCGCACCAATAACTAAAACATCAGTTTTGATCATTATCCTTGTTTACTCGGTAGGCTTACAACTAATCCATCTAGTTCGTCAGTAACTATTATTTGGCAACTTAATCTACTAAATTTATTTGGTTCAAAAGCCATATCAAGCATATCTTCTTCTCCATCTGTTTTTTTTGGAATTTTATTATACCAATCATCTTTGACATAAACATGGCAAGTGGCACAAGCCATTCCCCCTCCACAATCTGCATCAATTCCTGGCACATCATTTTGAATAGCTCCTTCCATTACGCTTAGACCATTAGCTATTTCAATTGTGTGATCTTTACCATTAGATTCTATGTATGTAACTTTAGCCATGTGTAATATATAAGCTTAAAAAAAAATAGGGCAAGTGAGAAACTCACGCGCCCTATTTAAAAAAGTTTTAGGTTTAACTAATATTACTTAGCTCTACCGCCTGATTGCATTGCTGCAGCCCAGATTACTAGACCAAATGCAATTTTGTTTAAGAAGTCAGCTAAGTTGTAAATCACGTTAAGTGCATTAGCATCTACACCACCAGTTAAATAACCGAATACATAACCTAATGGATAGATTGCCCAACCTACTGTTACAATCATTCTCATTGCACCAAATGCAGTAACAAGTCCTTTGTTTCCACTTTTTGCTGCTATTTTTCCAGCGTCTCCAGAGAATATTTCATACAAGATGTAAACCCATCCGGCCATACCTATTACAAATCCAAGCATAGCATTAATGTATCCTGCTTCTCCAGCATAACCACCGATTAACATTACTAATGAACCAAGTAAAAGTCTCCAGAAGATTGCTCCAGGCACTTTTTTCACAGCTGCTAGAATTAAATAAAATTCTATCATTTGTAATGGAACTGTAATTAACCAGTCAATATATCTGTATACTGTTGGTGAGTCTCCAGTTTGAATCCATACATCTCTCATGTACATGTAGTGTATAAATGCAATACCAGTTACTAGACCAGCGACAGTAATTGATGTTCTCCAACTTGCTGCAACACTGCCTCTTTCTAAGAAAAAGAATGCAGTTGCTGCTAACATACCCATTGAAATTACCCAAAAAGAAATTCCAACAAAGTCATCAGAAGCCAACAACACGCTTGATGCGTTTGCTACACCTGATAGACCGATTAGGGCTACAGCTGCTAAAGCAAACAATTTTAGTTTTTTCATAAAAAACTCCCTCTTTAGTTAGTTTTTAACTTTAGTTTATATAAACTAGGT
>MDTB01102677.1_pt1 | contig 10926 bp, 7 predicted proteins | sample 811161 | NCBI WGS metagenome assembly MDTB01 (sample SAMN05326650, study PRJNA326480) | marine metagenome | isolation source: seawater | place: Mediterranean Sea | collected 2009 | reverse complement strand
TGTACTTGTAGCACTTAATAAAAACTGGAGTACATTTGTTGAAAACTTAAGTTCTTTAGGGCCTGCTATAATACTCTTAATTACTATAATGCTTTTTGTTGGCTTTAACAGTTCAAAACTATTTGGGCTTAATAAAAAACAAGGAATTACCGTAGCCATAGAGTCTGGGATTCAAAATGCTACAGTAGGCGTTACAGTTGGAAATTTAATATTCAATCCTCCATCTGAATTGCACCCTGATACTTTAGAAGTAATATCTCAAGCTACTTTTTCAGTAGCGAGTCTACCATCAGCACTATATGGTATTCTAATGTATCTTGTATGCCTTCCATTCGTTTACTGGCTTATAAAAAAACAATGATTGGCATAATAATTTTAATTCTAGCCTGGGAAATATATTGGAAGGCTCATGCACTCTGGATGGCGGCACACAAAAGAGACAGAAACTATTTTTTAGCTATATTAATTATTAACAGCGCTGGTGCACTTCCAATTTATTATCTATACAAGAACAACTACTTCATCAATCCTAGTTAAATGCTTATAAGATTTAATATAATTATGTTTTTATTTGGCTTTTCTTTTGGATCTATTGCTTTCGATTTTTCTTTAGGAAACGCATACAGCTTTAACCAAGATCTACAAATTAAGATGGATAGTGGAGACAATATAAACTTTACGGCTCATCCAAAGACAAATGGCTTTAAGAATCCTCTCTACTACTCATTAAGAATTAGAAATCAGTTTAAAAGCTTTGACATTGAAATAGAGCTAGTTCACCATAAGATTTATATTGACAACTTACCAGGTAATATTCAAAAGTTTGAGGTTAGCGATGGCTACAATCTTCTTTTGCTGAACTATAGAAAAAAAATCAATGATCTTTTTGGATACAGAGCAGGGTTGGGGGCTGTAGTCCTTCATCCTGATATTATGATTAACGGGAAAACAAACTTTGTAAGAGGCGGCGGGGCTATACCTAAGTTCTGGTCTGATGGCTACCACTGGTCAGGCTTTTCATGCCAAGGAAGTATTTTTATAGAAAGAAAAATTTCAAACAAGCTATCTTACAACATTGAGTTTAAGGCAACATATTCAATGGCCTATATTCCAGTCGTTGAGGGCGGTTTAGACCTTCCGAATAAATCACTACATTTATTGTTTGGGCTAGGATTTTAACTTTAACTAGATAGTTAGCTTCTCAAACTTTTTCTCTGTAATCATCAGAAAGCATTTTTGAAGCAAAATTATCTACTTTGGTTTTATCTCCAACTATTTTTTCTGTTTTGGTAGAAAAGTTTCCATCTCATACATTTATTTGGAGCCTACTTTCCCACTCCTCTTTTGCTATAACAAAACTCTCTCTAATCAATTTAAATATTTCTAATTATTTGACATCAATTGTTATATAAATTGATTCATGATTCAAATCCATTCAATTAATTGATAATTATTTTAATACCATTCTTTTTTAATCTCTCAATCAATAAATCTCCCATGCACTCCATTGGAGTTAAGACACCTCTATTATTTACTAGTTTATCTCTGTCCTTAATTATACAGAGAGCAGATTCTGAGATAAGCTTTGCAGTTTCTCCATAGCCAGGATCTCCACCTGAAATTTCAATTTCAACTTTAGACTTCATTGAACGAGCAACAAAAATAGATCTAAACCAATGCTTTTCCCTTTCCCTTTCACTTGGACCTGATCCTGATGGAATATATGATCTAAGCCAATTTCTAATAAAACCTATCTTTGAAAAGACTGATATTGTTGCAATTCCAAGTATAAGCATCAACATAGAAAAGAATGATTTAAATAGAATGAACTGCTTGAAATTAAAATCTGAACCGTAGTCAAAAAATATGCCTGATTTTCTGACAATATCTCTATCAACAACTGGAAAAATTAAAGCCCACTTCTGAAATCGCTTGTTAAAAAAAATTCTTTTTGATTTTTTATGCTTTCTTTTACTTTTATTGCCTCTTTCTGAAGATTGAGAGCCAATTGAAATGGAGTTCAAAAAAGATGCCCACGTTCCACCAGAAATTTTACCCCTTGTAAGCAAATAATTTTCAATTTGTATGTTTTTATCCCCAAGCATTCTTACGGCTAAGTAGGAGCCAATATCAGCAGGTATTGACTCAAAACCACAGCAATTTAAAACGATGCTACCGCTATTAAGAGCATCTTTAGAAAGCTTATCTTTAACTCTGTTCACAAACTGGGGCTCACCTGTCAGGTCGAGGTAGTGGGTTCCATGCTTAACGCAGCTATCAACTAAATACTCTCCATAGATACAGTACGGCCCAACTGTAGTCAATACTACAGAAGTTTTCTTGCACATTGAATCAATTGCATCTTTATCAAAAGAATCAACTACAAGAGTGTCAATTTTTTTACCTCTAGACGAAAGGTCTATTGAAACAGATTGGAGCTTTTCCCTATCTCTTCCTGCTATTGCCCAATTTAAATTTTTAGCATCAGCATGACTATTTATGTAGCTACAAACTATTTCTCCTGTAAATCCTGTAGATCCAAAAATAACCAAATCATATTTTCTATTCATTTTATTGTTCAGACTTTAGCTTTTTCTTCATTGATGCCCTCTTGTTCTCATCAAGCTCTTTCTTTCTAAGCCTAATACTTTCAGGGGTAATCTCAACCAGCTCATCTTCTGATATAAATTCAAGGCACTCATCTAGCGATAATCTCCTAGGAGCCTTAAGAGTTACGGTAGCATCTGATGTAGAACTTCTCACATTTGTAAGCTTCTTCTCTCTAACTATATTGACCGATAAATCATCCTGCTTGTTTCTTTCTCCAATAACCATGCCCTTATAGACCTGAGTTCCTACATCAAGAAATAATACGCCTCTATCTGCCATTGCAAGTGAAGCGTATCTCGTCACAGCTCCAGATCTATCAGATATTATAGCCCCACTAACTCTCTGCGGAATAGGTCCATGCCACTCCTTGTATCCATCAAAAAGACTGTTAAGAATTCCAGATCCCTTAGTATCATTCAAAAATTGACTTCTAAACCCAATCAATCCTCTAGATGGAATTGAGAAATCAACAAACATTCTTCCGTTTCCAGGGTTTGACATATTAACCATTCTTCCTTTTCTGCTAGAAAGCTTCTCAGTTACAACTCCCAAAAATTCTTCAGGAACATCTATGTAAACTTTCTCCATAGGTTCAAGTGTTTTTTCATTTTCTTTTTTGGTAATCACTTGAGGCTTAGATACCATAAACTCATAGCCCTCTCTCCTCATTGTCTCAATTAAAATAGCCATCTGAAGTTCGCCTCTTCCACAAACGTCAAAACAATCAGATCTATCAGTCTCACTTACCTTAAGCGATATATTCCCAAGCACCTCCTTCAAAAGACGGTCTCTTAGATTCCTTGATGTAAGGTATTTACCTTCCTTGCCAGCAAATGGGCCATTATTGACATAAAAAAACATTGAAATAGTAGGACTGTCAACCTTAATTCTTGGTAAAGGCTCTGGTTCAACTTGAGATGAAATCGTATCTCCAATTGCAATACCTTCTACACCGGCTACAGCAATTATATCTCCTGATTCAACTTCATCAACTTTTATTCTTTGAAGTCCTTCAAAGGTGTAGCATGCTGAAAGCTTTATATTGTTTGTTATACCATTCTCATGACATAGGCTGTAGCTCTCATTCATTTTTAGCCTGCCATTGTTTAACCTGCCTATTCCAACTTGACCCACGTAGGAGTCGTAGGCGAGGTTGTTGATTAAAAACTGAGGTTTATTTTCATCGCTACCTGGAGGGCCTGGAATATATGATATAATCGTATCAAACAGTGGCTTGAGAGAAGTTGATGAGTCTCCAATGGCCTCATGGGCCACACCAAGCTTTGCATTTGTATAAAGAATAGGAAACTCAATCTGTTCCTCATCTGCATTTAAATCAATAAAGAGATCATAAACCATGTTAACGATATCTGTCACACGAGCATCTTTTCTATCAATTTTATTTATTACTAAAATAATTGGAAGTTTCCTATCAAGAGCTTTTTTTACAACAAATCTTGTTTGAGGAAGCGGACCCTCAGATGAATCCACAAGGAGCAGCGCTCCATCAACCAAGTTCAAGCTTCTTTCTACTTCACCTCCAAAATCAGCATGGCCAGGGGTATCAATAATATTTATTTTAATATCATTGTATCGAACGGAGGTATTCTTTGCGGTTATGGTTATTCCCCTCTCTCTCTCAAGGTCCATTGAATCCATAACCCTATCAATAACATCCTGGTTAGCTCTAAAAGTTCCTCCCTGCCTTAGCATGCCATCTAGCAAGGTGGTCTTTCCATGGTCTACATGCGCAATAATAGCGATGTTTCTAAAATTGTTCTTTGACATCTAAATAATTTATTAAGAATAAAGATATTTGTTTAGACAATAAATACTATTCTCAAGAAAGAATAATATTTACGAGGACAATTACATCAAGTATATCTACAAGACCATCGCTGTTTAAATCTGAAATTGAAAGAATCTGCCCAGATGACTCCTGATCTAGAACAATACCAACAACAATAATAACATCCTGTATATTCACCATATTATCACTATTTATATCACCTAGTAATGGTTGATAAAAATAATCTAGTCCTAGCTTCTGGGCCCTTGGAATTGACACGTTTGGGCCAGTATATTCATAGCTCCAAACCACTCCGCTATCGGGTCCAACTTCTCGCATATGCACCGCCTCAGAAACGGTAACAAATGTATTACCGTTTTCAAGTCTATATGCACCTGATTGGGTCATTGAAAAGACACCTTGAATTTGGTATTCCCAAATTGGAACCTTTGGATCATAGAATCCATCATCATTTAACAAAAACTGATTTTCATGATCCAGAGGAAGGTTAATCTCATATACAACGGAGCCTATATTGAAGTTTCTATTGTTGTATACCAAAATATTTCCACCACCTGGGTAGCTAGAATTAATCCAATTGACTCCATGAGGATTAAGCAGAAAATCATTTTCACCATTCCCTGAATTATAGTTAGATGGCTTACCCCATCTGTATAAAAAGTCACCTCCTATTGCATAGTTTCCACCACTAGATGAAGAAGCCTCTAAGATTGATGTGCTATGATCGATAATATATATTTCTCCAGTTCTTCTTGAGCTAATAACAATAAGATCTAGTTCCTCGTTGAAATCAATAGCGTTTGTGTGTATCCAGTCCCCATAGGATGAGGTTGGAGGCCTTACATTGATATCAAGTCTTTCTGGATATTCACTGATAAGGCCATAATTAGGTTTGTCAGGATCTACGTCTTGGACAAGGTGATCCCAAAATCTCCACTCCCATATAATCTCTTCCTCATCCATTCCATTAGGAACAACCTCAATTACCTTGCATGGTATAATAAAATCCAATGAATCGTTTATAGATTCCATACCCAATGACCGAGCTTCATCAGCGCTAACCTTTTCAAACACAAGCATTAAAATATTCCCATTGTCTAAGACCTCTATATCGTGATGCGGCTGCATAGAGCTAGTGGCAACGTTAAAGTCCCACAAAATATCTCCCTGCCAAGTGTATTTAACGACTCTCCCACCCATTGGCCCGTTATCACCATTAAGCGGCTCAAAGGGTGTCTCCTTGCAGGGATATACAAGGCTACTATCTGACATTAAGTATGGAATAGATGAGGGCTTGCAATCATGAACCCAGCTATTGATAATATTTTCGTTATTGTCCATCAAGAACGTGGTATGTTCTATGCTTTCATCTAAAGAATGATCAAGAGATGGAGTAAACAAAACATATCCATCATATACATCCGAAAGAATGAAAGTTAAAAATAGGGCTAGTATATATAGCTTCCTAAGCATGGTAAAATTTATAAAACAAAATAAATAAAATCAGTAAGTGCTATCACATTTTAAGATTATTTTTTTGATTGCTTTGGCTTAGGTGGAGCCTTGTAAACGAACCAATCATCGCTCGTTATTTCATATAAATGATCCGCTTCTTCATCAAGAATCTTTGCGGTTGTTTCTTTTACAGCTGCTATCTCCACCCTAACTCCTTCAGCCTTAAGATGCCTAATAAGCTCAACAAAGTCTGAGTCTCCAGACATAATTATTATAGTATCTACCTTTGATGCTAGCTGCATAGCTTTAATAGAAAGAGGAATATCAGCGGACTTATGACATGGAACTACGGAGCCGTAGTAGTTTTCATACAGCCTCTCTGCAAGCTTTGAAGAAATTGATTTTCCTTCTCTGAAGTAAAGGAGTCTGTTTAGACCCCTGCCATTTAAAAGTTTAGGGATCAGCTTATCAAAATTAATCATTGTCTGTTTTGAATTTGAAACTGAATGAATGCTTTTCTCAATGTTATTTCCATCGCACAAAATCGCAACTGATTGGGTAATATTTATAGTTTCCATTGGTTTGTCCTTGCTAGTTGTTAAGTATAATATTTACGATTTGAATTACATCTAAGATATTAATGGTTCCATCTGAGTTTATATCTGCGTATCCTATGCCAGGTTCAAGCCCAAGCACCATATTTACAATCAAAATCACATCTAGAACATTAACTATGCCATCAAGGTTAAGATCTCCTACAGATCCAGAGCTTGGGCAGTAGTTTCCATCAGGAGCAAGTTGAGGAAGTTTATATATTGGATCAGTTAAGATCTGATGCATAGATATATCAGTTGACTCAAAAAGATCAGGGGTACAAAGCTCCCATTCATTGTCAATTCCATTGCAAGTTTGAGGATCATCAAGAATCCCCATATTGCTAACAATGCACCAGTACATATACTCAATAGCCATACACTGATAGTCACAGGTCCAGTCATCGTAATGGTACCAAGCCTCATCTGGATACTGGCTGGGAATATTAATAAACTGACCACCTCTTGCAACGTCCATGGCAGCGGACATAAGCGATGAATTTGGTTCGAGATCAAAAGCGTCTGGATAAATTGATACATGGCCAATATCGTTTATTACATGTACAACCTCTTCAACCGTTGCATCATCTCCCCAGTGGCCTGGATTACCTGGATCTATCTCATTGTTAAACAAAACAGCTGAGGCACCATCGCCGTTGTAGTTATTAAAAAAATTATTTGCAGCTGAGGACCACTCTGAGGTTATAATAGGTATCAGAGCGTCTCTATAAGAGAGCTCCTGCTTGAGTAGGGGATCATCAACCTCTCCGTTCTCATCGTTATCTAGCAGCTCTGCTGCTACAGATGCAACGTGAAGAACCTTATAATCTGATATTGATGGCTCAGCATAAATATGGAAACAATCAAGAACGTTCACATACTTTGTAAACAACGACAGGGCTGGATCTGAGGCATGAGGGTTCGCAACAACTTCAAGGCAAACTTCATTCTGTGAAAAAGATGAAGAAATCAAAAGCGAAAAAAACAATATTTTAAATTTGTCATAAATCATGAAGATTTTCTTACTATATTCTAATCTACAAACAAAACAATGCATTTCATAACGATTCTAATTTAAATTTTACTTTAAAAATTTTACAACAATCATCATAATTTATACTGTGGTTTCTATAGAAAAAATTAATCAGGCTCATGATAGGATAAATTCATTTATTCACAGAACTCCTATAATGACCAGCTCAAGCCTAAACAGCGTCTCGAATTCAAAGCTCTTTTTTAAGTGTGAGAACTTTCAAAAGGCCGGTTCTTTTAAAATCCGAGGAGCATCAAACGCGGTGGGGCTGCTTACAAAAGATGACATCGCAAGAGGAATAGCAACAACCTCATCTGGTAATCATGGCGCAGCTCTATCAATGGCTGGGTCAAACGCTGGTGCATCAGTAACGGTTGTAATGCCTAATAACTCTCCCAAGATAAAGGCTGATAATGTAAAAAGAAACAGGGGTAAGATTGTTTGGTGTGAGCCAAATCAAAAATCAAGAGAAGAAACTCTCAAGCTACTAATAAAAAATGAGAATAGAACCATCGTACATCCATACAACGATGAAAGAATTATTGCTGGGCAAGCAACAGTTGCAAAAGAAATTCTTGAAGATATCTCTGATCTTGATGCCATAGTATCTCCTGTTAGCGGGGGAGGCCTCATAAGTGGAATTCTATGCTTCGCAAAGCAACTAAGATCTAACATAAAGGTATATGGAGCAGAACCAAGCGAGGCAGATGATGCATACAGATCAATTAAAGAAGGAAAGATTGTTTCCAACAAATCAACCAATACTATATGCGATGGCCTAAGAGCTCAAATTGGAACTATTACGTTTCCTATCGTATCAAGTATGTGCGATGGAATTTTAAGAGTAGATGAAGATGAAATCATTGAGTCTATGAAAATGATCTGGGACAGAATGAAAATCATTGCTGAGCCTTCAAGCGCAATTACTTTAGCAAGCGTTCTAAAAAACAAAGCTCTTTTTGAGAATAAAAAGGTTGGGCTTGTTTTATCAGGTGGAAATAGTGACCTTTCAGAGCTGCCCTGGGCAGGTTAAAGAGCCAACCCAGGACTAATCTTTAAAAAAACCTATCAAAAAAATTATATATAATAAAGACTACTTTATATACATAATCTTTTGCTTAAATACCTCCTGATTAACTCGCATCATTACAAAGTAGACTCCACTTGATAGATCTACAGGTTCCCATTTAATCGAATGAACTCCAGGGAGCATATTCTCTGATTTTACAACTTCTACCAACTGACCCTTAATGTTATAAACCTGCAAATTAACCTTTGAGTACTCTGGAACAGCTATACTTATAGTTGTTTGAGGGTTAAATGGATTTGGATAGGCACCTAAAAGGGCAAACTCATCAGGCAAACCATCTAATCCTATAACATTTGACTCAGATATAAACAACACCTCAGATCTTTCACTCTCATTCTCATGAATATCTACTGATGAAACGCTGTAACCTCTAGGATCATCATTTTCAACATCCTCAAAGAAAGTATTAAAGGTAGAGGCATAGAACTCATCGTCCTTGTATAGATTGTAATGACTTATATCGTTGTCCATTACAGCGTTCCAAGTTACCTCTGTAACATCAAAGTCAGAATCGTACCAACCAAAAACAGAGTTTGGAATACTTGGAGCAATATTATCAACTGAGTATCCAAATATAGAGGCATCACTTTCAAAGTTACCCTCATCCATTGCAGCAATTACTCTATACTCATTTACAGCTGTATCAACGGACGTTGAGTCAGAAAAAGTTCTCACTTCGATTTGATACTCAGAAGCACCATATGCAAAAATAGATTGAACTGAGGTCCAAACACCGCTGTCTTTACGCTGGACAAGATAGCCCTCTGCCCCATCAAACAAGTCTGTTGAAGAAGAGTCTTGATCTCCTGAGTAGATTGTATCCGTATCAAGAATTGATCTTGTAAATGAAAGGTAAACGTAGCCACCTTGATCCTTTGGAATGTCAGACATGGACAGGTTGTATGCGCCGAACTTATACTGAACTTCGTTCACTATACCGTTTTCATCGTCATCACATTGATCCCATCCGTTTCCACCGCATACACCGTTGGGGAAGTTATCGTTAACACATATATCGTAAACAGCGTCTCCGCCCCATACTCCTGCACAATCCTGGATACAGTTATTTAATTCATCCTCATCGCAGATTCCACATTCATCAAACAAACCACTTCCTCCACATACACCGCACTCATCAAGACCGTTATCACCCTGGAAGCCGATCCAACCTTCAGTATTAGAACAAACTCCAAAGCAGTCAGTTGTAGCTTCTCCATTTGGATCACCAGCGCAGTCTGCACAAGATTGATTCCATAAAACTGTATTTATAGATCCATTTTCTACACACTGACCGCAGTCATCAATCTCTGCCTCTCCACCAAAAACACCTGCACAATCTTGAAGCGAACACGTGGTGTTATTGTTTAGAGGAATATCATCGCATACGCCACATGCATCTACAGCAGCGCTTCCACCACAATTTCCAGCGCAGTCTTCCTGTGCATTTCCACCCCATGCTCCAGCGCAGTCTTGCTCACAGGTTGTATTGTCGTTATTTAGATCATCATCACAGTACCCGCAGTCATCAAACCTACCATCTCCTGCACATGTTCCACAGTCATCTACTACAGCATCTCCGCCGCACTCTCCTAGGCAATCCTCAACAGCTGACCCATTACAATCACCAGCGCAGTCTTGCTTAAGAAGTCCTCCGCATGTTCCGGCACAGTCTTCAACTGTAGACCCACCCCATACACCAGCGCAGTCTTCAGAGCATGTAGTGTTATCACCTCCACATACCCCACAATTATCAAACTCTGTTCCTTGACAGTCGCAGAACCCTTCTGGAATATCATCGCAACCACATTCTCCTAGCGGGCCACCACCACCGCATACGCCACATTCATCTACAACCGTCAAACCACCACATACACCCAAACAATCAACCTCTACTATACAGTTTCCATCGCAATCAAAATTATCTGCAGGACCTGATCCTCCGCATTCACCGCACACATCTTCTACGGCTGTTCCGTCCCACTCTCCATTACAATCTTGAGAACAGGTAGAGTTGTTGTTGGACATATCATCATCACAAACCCCGCAGTCATCTAGGGTCCAGCTTCCAAAGCATACACCGTTACAGTCAATATCGCTGTCAAAAACTTTCCCAGTGCTGCCCTCTGAACAGATACCACAGGTATCTATCTCAGCCGTTCCACCCCATACTCCTGCACAATCCTGACCACAGGTGGTGTCATCGTTTGATGAATCGCTATCACAGAAGCCACAGTTATCTATGTAGCCGTAAGCGCCTTCAATCGTACTGTTAATACATCCGCCGCACTCATCCACAACGTAGTCACCGTTGCAATTTCCACGACAATCCTCTACC
>MDTB01009945.1_pt1 | contig 10926 bp, 5 predicted proteins | sample 811161 | NCBI WGS metagenome assembly MDTB01 (sample SAMN05326650, study PRJNA326480) | marine metagenome | isolation source: seawater | place: Mediterranean Sea | collected 2009 | reverse complement strand
GTGACGTAATAATCAGCTGAGAAATAATAACCCTCACCACCTAAATAATCAAAACAATCACCAATTTTTAGTTCGGAAGCATAAAGTTTTTCTGATAAAGTTTCAACTAAAGTCGTTGATGTAACACTTGTTGTAGTTGAAGTCGAAGAGTTGGCTGTAGAGGTTTCTTGGGGTTCTGATAGCTCAACAATATCAGTTGATTCGGAAGATCCACAAAAAACGATTGTAAATAAAAGAAGGAGTATAGGTGTTTTTCTAAACATATTTAGTTTTGTCATATGAATCTATTGGGTTAGCTACCATCTACACTCATTACAATATCTAAGATTGTTTTCTGGTCATCTGTTATCTGTGCAAATTCTGTATATACATTCACTACTGTATGACATCCAAGCTATTTCTGTTTATAGGTATAAGTCTAAGATAACCGGCAGTTTCTGAGTATTCAGTTAAGGTATAGTCAGAACCTTGGTCAGATTCTGAGAGTACTTGAAACCAGTCTACAGTTGTTTTTGGTAAAAATTTTAAAAATTTCCATTCAGTATTTTGCTTATCTAAAAGTTCAATATCCTCGGAACTAATCATTTGCATGGTTATATCATTTTTGTTTGCCTGAATAATTTTTTCTAACGGCTCCTTGATAATTGAGTCATTTTTCCATATTTCAGCTCTTAACTCTTCTTTATCTAAGTTGTTTTGATTATTGTTTGAGTTTTCTAACTCTAAAATACCTTTAGTTTTAATAGATGAAATATATGCAAGCAAATCTTGTTTAAAATCCTCAAAAACAGAAGTTTTAAAACTATCAGGATTTCTTCCAAATATTTTCGTAAGGTTATTTTTAGAACTATAGGCAATCATTTCAATAATTTCATTTCTTGAAATAGTTACAACCCTGTCAAACATACTTTGACTTTGTCCTTGAGCTATTGGAGTAACCTTTTGAACATATTTCGGATTGACCAACTCTATTGAGCTGTCGCTTTCACTATTAGATTCAACTTGCAGATTCATAAAATCTTCTTCGGATTCTTCAACATATGTTTGCATTTCTTCAATAAGAGTTTTATATAATGCAATTTGTGAAACAAGATTGTTTCTTAAAAATCCAAACTTAATATCATTTAGAATGATATTCTCTACATTTTGTTTTAGTTTTTTAGAAATAGCCTCGAACTGCTTGATTCCTAAATTATTTCCCCAGCTTCGAATACGAGAATTGACATAAAAAAGCAGTAATACACTCAATATTGTTAATACAACATAAGAAAGAAGAGGTATTAAAAGGGTTAAAATACCAAGTAGCAAATTGTTTACATTTTTTATTCTTTGCCTATATTCTCCTAATTCACTATTGTAATTATTTATGAATTCTACATATTCGTCATATGATATTGTTCCGTTTTGATAATTGGCTTGAACTTGCGGTAGTTGATTTTTCAACTCAAGGAGGCTTTCATAGTTAAAATAAAATTCAATATCAGCTTCAGGAAGTGCTGATCGGCATCTTGAAGCAGGAATGTTTTCAGGGTCCTGGTCAACTATAAATTTGCCAACAAATTCTACGTTACTATAAGTAGATAAGTCAAAACCTAGTTCAGTTGAACACAGGCCTCTTGCTTCACTGACTTGAATATTTGTAAAGATTAATGCTGCTATAACAAATATAGATAAAATGTAATTCCTAGTCAAAAGTAACTTTGTCCAAAACCCACCTAAAAAACTAGAAAGGAGTTTAGGCATGTGGCTTGATATGTCGGTTAAGTTCTTAAATATTGATGCATTTTTAACTTCTTTAACTTTAACATCTATTTCATTACTATCTTTAGGAGTCAGATTTTGTATTTCATTTTCTAAATTAGGTATCAATGCTTCCAAGGAGTATCCGTTTTTCAAGTTCTGTAAAATTTCACTCCAAATTGATTCTGAAATTTTATCTTGTTGATTTTCTATTTCTGAGGACTTTGCTGTAATGTTAATTCCTATCTCAAGCAGCTTGTTTATATCTTCATTGTTTAATCCTGTCAATGCGTCTACATTAGAAAGTTTTTCAGCAAGTTCATCAATTTTTTTACTTAACTGTTTTTCTAGATCATTTAATTCTTCTTGATATTGATATGTCGAATATGAAGCTCTCTTTATCATGCTTTTATATGTGGATGAATTTTTGTCTTTATAAAGACCAAAAAGATAAAGCAGCCTTCTTTGTGTGATTAAAACCTCTGAGATATTTTCAGATAGTAAACCTGAATCATCTATAAAATCTTTTGCATTTAAATCACTACCAACTATCATTTCCGATGGTTTATTAAAAATTAGAGCTGGTAAGTTAGCCGGATTTATATTGCCTGTTATTGAATTTATTGCTTTGAAAAATACATCAAAATTATCTTTCTCATCCCCAAATCCTACTCTTAATTTTTTGTACCCAGGAATGTATACTTTTTGAGAGTCTGTCTTTTTGAAGCAATCTTGATAAACTTCTGAAATTTTAAGAATTTCTATGAATTCATTTAACGCTTGAACCCCATCAGGATCTTCATCCCAACTAGCTATAGAAAGTGGTACGGCTTGGCCATCTATTTCTAAGCCTCTTGAGTCTGGTATCCAAACAATTCTTACATTGTCTTTTTGCAACTCTTGAGACAATCTGACAACAGGACGTCCTTCTTTTGGACTTTCGTCAACAAAAATAGTTATAAACTTTAATGGAAAAGGTGTTTCTTGAAAGTTATTTAATAACTTCCAAAAATCGGGTTTACGTTTTCTAAACAAGCCATTCATTTTTAAAATTATATAAAATGGCGAACTTGAACCAGTTGTATCATTTGTATTTTGTGAAAGAAGTAAATCATTTACTTTAGATTTTGATACTTTGCTAACAACTACTGGGTTAGTTAGGTCAAAATATAAAGTAGAAAAACTCATTGATTGTTATGAAAATCTATCAATTCACCAACAGTATTAAATTGTTTACCATCTACTTGTTTTACATCAACTACTGGCGAATTAAGTATTTCATCAATTGTGTGCTTCCAAAACTCTAAAGCTTTTTCATAACTATAAGATTCCCGTGGGTTGTTGCTCTTACTTAATTTTTTATTAAGATTATCAATCTCTTGCTTTCTTAATTCATTTAAAAGTAAAACAAAACTCTTATGAGGTTTTGGTGGTTTACCTTTACTGAAGAAATCGGGGGTTTCGTAGCCTTCTTTTCCTCCAATATAAAATCTAAATAACGCAATGTCATTATTGCTTGCTTTAAATTGAAACTCCAATAAAGAGTCGGCAAAAGTTGGAATAGGAGTATTGGTAAGATTTGATTCCATAGGCACTATCATTTCTGGTGCATTCTCTGAGTTTTTATATACAAATGAAGTAATGTTTGCAAAGTCTTCTAATTTGGCAACAGGACCTGACTCCGTTTTAAATTGACCCTGACCGGTGTATAAACTCAAGAATAACCTGACTAGTGCTCTTCTTTCATCGATTTCATTACCAATTATTCTTGTGAATGAGGAGCCAAGTCTTCTTCTCCAAGGTAACTTATCAACTCCTGCTGACTTTTGTTCACTTTCAAAAGTTAACTTTAAAGATTCGAACGAATCTTCGTTGCCTAAAATACCATGTGACATAATTGTAAAAGCTATTACAATTGAATTCCCTTGAGAGACTTCCCAGTCCCAGGTAAGATTCTTGACTGCCTGAAGTGCCCCACCATTTAATAGTTGTTTTTCTAGCCACGCTTCAATCTGAGTATCTCTAATATCAGCTGGATAGGTTATTCTTACTACTGGATTTGCTTCCATATCAGAATCTTCATATTTGGTATTGCTTGGTAAACCTCCAGGTCCAATAAGGCTTCCCAACTGTAAAACTAATTCATCAATTGAGGATTTCATAATTGAGTCAACATTGTCAATATCTTGAACACTTGAAAGTATTGTCTTTAGATTTGGTACCAACGGTTTTGAATCCTGATCTTCATTAAAATATATTCGAACACCAGAGTTAAGCATCTGTGCAATAGTGCCTTCGATCGTATCTATAAGTTTTAAACCAAATTTATCAATTGAGTCAGCAGAACTAGCCCAAATATAATTCCAAGTATTTGATGAAGAGTTTATGATTTTAGTTAGTCTTTCGACATCATTTAAACCTGCTAACGAAGGTTCCTCCTCTAGATTATTTTTTAATAAATTGAAAACCTGATTCAAGTTTCCTACTTGAGGTAAAAATTCTTTAACTAGTTCACCTTGACCTTCTAGTTTTACTTTTGCTAAATTTAATTGTTGAGCTTGTTGAGAATTCCAATCAGAAATGCTTCTTCTAATTTTGTTTATACTTTCGGTCCATTGACTTAACACATTTGATTGGAATAAAGCATCGTTTAGTAAAGCTTTTGACCAAATATGAGGTAAGTGGTTTTTCTTGATATCTTTTTCAAATGCATTTAACCAACTTTCAAAATTCTTCCTTGTTAAAGTTGGTGGTACCTTAAAACGATCTTTTGGTTCTGGAGTATTGGTAAATTGATTTAATTTAGATAATACTGAATTACTTTGGTCTGTCCTTGATCCTACTAAAGCCCTTAAAATAGCAAATATATCTATGTCTGCATTTTGCTGAGTTGTGTTTTGAATAATTTTATCAACTGTGATATTGAGTAATCTGTTAGACACTTCTGTCTTAACTTTTTGTTCAAGATCTACTAATAAATTTTGATACGTAATAATCACTTTTCTAGCCAACTCTCTAGCATCTTTTGTACTTCCAGGTTTTTTTGGTCTGTTTGGTAAAGTTAGGCCGTCAGGTAGAAGGTTTTCTTTATTTACAAAATCTAATTTTGATGATTTTAGTATCGAATTAATAGTTTCTGATCTGTCTTCATTAACGTATAAAGCGTCATTAAAAGCTGTATTTATGGTATCAGCTACTAAATAAGAGGTCACCAAGTTACTAATGTTTTCAACAGGTATGGAAAGCCTTGCTCCAACAGCTGGTGAAAGCGGCTTAAAACCTGGTCCAGACGAATCTGCCCTGTCTAATTCAGGTCTATTAATTAAATCAGAAAAAAATGTAAATGCATCAGTAGAACCTTCGTCTTTTTTTAAATCTCCACCAATATTTGTTAAACAAAACGCTGCAACTGATTTATACATGTCAGTCAAATTTGCATTTGGCCCTTTTGTGAATAAAAATGCATTCGAAATAGGTCTTTTTTTAGACTGGATTCCACCAACTCTAATTTTTAGATCTCCAGGATAAGATTGTATAAAATTCTTTTCTAATTCTTCCTTTGGTTGGCGCTGATGATCAATTAATTGGGCTAAATCTGAAATAGCAAATCCTGCATTTAATTTAGATAACCGATATTGATTAGCTAGTTGCTCTTCTTCAAAAGCTTGTGGTAGTAAAACTAATGGAAATATATAAGTAGTCAATGATGGCAATTCTCTTCTAATTTTTTCTTCTAGTAGATGTAAAATGTCATAATATATACCTGTTCCAGTACCTCCTGCAATAGAAAAAGCGACATAGACATATAAATCAGGTGAAACTCCTCCTTTTGGTCCTAAGGTAGATAGACCTTTAGCTTGTGAAATACTTTCTATTGCTTTATCAAAATTACTCAAAAACGATTCCGCATTTGGTTGTAAAGCATTAAAAAGTGATGCTCTTCCTACTAAAGGATATTGCCCAGCACCTGCTGAAATCGGAGAGACGTTAGGCTCACTTTCGGAGGTAGGCAGCCAGCTCTTTACGTCTTCTGGCATACTTGCTCTTAAGCCAGATGCAATTGCACCATAAGATTTAGATACGGAAAGGTCAGAAATTCGTGTTGTTGTATTAAAATAAATATCATCGTTTTTTGATTCAAATGCACCTCTATGTTTTGAAATTGCAGAAGCATCGGTATCAATTAGGATTGTTTGAATATACTGAGGAAGTTCAAAAGGTCTTAGTTCTAATTCTGGATGCTTTCTCATTAAAAAAGTACCATCAGGACCACACATTTCTTTGCGTAGCATGCTTTCCAGCTCAATAGTAGTGTTTATGCCTGTTCCACCTAAACCCACATAAAGCAATCTCTGATTAACTTCTAGTGCCATAAATTCCTCTTTCTAATTTTAAAATTTAAAATCTTCATCATCCCCGTCTTCGAAATTGTCATATTCGTCAAATATTTCATCTGGTGTAAATGATGCAATATATTCATCATAAATTGTTATCTCAACCTCATCTACTGATTTTTCTAATAATTCATCAAATTTAAGTTGAAACTGCTTTGCAGGACTTGAATCCCAAAATTTAAACCCTTTTCTTTCGATTGACTCTAGTAGTAGTAGGTTTACAGAATCTTTATCACCCTCTGAAATTTCAATTCCTGTTTCTTTTTTAGTTACATCAAAATATTCTTTAACTGTGCTTCCGTAGATCACAATATTTGACATGTTAGATGAATTAACTAATCCATAATTTAAAGATCCTGGTGGCAAATCTCTTTTTTGCATACTCAAATAAAAGAAAATAGAGGCAATCAATAATAGAAAAGCAATCAATATCCATGGAAATGATGTTTCTTCTTCTGAGAGTTCTGTCTCTTCTTGAATGGTGGTTATAGTTGTGCTTAAAGGGTCTAAAGTGTATGACGGAGATGGTGTAGAAACATATTGTAACCATTTATAATTATCTGAAAACTGAAAGTCGCTATAAATAGGGTTTATTTGAATTGATAAATTATTAGCTTTTCCTACTGTTATGCTTCTGAATAATTGAAGGCTTAGACTATCTTTAAAAAACGTTCCTCTTTCTTGAAAATTAACACTGTTGAAAACAAAATCAAAAGATGCTGAATCAATAGCCTTCTCTAAGTCCTTTGCGCCCGGCCTTGAGGGAACTAAATCAAAATTACAGTTTTCAAACCCATCTCTTAAAGTGTTTACTTCGCATTCTGAAATAATAGTAAAAGTTCCGTAAAGTGAAATATCCGCAACAATTATTGACGCACTTTGTGCTTCTGAAGAAAACACTGAAGAAGACAATGTCCATACACCAGGATCAGGGTTTAAAATCTCGTAGCATACAATATAAATATCACTACATTCTCCTGATGTATTTATTTCAAATTCCTGACCGATAATATTAGCTGATGGATTTGTCACCTCAGCATCAATACCAGTGGTGCCTTTTAAATCAATTTTAATATTTAATTTTTCTACCAAATCACTTATGTAATACTCTTTTGGTTCACCAGGTTCAAGTGTAATTAGTGCTTTAGCCTCTCCACAAGTTACTTGATTCATCGCTGTATTAATTCTTATCAATAAAGAGAATACGTCTCCTTCTGAAGGATAAATTCTTTCAGGGGCAACTTCTTGGCAGGCTCTTCTTTGAGCGCTAAATTCAGACCATTTAGTTAAATCTTCTAATTTTGCATCACCAAATCCAAAAACAAATAACTGAACATTTTGTTCTTGCATGTTAGGTCTCACATCAAAAAAACCCCTATCAAACTCACTGATGGAATCTTTTGAATTTGGACCTGTACCTATAGGGTCTAATGCACCATCAGTTAAAAGTAAGAATACTGGTATATAATTTTCTGGATCATCAGATATAACTTCTAATCCTTTTTCAAAAGCTTTTATCTGATTAGTATCAATACCAACACCTGAAGCTCTTTTTTCTATATTTGGATTATTTCTTTTACTTGCCTGCAATTGTTCAAGACAGTTGTTGTAACTTTCTATATTGTTCTCTAGGTCTAAGATTGATGATGTGTCACAAATTTGAGCTGCTTCGGATGCAAATGCAATAATTGTTAACTTGCTTTGTTTTAATTTTTCATTATCTAAAAATCTTGGAATTCTTTGAATTAATCTTTGTAAATTTTCGGTATCATCTGTGTTTAAACTACCGCTAATATCAGCCAAAACAACTAAATGGAGCAGTTCGGTTTCTTCGGCTAAAACAAGGTCTTGATCAACAAAAATAATTCCCAAAACAAGAAAAAAAACAAATATCAAAACAAAGAGTTTTTTTATTATAGTTTGTCCAAACACAAGTAGATTATAATGAAATATTACAACTTTTTATTATGTTTAAATTTAAAACATCTGTACTGGTTAATTGTTATAACATATGTTTATGAAGCTTCCGAAATCATTTTTTATATTATTTTTAATTATTTTTTTGTCCTTTTGTAACAATGAAAATACAAATACTGAGGTTTCTTTAAATTATTGTATAAAAAATATACTTAGCCCAACTGACTATGAAAAATTCTTAAATGATGAGATTACTTTAGAGCCGTATCAAGGTTTAATTGATGACTGTCTAATTGGTAATGTAATCCCTAAATCTTCTTCTGTAGATAAAGTAGAAAATAGTGACACACAAAACCAACCAACAACCACTCTCATAACTCCTATTAAACAAGCTATTAAAGGCTTTACAGCAGAAGCAACAAATGTTTCAGAAAAATGGCCAATGATTTATAAATTTGAAAACATAGTAGATTTATCATCTAATTATAAATTTTCTACAAGCGTAAATATAAGCAGTTCAAGAGTTGAAAAAGTAAAACTTGTATTTCAATCATGTCAAAGTGAAGTTTTCGAATTTAATAATGTAGATATTGAGCAAAATGAAAAAGCTGAATTTAAAAATATAGACTGTAATCAAAATTTAACTATTCAATCATTTAAATATCTTGAAATTCAGAACTTAAACGATACGGTTCGCTTATTTTTAGACAAAACATACATCCATGACAATTCACAAAATACAATAAATGGTTGTTGTCATGAATTAAATCTTAATTATTTAGTTACTGAATATATTCAAAGTATTAGAACCTATTTTGCAACTACTACTACTACAACTACAACAACTACTACTACTATTCCTCCTACCACCACTACTACACTGCCTAAATTTACAAATAAAGAATTGGGGTTCTACATTGACTCTTACACAAGTAATGATGGATTTAACAATTCAGATAGATTTTTACGCTGGCAATATAAAAATATAAGTGTCGCTGTCCAGGGATATTATTCAACCTATCAACTAAATATTTTAAAAGATGCTGTAAACGCTCTAAATAAGAACACACCTGGTGTTAACTTTAATCTTGTAAACTCTACAGAAGGAAATATAGACTTTTATTTTTACAATCGTTCTGAATGGAATAAAGAATACTGCTCTGCAAATTCTTCTTTTAGAACGTACGGCAACTATGATTACGATTCGAGTTCTAACTCATTATCTAAAGCTGTCCTTTGTGTAGTACCCGAAGATAGTTACAAAACTTTTCTCCCTACAGCTACAAGTAACCAATTGAAAGATTGTATAACTTCAGATATATATTATCTTCTCGGTTATGCAGCAACAGGATCAATTGGAAATGCAAATAATTCCAAATATGGAGACAATATTTTTTCAATGGAGTACTGCAATGTAACAACAAGTTATACATCGCTCGATAAGCGAATGTTTAGAATTATTTACGACGATAGAGTCAAAAATTCCAAAACTAAAGCAGAGGTAGTTGAATTTTTTTCAAACAATTAATTATTTATTTTTTAATTTAAAAATAAATAATTAAAATTTAAATATGTTTTTTATGTCGGCTCTGGACCAAAGTTACAATGATTGTAGTTAAAGTAGAATATAACTATGGATGAGTTTTTTGATGATGATTTTTTAGATTTTGAAAGTGAGGATGATTTTGAAGAATTTAATCAATCTGAAAGTCTCATATCTCGTTTCAATTTATTTGTAGATAGTTTATCAACCAAACACTATCTGGCTTTTGCTGGGGTAGTAGTGCTTTTAATTACTGGATATTTTATCAACTATAGATTCAGTGCTCCACAAAACGAGGTAGCTGAAAACAATACTTTAACAACATCTACAACAGTTGCACCTACTATATCTACAACAGTTGCACCTACTACATCTACAACAGTTACGGATAAGAATGTCACCAATACTCTTGATCCTCTTGCATTAACTGTAATGGTTGCTTTGCCTGAATGTGGATATATGGGATCAGGTACCATCATTTCAAAACTAGGATTTATTATGACAAATGAGCATGTAGTTGCTGATGATGGCACATTTTGTAATGACTATATTGTAATTCTTACATCTGAATCTGGTGATAAAGATCCTGAACCAAAATATTTAGCAGAAATAGTTGAAAGTAATGTTGCATTAGACATTGCTATATTAGAGATAACTGCAACTTTTGACGGGTCTCCTTTACAAAAATCATTTAGAAACAGATGCATAGGTGATTCTGAAACAATTTCGTTAGGTGATGAATTGTTGATTTGGGGATACCCAGATGTTAGGTGGGTAAATTTTGATTCTCCTGGAAGAATAGATATAAGCCAGGGCTTTGTGTCTGGATTTGATGGAGAAAGCGGTATGTCAGAAAAGGCTTGGATATCATTGTCTTCTACAATTTCATCTGGTAACTCTGGTGGTGGAGCTTATAATGAACAAGGTCAGCTTGTGGGAGTGCCTACTGCGGTTTTTGAAGGCAATTTGAGTTCTAGAGGATTATTAAGACCTATCAACTTAATTCTTAAATATTTTGATTCATTTTATTTTGAATTTTGCAAATAAAATTTATAGTTACTTAACTAGCTTTAAATAAATATCTAAAAAAAATTAATTATTACTTTACAAGAGAAAAACTTATAATTCCTAAAATCATATAAATTAATTTTTGAAGTTTAACTTTGGTAAATTCATGAAATATAACAGTACAGTTTATGTGTCATATTCATAATTGAGAGTGTAAAATTGTATGGTGGGGAAAAGAATATCAAAAAGCTTTTTAAGTATATTTAATGGTCTATATCCTGATTTATCACCAGCGGATGGAGAAAAGGCACTTAAATACTTCCT
>MDTB01187857.1_pt1 | contig 10927 bp, 9 predicted proteins | sample 811161 | NCBI WGS metagenome assembly MDTB01 (sample SAMN05326650, study PRJNA326480) | marine metagenome | isolation source: seawater | place: Mediterranean Sea | collected 2009 | reverse complement strand
GCTCGCCGGTGAGGAACTCCTGGTCGCGCTCGTCGACGTCGGTGGTGATGAGGTTCGCGGCGAGGGCGTCGGTGCGGGCCAGCACGATGGTGGGGGTGTCCGCAACGTCGGCGGCGAGGCGAGCGGCGTTGAGGGTGGTGATGTGCTGCTGGGTCGGGATGAGCACCTTGCCGCCCATGTGGCCGCACTTCTTGGCCGAGCTGAGCTGGTCCTCCCAGTGGACGCCGGCGGCGCCTGACTCGATCATGCCCTTCATGAGTTCGTAGGCGTTGAGCGGACCACCGAAGCCGGCTTCGGCATCGGCGACGATCGGCAGCATGTAGTCGACCTCGGGGTTGCCGTCGGTCTCACTCCACTCGATCTGGTCGGCACGACGCAGAGCGTTGTTGATGCGGGCCACGACCGACGGGACGGAGTTGGCGGGGTACAGCGACTGGTCGGGGTAGACCTGACCGGCGAGGTTGGCGTCGCCGGCGACCTGCCAGCCCGAAAGGTAGATGGCGGGGAGACCGGCCTTCGCATACTGGATGGCCTGGCCACCGGTCATGGTGCCGAGCGCATGGACGTAGTCCATGTCGTTGATCTGCTGCCAGAGCTTCTCGGCGCCGTTTCGGGCCATGGTGTACTCGGGGGTGACGGAGCCACGAAGACGCACCACGTCGGCAGCGGTGTAGTCGCGGGTCACGCCCTTCCAGCGCGGGTTCTCAGCCCAGTCTTTTTCCAGGGCTGCGACCTGTTCGTCGAAGGTGTGGGTCATCTCAGGGTCTCCTTGGTACTTGTTGTGGAGTTCGGCGTGATCACAGCATCAGGCGCGCCGAAAACTGCAATCGGGAAGAAGGGGGTGAGGTCGTCGAGCGAGCTCCAGGTCCGCAAAAGTTCGGCGGCTCGCTCGTAGCGGCCGTCGGCCCATGCGGGCTCGCCCAGGTGAGCTCGAAGCTCGGCGAGTTCCTCGGCGAAGAGCCGGTCCAAGAGCGTGTCGTCGACGACGACGCCGGTGGCGAGGCGGACGGTTTGGTGGCGCCATTGCCAGATCTGAGCGCGGCACAATTCGGCCATCGCCGTGTCCTCGAGGTGGTCGTCAATGGCAACGGCGCCGACACCGACCAGCCACTCGCCGATGTAGTGCACGGCGGTGCGGATCGCGGTGCGAAGTCCGCTCTCGGTGCACTCGCCACGGCTCGTACGGATGGTGAGCAGGTCGCTAGCGGTGATGTACACGTCGTCGCGCTGGACTTCGAGCTGGTTGGCCCGGTAGCTGAGGACGCGATCGAACTCGGCAGTCGCGATATCGACGATTGCGGGCTGACCGATGCGAGTGCCGTCGAAACCATCGCCTGCTTCGCGGCGCTTGTCGACCGTGACCTTGCGGACCATCGGGGCGGTTCGAGCCGGGTCAATTTCGTCGGGGATGACGCCTGACATGCCGCCGATGGCGTGGGCACCGCGGCGGTGACAGGTGGAGACGAGGAGTTCGGTGAACGCCCGGATAAACGGGGTCGTGGCGCCTAGTGAGTCACGATCGGGGAGGACCATCTCGGGATCGGCGGCGAACGTCTTGATCATCGAAAAGAGGTAGTCCCAGTTGCCAGCGTGGAGCGCAGTGATGTGATCCCGCAGGGCGAAGAGGATCTCGTCCATGGCAAACGCGGCGCCAACGGTCTCGATAAGCACGCTCACGCGGATCGTGCCGGCGGCGAGGCCGAGCTCAGCTTCGGTCCACTCGAGCACGTCGTGCCAGAGCTGGGCGTCGGCCGAACCTTCGAACTTTGGCAGGTAGAAGTACGGCCCGGTGCCGGTGGCGGCCGCTGCAGCGGCGTTGGCGGCGACACAGACCCCGAAGTCGAACAGCGCCGCAGCAATCGGTTCGCCGTCGATCGCAAGGTTCGCTTCGTCGAGGTGCCAGCCGCGAGTGCGAACCATGAGCGTCGCATGGTCGGGGTTGGGGATTCGGATTTCGCCGTCGATCTCGGCGGTGAGCGTGCCGGCGTAGGCGTGGGCAAGGTTGCGCTGGCCGTCGAGCATCGTTGCCCACTCCGGCGTGATCGTGTCCTCGAAGTCGGCCATGTAGACCTGCGCGCCTGAGTTGAGGCCCTCGACAAGGGCCGGTCGTGAGACCAAGCCGACGAGTTCGGTGCGGCGGTCGACGAGGTCGCGCGGGGCCGGGGCGATGTGCCACTCGTTGGCCCGGATGTAGGCAGTCTCGGCGTCGTAGGCCGGTCGTTCGCCGGCACGGTGGCGAGCCGCAGCGGCCTGATGGCGGCTGAGGAGTTCGGAGCGGCATGGGCCGAAGCGCTCGTGGAGGCAGACCAGGAAAGTCAAAACGTCGCCAGTCAGCACCTCGGCGGCCATGGGGTGATCGGTGATCGCAACCCGTTGGCGAAGGTCGACGGCGGTAGACACTCCTCAATCGTGTCGGCGAGAACCTGACAGAACAACATGTCTTTCGGCATCGTTGTCGTTTCGTGTTTGCAAATATCGAAAGTTCTGCCAATCTTTGTAACGATGGCCGCAGATCTTGACCTCCTCGTCCTCGGACACCGCATCCGTTTCGCCCGCCGCCAGAAGGGGGTGACCCTCGCCGATGTGTCCGAGCTGGTGGGCCGCCCGGTTCCATATCTCTCCCAGCTCGAGAACGGCAAGGTCGAACCGAAGCTCGGGTTGCTGCAAGAACTCGCCGACGCCCTCGGCGCTACCGCGGCGGCGCTGCTCAATGACGAGGCACCGGACCGGCGGGCCTATCTCGAGATCGAACTTGAGCGGGCGCAGCGCGACCCGGCCTATCAGGCACTCGGCCTCGGCCACCTGAAGCCGTCGGCGAAGGTGCCCGACGAAGCCCTCGAACACCTGGTAACGATGTGGCACAACGTCCGCGACCGGTCGGGCGGCGGCGGTGACCAGCGCGGTCCCGATCTCGCCGAGCGGGCCCGAGCCGCCAACAACGCTCTGCGCCAAGAGATGCGGGACCGCAACAACTACTTCCCCGAGATCGAGGCCCTTGCGGGTCGGGCTCTGGCTGCAGCCGGCTACAGCGGCTCGGGCCCGATCAGCGAGCGAGTTCTGACCGAACTGGCCAAGTGGTGCGGCTTCACCATTGAGCGGGTCGGGCACATGCCCCGCTCAGCGCGCAGTATCACCGACATGCGCGATCGGATCATCTTCATCCCGGATCGGGGCGGGCTGAAGGTGCGCCAGGCTCGCAGTGTCGTGTTGCAGACCCTTGGCCATTTCGCCCTGGACCACAGCGACACCCGTGATTTCGGTGACTATCTCCGCCAGCGGATCGAGTCAAACTACTTCGCCGCAGCCGTCCTAGCACCCGAGGGCCCGGCCGTGGACTTCCTGCGCGACGCCGACGTCGCCGAGGACATCTCCGTGGAGGACATCAAGGAGGTGTTCTACATCTCCTACGAGATGGCGACGCACCGCTTCACAAACCTGGCGACCCAGCACCTCGAGATCCCGTGCCACTTTCTGCGAACCGACAGTGAAGGAGTCATCGACAAGGCCTACGAGAACGACGGTGTGGCGTTCCCCACGGCGATCGATGGCGGTCACGAAGGGGAGCGCATTCCGCGTCAGTGGGGTTCGCGTCAAGCATGGAACGCCACCGGCAGCTTCTTGTTGCATTCGCAATACACGGTGATGGATCTCGGCGAGTACTTCTGTACCACCTACATCGAGACCGAGTCCGACCGATATCCCTACGCCATTTCGCTCGGCACACCGGCTCGCTTCGCCCACCGTTTCCGGGGATCAAACACGCTGCGACGCGAGTACGCCCGAGAGCGCGAGATCGAGCCGGATCCGTTGCTGGTGGAGCAGTGGGCCGGCCATGCCTGGCCGTCCGCGGCTGAGCGAAGTCACGTGTTGTCGGCGCTGCCGCCGTCGCAACGCGAGTTCAGCCCGTTCCCCGGGGTCGACCAGATTGACGTGTACCGATTCCTGGAGCGTCAGCGACGATCTCGTCGAAACTGAGCGAGATCATCGGCGTGAGCGGACGACGACATGGTCGACCGCTGCGAGGGCGATGTAGATCGGTTCGCGTCGTTCGCCGGTGATCGCAAGGGTGACGACCTCGTTGCTGGCCGTTCGGAGTTCGCCTCGGTGGGTTTCGTCGCCGGCACCGACTATGACCTCGGGTCGTTCGGTGGCGAGTTCCATCAGCGCATCACCGAAGGCCAAGACGACGTTGCGGAGCTGGTTGCCAGTAGGCAGATCGTCGCCCGGTACCGGTTGCACGGTCGCGATGCGGTGTGTCGGCATGAGCGTGTCGCCCAGACGAGGGTCGCGCACGCCGACGAAGTCGGCGCCGACGGCGATGATCGGCCCGGTGACGCGGTGACGCGGTGACGCGGTGACGCGGTGACGCGGTGGCCGGCGAGGGTGCGGAGGGCGGCCGGCCGCCGGCGCTCGGCCAGACTGAGGAGCGCACCGCCGAGGGTGGCCTCCTCGGTCGCGGCTTTCTCGAGCCCAGGCCGCTTCGTCTACCTGGCCATCGGCGATCCACCGTTGCAGCGCCGCCAGCGGGTCGCCGGACGTGAGGTCGACCGGACGATCGAGCGGCTGAGGATTGAAGTCCGCGGGTCCGACCCTAGCCATGGTGCGGGATGCCCCTGTCGGTGCCCTGCGAAGCGGCGGTACGCTCGCGTCACCCATGGCTGCGCCCTCCATCACCATCCGAGTCCCTGGAAACCACCTGATGGGTCCCCTGCTTGGCGAACACGATCGACATCTACGCCGCATTGAGGAGGCCCTGCCGGAGGCCGACATCACGGTTCGTGGCAACGAAGTCCACGTGTCGGGGCCTGACGCTTCGGTTGCGGCCACCCTGTTCGAAGAGCTTGTGGTGCTCGCCGAGCGCGGCCAGCGTGTCGACGAGCGCACGCTCGATCGAACGATCGACATGGTTCGTGCCGACGAGAAACCCTCGTTGGTTTTCACCCACGACATCCTTCGGGCCGACAAGGGGCGTGTGATCCGGCCGAAGTCGGCAGGCCAGAAGGCTTATGTCGAGGCGATCGCGGACAACGTGGTCACCTTCGGCATCGGTCCTGCGGGTACCGGCAAGTCGTGGCTCGCCGTTGCGATGGCAGTCCGGGCTCTGCAGGCCGGCGAGGTCGAACGCATCATCCTCACCCGCCCGGCGGTCGAGGCAGGCGAGCGGTTGGGGTTCTTGCCGGGTGACATGATGGCGAAGGTCGATCCCTATCTGCGTCCGCTCTATGACGCCCTGCATGACATGGTCGGCAACGACGGTATGGAGCGCTTGCTCGATCGGGGGATCGTCGAGGTCGCCCCGCTCGCCTTCATGCGTGGCCGCACGCTCAACGCGTCGTTCATCATTCTCGACGAGGCCCAGAACACCACGCCCGAGCAGATGAAGATGTTTTTGACTCGCATCGGGTTCGGATCCAAGGCCGTCATCACCGGCGACATCACTCAGGTCGATGTTCAGGGCGGCCGGTCGGGGCTCGGCAACCTAGAGAAGGTCCTGGGGCACATTGATGGCATTGCGTTTGCTCGACTCGGCGGCCGCGACGTCGTGCGGCACCGGATCGTGCAGGACATCGTCGATGCGTACGAGAAGGCGTCGCCTGAGGGGCGTGGCTCCCCGTGAGCCAGAAGGTTCCTGACGTCGTTGCGGTCGACGAACAAGCCGATGTCGACGTCGATCTCGACCGTTTGCAATCGCTTGCTGTCGCCGCCTTCATTGCCCAGGGCATCACCGCCGGTGAGTGCAACCTGCTGTTCGTCGATGAGGCGACGATCCAGCAGCTCAACTTCGAACACCGCGACAAGGACACGCCGACCGACGTGCTGTCCTTCGCGCTCGACGGCCCCGATGCGAGTGAGCCCAATGACTTGATTGGCGACATCGTCGTGTGCGCCACGATCGCCGCTGCGAACGCGCCCGACCACGAAGGCCAGGGCCATCATCGGGGAACCCTCGATGACGAACTCGCGCTTCTCGTGGTGCACGGCGTGTTGCACCTGCTCGGCCACGATCACGAGGTCGACGAAGAAGCCGAGCTGATGGAGGCGTTGGAGCAGAAGTTGCTGCAGGCGCATCACCGATGAGCACCAGTCTGCTCGTCGGGAGTGTCGTCGCCGCAATCTTCGTCTTGATCGCGGCCGCGACTGCGGCGGCCGAGACGGCGATGACCCGCATTTCTCGCGCTCGGGCCGGCGGGTTTGACCACGAAGAGCACCCGGGCGCGGCGGCGCTGGTCGAGGTGCTTGGCGAGCGCGAGACCACGCTCGCCCCGCTGCTGCTGTCGCGTGTCTCTGCGCACGTCGGCGCGATCACCATCGTCGTGACACTTGTCGCCGACCCCCATGGGGCAGGTGGGGTGATGATCGCAGCGGTCTGCTCCGCAGCGGCGCTCTATATCTTCGCCGAGGCCATCCCTCGCATCTGGGCGCTGCAGCACATCGACCGTGCGGCGCTGCGTTCGGCCCGCATCCTGCGTGCGCTGTTGCGGATTGCGCCGCTTCGAGCGCTGACCCGCCTGCTCACCGCCATCGGCAACATCATCCTCCCTGGCCCTCCCGGAGCTCCGGTGGTTTCCGAAGACGAACTCCTTGCGATGACGGAAGCGGCGGCTGCCGGCGCCGGCATTGAAGAGGGCGAGAAGGAACTGATCACATCGGTGTTCGCCCTCGGCGACGCGATCGTGCGCGAGGTCATGGTGCCTCGCACCGACATGACCACCGTCAGTTCCGACGACACGATCTCCACGGTGCTCGATCTCGCCGATGAAAAGGGCTTCAGCCGGCTTCCGGTCTTCGGCGACGGCATCGACAACATCGTCGGGGTATGTCTCGTGAAGGACCTTGTTCGCGTCGAGCGGGCGGGTGGCGGCGATCGCACAGTCGTCTCGCTGATGCGCAAGGCCCGCTTCGTGCCCGAGACCAAGCACGCTGATCAATTGCTTCGAGAGATGCAAGCTGGAGATCACCACCTAGCGATCGTCATCGACGAGTACGGCGGCACTGCCGGACTCGTGACGCTTGAGGACGTGGTGGAGGAACTCGTCGGCGAGATCGTCGATGAGACCGATTGCGAGGAACCACTCGTCCGGCCGCTCGCGGGTGGCAAGCTGCTGGTCCATGGCCGGATGCCGGTCGATCAGCTCGAAAGCCTGCTGGAACTCGAGTTCGTCGACGGCGACTGGGACACGGTCGGCGGCTTGATCTTCAACGTGTTGGGACACGTACCCGAGGTCGGGGAGACGGTCGACTCGAATGGGGTACAGCTCCGCGTCGAGCGCATGGAAGGTCGGCGCATCACCTCGGTCAGCGTCGACCGGGCTCAGTCTGAGGCTGAGTCGTGAGCGAGATCTCGGTGCCGCCCGATGATTTCTGTTCCGGCTTCGTCACCCTCGTGGGGCGACCCAATGCCGGCAAGTCGACCCTGCTGAACAAGATCCTCGGTCAGAAGGTCTCAATCGTCAGCGACAAGCCCCAGACCACCCGCACACAAGTACGAGGCGTGCTGACGAGCAACACGCATCAGATCGTCTTTGTCGACACGCCCGGCATCCACAAGCCGCGTAGTGCGCTCGGCACGAGCCTCAATGCGACCGCCGCCGACGCGCTGAGCGATGTTGACATCGCGTGCTTCGTCGTCGACGCCACGGCGCCGTACGGGCGAGGGGATGCCTTCATCGCCGAGTCCTTGCCGAAGGATGCGATCGTGGTCGTCACCAAGGCCGACATCGCTAAACCCGAGCAGGTCCTCGAGCAGTTGAGCGTCACGTCGGAACTCGACGCTGCCGCCTGGTTCCCAGTCAGCGGCCGCACTGGCGACGGCGTCGACCCGTTGGTCGCGCACCTCTGCGCTCGCCTCCCGCCCGGCCCGAAGTTTTATCCGGACGACATGGTCACCGATGTGCCCGACCCCTTCTGGGTGGCAGAGCTCGTGCGGGAGCAGTTGCTTGCGGTTGCGCGTCAGGAATTGCCGCACTCGATCGCCACACGAGTGACTGAGTGGGAGTGGCCTCGGATCCGCTGCGAGGTCCTTGTCGAGCGTGAGTCGCAGAAGGCCATGGTCATCGGAAAGGGCGGCGAGAACCTCAAGAAGGCTGGAACTGCCGTGCGGCGCCAGCTGCCCGAGGGCGCCTTCGTCGAATTGTTCGTGAAGGTCGAGAAGAACTGGCAGCGGCGCCCCGAGTCGGTCGCCGAACTCGGTTACTGAAAGACCTCGTCGTCGCGGAGTCCCTGGAGGAATCGGGTGACGTTGTTGCGGTCCTTGGTGCGAGTCATCGGCGGAAGCGCGTTGACAAGCTCCCAGCGGTAGCTGCGGGCGGTTGCCAGGCGGGGATCGAGCACTGCGACCACGCCGCGGTCGGTGCTGCTGCGGATGAGGCGTCCGGCCCCCTGGGCGAGCAGGGTTGCCGCGCGTGGGAGGTCGATCGTGCCGAAGGCGGCCTTGCCCGCTAGGTCGCGTCGAGCCTGCAGGATCGGCTCGTTCGGGCGTGGGAACGGGATGCGGTCGACAATTACCAGGCTGCACGTTCGGCCGGGGGCGTCGACTCCCTGCCAGAACGACATCGTCGCAAACAGTGATGTCTCCTCGTCCTCGACGAATTCGCGAAGGAGTGCGTTCTTGGCGCCGTCGCCCTGCATCAGAATCTTCCAGGGGAGACGACCCTCGAGCCATTCGACCGCTTCTCGCATCGCCGAAAACGAGGTGAACAGCGCAAGCGTGCGCCCACCGGCCGCTGCCATCAGGATTTCGATCTCGGCATGCTGGGCGCTGCGGAACCCCTCGTTACGGGGATCAGGGAGGTGGGTCGGGCAGTAAAGGAGTGCGTTACTCTGATAGTCGAAGGGGCTGCCGACGTCGAGGCTTGCCGTGTCGTCAGGCAGGCCGAGCCGACTCGTCGCTTTCGGCGACAGGGTTGCTGACGTGAGTACGCCCGCCCGCTTCGCCCAGAGGTTCTCTGACAGCAACGAGTCGACGGCGATCGGGGTCGACCGCAGCCTAGGATTGGACGCTGGACCGTCGACCCACATGACTTCACTATCGGTCGGCCAGCGCACGGCATCGATGTCGTCGATCAGGCCAGTGGCGACTTGGCGGGCGCGGATGGCTTTGGTGCGGGTGTCGGCTGGGGCGCTCTCGGGAACGGCTCGCAACGCATCGAGCAGCCGTTCGGTGGCCGCCCGGACGTCGTCAAGGGATTTGCCGACCTCGGCGTCGGGCCCGTCGAGCAGGCGCTCACCGACCAGGGGTTCGAGGGCGACGTGCAGCGACGTGGCCGACTCCTCGGCCCGCTGACTGGGCTCTATGTCGACGAGCACTGATGCGGTAGTGCGGGCAGCGGCCTGGACCCGGGCCGGGCTGATCTGTCGGCCGGCAGCCTCAGCGACGATGTCCTCGAGTTGGTGGGCTTCGTCGATCATGACGATGTCGTGTTCGGGAAGCACCGCATCGACCGTGATCGCCAGCGCGTAAAGGTGCAGGTTGACGACGAGGATGTCGGCTTCGGCGGCCCGGTGGCGGGCCTTCTCAGCGAGACAGTCGTCGCCCTGCGGGCAGCGGTTTGCGCCGGGGCATTCGTCGCGTCCGACGGAGACGAGGCGCCAGGTGCGGTCGTCGACCGTTCCGAGTTCGGCGCGGTCGCCAATGGCGGACGTGGCGGCGAAGGCCCGCAACTCGTCGAGCGTGTCGCTGTCGATTGAGCCTCCGCCGCGTTCGGTGTCGACGAGATCGAGATCGAGTCGGTCGTCGGCCTCGAGTTCGTCGAGCCGTTGAAGACACAGATAATTCGACCGTCCCTTGAGAACAGCGAAACGGAATGGAACGTCGAGGTGCTCGGTGAGGAACGGGAGATCCTTCCCGGCGAGCTGATCCTGAAGCGCTTTGGTGGCGGTGGCAACGACTGTTGGCCGTTCCGACAGCACCGCAGGGACGAGATAGGCGAGCGACTTACCGGTACCGGTGCCGGCCTGGACGACCGCGTGTCCGTCGTTCTCGATGGCGTTGGCAACGGCCCGCCCCATGTCGATTTGCCCCTCGCGCCGCTCGCCGCCTGCCGGCAGCGAGGAGGTAACAGCCTCAAGGGCCTCAGCGGTGAGATCGGGCAACGACACGGCGGTTGGCACCCTACGCGGGAACCGCGCCGCTCGGGTGGTGCCAGGGTAGGTTGCCCCTGTGGACCTCGATTCGCTCGACTCGACGCGCATTCCGCGCCACATCGCGTGTGTGATGGACGGCAACGGTCGCTGGGCGCAATCGCAGGGCCTGCCCCGCACCGAAGGGCACAAGGCCGGCGAACACAGCCTGTTTGAGGTAGTCGACGCGGCGATCGACGTTGGCGTCCAGTGGCTCACCGTCTATGCGTTCTCCACGGAGAACTGGAAGCGCCCGAAGGACGAAGTGCGCTTCTTGATTAACTTCAACGAAGAGATCCTTCTGCGCCGTCAGGACGAACTCCACGCCCGTAACGTCCGGATCCGTTTCGTCGGACGCCGCGACTGGCGGGTCCCGAAGCGACTTATCAGGCGCATGGATGAGAGTGTCGAGCTTACTAAGAACAACACCGGCCTAACCTTCACGATCGCCTTCAACTACGGCGGCCGGGCCGAGATCGTCGATGCGGTGAGGCACATCGTCGACAAGGGCACGCCGGCCGACAAGATCAACGAAAAAACCATCGCCCGGGAGCTGTACGACCCAGAGATGCCCGACCCCGACCTGATGATCCGCACGTCGGGTGAATACCGCGTCTCGAACTTCTTGCTGTGGGAACTGGCCTACAGCGAGCTGCTCTTCACCGACACGCCCTGGCCCGAGTTCGGCCGCAACGCGCTGATCGCCGCCATTCACGAGTACCAGACCCGCGACCGGCGGTTCGGCGGGGTCGACACCGAGGGCTGACATGGCGCTGTACCGCGATCACGCTGTGGTGTTGCGCACCTG
>MDTB01148553.1_pt1 | contig 10927 bp, 8 predicted proteins | sample 811161 | NCBI WGS metagenome assembly MDTB01 (sample SAMN05326650, study PRJNA326480) | marine metagenome | isolation source: seawater | place: Mediterranean Sea | collected 2009 | reverse complement strand
TTAATATTAATAACATATCTTTCGCAAATTGATCGCGGGGTAGAGCAGCTTGGTAGCTCGTCAGGCTCATAACCTGAAGGTCGTAGGTTCAAATCCTACCCCCGCAACCAAATTAACAGATGCCTACTTTACTTAAGTTAGCTTATTTAATTATAGTAATAATTATATCGATTTATTTACTCGATTTTTTATTAGGATTTATATTGTAATCTATAACTATTTAACTTTATTATTTTATAGCTATATAAGAAATTTATGAGTGAGACTAAATATTTATTATTATATCTTTTAATTATATTTTTTTTATTTAATGTATCACAAATTTTTTCAGATACTTCTAATAGACAATACAAACCATTCAATGGTAAATGTGATAGATCTTTTATTGAAAAAAATTTTGGATTTGAAGATTTTGGTTATAGGGTTTTTAATAAAGATATAAAGGAACCTCTTTTCATTCAAGATTGCCCAAAAGAACACGACAATCTAAAAGACTCTTATCAAGTGACATATGGGCATGTAGTAATAAATAATTCTCAATATTTTAGATGGAATGAATTTGAAAGTTCTGAAAATTATAATGCAAGTTATCTTATATTAGGTGACTCCACCTCATGGGGTGTGGGAATGTCAGTCAATTCTACATATCCATATCTACTCCAAAAAAAAGTAAAAAATAAAAATATTATTGTTAATTCTTTGACATTACCTGGAGCTCCGTTAGAGTCACATTATAAAAATCTAAAACAGTATATTGAATTTTTGAAGCCTTCTCATATTATTATTTCTATGTATCATAATGATATCGAGTCTACAGAAAAACCACTTTATTATTATCAATATGAAAAATTTTCATCATATTTAGAATTTTTGAATAGTATTAAATTAAATAATATTAGTTTTGTTATAAGAAAATTATTAATTAAAAATTCAAATTGGATTTATTTACAGGACAAAGCATATAAAGATAAATCTAGTTTTCATTGGATAAATTTTAAAAATAATTTAATAAAAATAAAAAAATTAGCTCAAGAGTATAATATTGAGGGACCAATTATAATGCTTATGAATGGACCGTATGAGCAAAAAATTATAGATTTTAACAAACCACCAGATGGTTATAAATTATGGCTCTCATGGTACGATGAAATAAGAGTTGAAGCCTGCAATCAGGGTTACTATGTATTTGACAATGTAGAGAGCATTATCAAAGAACTTAATAATAAAAAACTTACAGTCAATGATTGGGATTATCATCCGGGAGAAGATTTACACAAGTTATATTTTAAAAACTTGCTTTTTAATATAAATATTTTTAACAATATAAAACCTTTAAAAAAGTATTGTTAGGATCTTAAATCATAGAGGATATTCTATAGAATAAAGTCGTAGATTCCTTAAAGATATGAAGATTCCAATTCCAAAAAAAATAAAACAAAAAAATCCTTTAAATGAGGATTTACTCTCTATTAAACCTAGTAAATTAGCAAAACTTACAATAATAAAAGGTATGATTAAATAAGGATCAAAAACTTTTGCATGAATAACAGTCGATTGAGTAAATAATAAAGCATATGGAACATAAGCTCCAAAAGAAATAATTCCTATAAAAATATTTTGCTTTTCAATTTTTTCAATATTTTTTGAATAAGCTGCTTTATACACATTGAGTGAAATATAAATCAGTATTGAAAATATAGAAAAAAGCATAAGTTCATACCATTGATATATGTAAACCGACTCCCTTATTCTATGGAATATTAAATTTAAATAAGAATAATAATATGACCTATCACCATCTAACCCACTTCTAAAATTAAATGAACTACCAAGTAGCTCAGTACTACTATTAGCTTTTGCTATAAATATTTGAAAAAAGAATAATAAAAGTGACAAAATAAAAGGTAGAAAAATAATTAATGAAATAGTTTTAAAATTTAAAAATTTTTTATCTAGCAAAAGATATGTTAAAATAAAAAATAATAAAAATAATATTGCTACATAAAGAGCTGTGTATGTTAAAAAAAATACTGTCAACACCATAATAATTTTTAATTTTGAATTTATATTTTTTGGATTTTTCTGAATTTCATAAATAAGATTGATAAAAAGTAAAACAAAGATTGAAGAAATTGCTGTAGGGTAAGCGCCCCAATAGTAAAATAAATTAACTGGAAACGTTAAAAAAAGAAGTTGGCAAGTAAATGCCATTAAGTAAGCGTTTTTAATATTTACATTATGAGATAATAAGATTTTTAATGCTATAAGAGATAAAATTATTGAAGATATAATTAAGTAAAATTGATTTTGATATATATAAAGTTGATAGCTTATTTTGTTAAAAATTGAGTAGTGAATTTTTTGTAATAAGTAACTCGGATGCAAATAGCCCATTCCATCATTTCTGTAAAAGGTCTTTTTCTGTGTTTTTTCTGATGGAATATTATTAAATCTCATTGCTTCACTATCTCTCGGCCATAGACCATAATTATTTATTAACCCATCCTCTAGCCAATAGTTAATAACATTCATATACCTTGGAGGTTGATCTTTAAATGTTTGGTCAATAGCTCTATTATGAACTGTTTGAAATAGGAAAAAGCTTATTAGAATGCCTGTAAAAAAATATATGATAAAGTTATGTTTAGTTTTTATTTGCATTAAAGAAAATTCGTATTGACTCACCTTAATATCAATATGTTAGTTTATCAAATTAAAACAAAAATATGATATATGATTATATAATTGTTGGTTCAGGACATGCTGGTGTCACTATTGCAAAAACATTGTCATTATCTAAAAAACGAATTTTATTAATTGACTACGATGAAAAACTTAAAAATACACAAAAAATAAAAAAAAACCACAAATATACAAGCTCAAGAATTGATAAATCTAATTTTAAACAGTTAACGCAGGAATTTATTATAAAAAACAATATTTTCATAAAAGATTTTGATTTAATTGCTTGCTTAAAAACATCTGGTTTATCAAATATATGGGGTGGTGGTTTTTATTTAGATGAAGATTATGTTTTTAAAAATAATTTAAAAATTAATTTTGAGTCTTTGAAAAAAAATTTCAATATTGATGGTTATTCAAAAAATATTTCAAATAAAAAAATTTTAAATAAATTTCAAAGTAATTTGTTAAAAAACACAAATAATAACGAAATTCAGATATTTGATCCCAATTTTCTTTATAATAAAAATGATGATAACTATTATTGCACCGATGTAGATTTAAAAATATTAAAAAAAAATAGAAATTTTGAATATAAGAATGACTGCTTTTTAGATAATTTTACCAAGGATAATGATATTTTTTATTTAAATACAACAAACTTTATAGAAAAGTTTGTTCTAAAAACTAGGCATTTAATATTAGCCTCAGGCACAATTTCAACTACAAGGCTCATAATAGATTATAAAAAACAATTTAATAAAAAAGTCAGACTTTACCATAATCCTCAAATAGCTCTACTTTTCATAACAAAGAAAAAATTAAATAATGATAATTTTAAAAAACTTCACGCTGAGATTATTTATAAGATCAAAATTAATAAAACATCAATAGCTGTTGGCTCAATTGGCAGCATCAATGTTGAAATAATAGAATTAATTTGTGATCAATATCGATTTATCCCATCCTCTTTGATTAGATTATTACTAAATTTTTTAAAAAATAGAATTATTATAGCAAATTGTTTTTTACCAAATGATTGTTCTCACTCTCATTTAATTCATAATAATGATAAATATATTATAGAGGGAGGAAAAAATATGAATTACAGTTCTGTTAAAAATACTTTTTTAAAAAAAATAAAATTTGCACTCAGAAAAATTTCTTTGTTTTGCTTTTCAAAAGAATTACCATTAGGCTCAGACATACATTATACTGGCACTCTTACAAATCAAAATTTGCTAAATAAAAATTTAAATTTCCAGAACCTTGAGGAAGAAAAAATCTTTATTGTAGATGGCTCAGTAATCCCATCAAACCCTATTTATCCTGCTGGGTATATCATTAACAATGCTGAGTCTGTTGGATTGAAAATTCTTAAAAGTTTGAAAGAAGATGCTTAAATACCAATCAAGAATAAAGATATATTTAATTAATTTTTTTTTTATTAAATTTTTTTTTAACTTATTATTGTCTAAAATATTAAATAATAAAAAAATTGTAAATCAATTAGAAAGAAATCTATCAAAACTATATAACACTAACCACTCTAAATTTATCGGTCAATGCAGAGAGGGAATTTATTGGTCTATAAAATATATAATTGATAAGACTGGGAAAAATGAAGTAATATTGTCTCCCTATACTTTATTTTATGTAATTAATATGATCATTAATGCAGGTGGAAAGCCAGTATTTGTTGATTTGAAGTATAATAGCCTTGAAATAAATCCAAATCTTATAAAAGAAAAAATTAATAAAAATACTTCGAGTATACTTCTTACTAACCTGAGTGGTGTCAGTAGTGACATTGATTATATAAAAGATTTAGCAACTAAAAAGGGTATCTGTCTAATAGAAGATATGGCTGTATCATTAGGTAGTTCATTAAATGATAAAAATAAATATTGCGTATATGGCGACATAGGAATTTTAAGCTTTCAAGCAATGAAAAATATACAATGCATAAATGGTGGTGCATTAATATATTCAAATAATGATTTTAATAATTGGTTAAATGTCAATATTTTCAATCTTAAAGAGCAAAGTAATATATTTCTTTTTAAAAGGTTGTTTTATATCTTTATTGTGAATTTTTTTACAAATACAAAAATAATAAACTTTTATTTCTTTAAACTTATCAAATTTGCCTATTTAGAGAATAAAAATGAAATTCTAAAATTTATTAGACCTGATCATGAACCTTATTTAGAGGAAATTTTTCCTTCTTACTATTTTAAAAAAATTACATTGACTCAAGCAAAGTTTGTTTCTAACCAATTAGAAAACTTAGAAATTAACAACGAAAAAAGAAAAAAAAATGCATATATTTATCGAAAAACTTTATCAAAAATAAAAGAAGTCACCATATTAGATGATCAAAATTTTGCTTATAAAAACTATCTAGAATTTCATATTTTATGTGAAAATAGAGATAAATTATTTTTTTTCTTATTAAGTAAAAATATTGACGTAAGAAAATTTTACTATCGGAACTGCTCTTCCCTTGAAATATACAGAAAATTTGCATCAAAATGTATTAATGCAGATAATATTGAAAATCTAATAATAACTCTTCCTTGCTATCCTAGTTACTCAAAATTTAATATATATAAAATAGTAAATGCTATTACAGAATTTTATGAAAAATGATAAATAGTTATTTTGAACAAAAAAAAGACCCAATTGATAAATTATCAATATCAGTATTTAGAAAACACTCTATCGCATCTTTTGGGGAATTTACTATTGGCATTCCGTTGACATTGAACGAAGTATTAAGAAGTAAAGGAACATTAGATTTAATATAAAAAGATTTTATTAAATCATAATACATAGAACCTTCACCTACACTTTGAACTCTTGCGGTTCCGTCAATATGAACTACTGGTGAAATTAAATCTTTTTTTTCGTCTTTAGCTTTAAATGTATGTGTCATAAAAGGAGATGAATTACCATAAGTAAAAAAATAATTATTTACTTCATTTGCAAGAACTGATGGTGCAAAAGGTCTATAATTTTCTCTATTCTTAATCTTTTTATTGATTAGATCTTTCATATTTTTTATTGTTGGATTAGCTAATATACTTCTAGCACCTAAAGCTCTTTGTCCAAATTCAGTTCGATCTTGAAACCAACCAATAACATTACCTTTATGTAATTCAGATGCAGTTTTTTCTATTATTCCTTCATTAGGAATATAATAATTTAATGATTTTTTATCCAAAATATCTTTTATCTCTTGATCACTCCAATCATTACCTAAAAATGCGTTTTTGATTTCCTTTCTAGTAAATTTATCTGAAAAATTTTCACTTTCCAAAAATGCTGCACCTATGGCACAACCGTCATCAGCAGAGGCAAAATTCAAAAATACATTTCTTACAATTCCACTTTTAACTAAATCACCAACAGCTGAACAATTCATAGAAACACCACCAGTCAAGCATACATCTTTAATTCCTGTAATATTTACTGCATTTTTTACATATTTTAAAAAACACTCTGATAACTTTGCTTGAAAAGATGCCGAAAGATTAATGTCCCTCTCACTTGGATTTTTACTATATTCACTTGGAGATCCAAATATTTTAGTAAATTCTTTTTGGTTATAAAGGGGCAATCTACCAACAGGAAAGTCAAAATATTTTTCATTTATTTCAAAAAAATTTTTCTGATTTGAAATCATATTTTCAATTACATCAAAATATTTTTTTTCACCATATGGTGCCATACCCATAACTTTGTATTCATCGAAATTTGGGACATATCCTAAAAACTGAGTGAATGATGCATAAAATTCACCAAGTGAATTGGGCCATTCAACAGATCCTAGTTTTTTAATTATCTTACCTTCACCTATGCCGAACCATGCAGTTTCCCATTCTCCAACACCATCTATGCTTATTATTGTTGCCTTTTCAAATGGGGAACAATAAAAGACACTTGAAGCGTGACAAAGATGATGATGATGAAGATTAATCTTACCTCTGTAAGTTGGATAATATTTTTTTACTAATTTTTCTATGTTTTCATATTTCTTTAATTTAAGATATTTGTAAACATAATCTTTTAAATAAAAAGGTTTCTTTATCGCATATTTCAATCTTTTCCAAAAAAAACTCTTTGAGTCAAAAAAAAATCCAATTGAATGTATGTCATCTATATCCAATTTTTGTGATTTTAAACAAAAATCTATAGAGTTCTTAGGAAAAGAGCTATCAAACTTAATTCTAGTATATCTCTCTTCTTCTGCAGCTGCTAGAAGATCACCACTATCATTCACTAAAGCCGCAGCAGAGTCATGATGACCTAGTCCAACTAAGCCTAAAAAATATTTCATATATTATATTTAGCCATATATTTTGAATTTGATATATTAAATTTAGTTAATAGTTGAATATAAATGATTAAAAAAAATTATAAAGTTTCAATAGTAGTTCCTGTTTATAATGAAGATGAAAATATTAATTTTTTTTATAATAATTTTATTACTTTTAAAAAAAAATCGAAATATATAAAAAATTACGAAATTTTGTTTATCGATGATGGCAGTATTGATGACTCTGCAAAAAAAATCAAATCTATAATCAAGAAAGATAAAAACGTCAAGATCATTTCATTTACAAGAAACTTTGGTGTCAATTTTGTATTCAAAGCTGGATTAGATCATTTTAAAGGTGATTGTATGATTTTTATTGATGCAGATTTGCAATATCCTTTTTATGTGATTGATGACTTTTTAAAAGAATGGAAATTTGGAAACAAGATAGTTTTTGCTAAAAGATTAGGTTATAAAGAAAAAAAATTTCTTAGGCTAATTGGATTTATTTTCATAAGAATATTTAATATGATATCTAGAATTAAATTGGATTTTGATACTTCATACACTTGTTTACTAGATAATTCTGTTGCAAATATTCTTAAAAATCTAAAAGAAAAATCAAAATATTATCCAGCGTTAATTAGATGGTTAGGTTTTAAAATAAGATATGTTACTTGTAAGATAAATAAAAGAGTATCGGGAGAGTCGAAGATTGGTTTTTCATATAAATCTAGAGAAGCGATAAATGCAATAACAAATTTCACAGCCGCACCTTTAAAAATTCTCACAATAATTGGTTTTATTATATCAATTGTAGCTATTATTTTAGGACTATACATTTTGATTAGTTCAATAATTAGAGGTATAGAAGTCCCAGGCTATCCTTCAATTTTTTTATCTATTCTTTTTATGGGAGGTCTTCAATTAATTAGCATTGGAATATTAAGTGAATATATTTCAAAAATTTATGAAGAAGAAAAAGCAAGACCTGATTATATTATTAAAGAGAAATTAGGTTTATAAAAATTATTATTTAATTAATAATTTATTAAAATTTTAATTTTTTATTATATGGATAATTATACTTAAAAATTACATACAAAGCCTCAAATGCATGAATTAGTTTTATTTTTTTTCCATCGCTATAATTTCTTCCATAATAATCTATACTAGTTTCAATAATCACAATACCTAACTTAGATATTTTAGCAGTAACTTCTGGACAGAAACCAAAACCATTTTCCTCTAATTTAATCGATTGTAAAGTTTCTGTATAAAATGCTTTGTAACACGTGTGCGCATCTGTTAAATTTTGTCCATTTAAAATATTAGATATTTTCGTTAGCATATAGTTGGCGAACATACTGAAATATGGCCTTAAACCACTTGGTCTAGTCCTCAAACCACCTTTTAGAACTCTAGATCCATAAACAACTAAATTATTTTTGTTTAATAAATCAACTATTTTAAGATAATTTTGAGGATTATATTCTAGGTCAGCATCTTGAATAATTGTGAATTGACCACGAGCTAAATTTATTCCAATATTGCAAGCATTCCCTTTGCCCATATTTTTCTCTAAAAAGATTACCTTATTATAAAGATACTTGTTATTTTTTAGTAAAATATTAGTTTTATCTAAAGATCCATCACTAATAACTATTACTTCTTTATGAATTTTTACTTTATTAATTTTTTTTAAAATTTGAATGATAGTCTTTTCCTCATTATAAACAGGCATTATGATCGACAATTTATATTCAGTAGACATTAAATCTTAAAATATATAAAAAATAATAATATAGAAATTAATTATAGATTATTTTTTTTTTAATGCTTCATTTAAAGCTTATTTTTTTTCCTGTTCTTATATTATTCAATATTTTAGGTTACTCTATTGTTTTTAAAAAAATATTTAAACTAGAAGATCAAAATTTATTTAATAATTTAATTTACGGTTCTTTATTAATTGCAACTTTAAGTTATGGTATAAATTTTTTTTCCCCTCTAACTTTAATAATAACTAATATTTTTTTTGCTATTTTTACTATTTTAGGATTTTTTTATATATTCAATATTAAGAATGTAAAAGAATACTCTCTAATTTTTTTGATTTTATCTATTGTTTCTTTAATGACCTATTACTCTAAATCTTATAACGATTACGAATTATATCATTTACCTTATATGGAATTAATAAGGAAATTCAAAATTATTTTTGGTATTTCAAATTTAGATTTTAGATTTGGTCACAGTTCTGTCTTACAAAATATATCTGCATTTCAGTACAATAACTTGATGGGATATGATAGTTATATATTTTTTTCGCCTATTCTAACAGTATCTTCAATTATTTTTCTTCTTAGATATATGTATAAAACTAAAGACATAAAAATATTTTTAATTTCTTTAATAATAATAATATTCTACGCAATACATGCATCAAGATATAGTTCACTAGGTAATGACTATCCAACACATGCCTTAGCATCAATTCTTATTGTTTTATTCTTAGATACAATTAATAGTTATAAAGAAAATAATAGTATTTTTATTATTTTTTGTCTTTGTACTTTAATAATATTATCTAAATTTTCACTAGTATTTTTTTCTTTCATTCCATTATATTTACTAATTTTCAAAAGAAATGTATTTTTTTTAGAATTTTCTATATATAAAGTTTTATTTTTATTGTTTTTAACTTCTTTATTTTTTATTAAAAATATTGTTAATACATCTTGCCTAGTCTATCCTATTCCTTACTTATGTTTTAATACTACTTGGTCTTTAGATAAATATGAACATGGTTCACCGGAAATAGTATCTGTAATAAGTAGTAGAACAATTAAGAACTACGTTCAAAGTTCCCATGGATATAATTTCCAAAAAAAAAAAGATGATTTTACTAAATCATTTTTATCAGAAGAAAAAAATATCACTATTCATAATTCTTTAAGTGAGTATGAAAAAGAAAATTTTATTGACTTATATTACGTAAAAGATTTTTTAAAATTTAAAAATTGGATTTTCCCGTATCTTAACGGTAATGACTTTTTAAAACTTATTAAAAATGTTTTATTACTGAATTTTATATTGTTTTTTGTAATAATATTATTTCTTGAAAAAAAAATAAGGTTTTTTAAACAAAATTTATTAAATAAATTAAATTTATTTTTAAAGAAAAATATTTTTTTTGTGTTTTTTATAACCTTCAATTTTATTATATGGTTTTTATATTACCCCCAACTTAGATATGGTTTTTCATATTGCATAATTTTTTTCTTAATACCACTGCTGATATATTTTGAGGGGGTTAAATTTGAGTTAATTGAAATAAAATTAATTAAAATATCCAAAATATTAATATTAATATCTTTGATCTATTTTTTATATTTTAATTTTATTAAAATTTCTGAAAATTATTCCTCCTTTAATGAAAATATATTAAATTATAATTATTCTGAAATTATACAGATTAATTCTGCAAGAAATTTTAAAGAAAAACTTATATCTAATGCATTTATAATAAGGGAGCCCTTAAATGGACCTTGTGCAAATACAGAGCAATTTTGCACTATTATGTTAAGTGAATTTGAGAGATCTGAAAGGTCTATTTATATTAACAAATGGCGATATTTAACAATAAAATGATTATTTTTTTAACAAATGCATTTGACAAAGTTTTAAGAAAGTGTAGATATAGTCTACTTTTTATTTGATTCATTGGGCTATTTATTGTGTACCAGTGATTCTTGCTCTTTATTTTTAGTTAATATGAAATGAATAGACGGTGGGTTTATAACGTCAAATTTCGATCAAGCTTTCATTCGATAAGAATGCTAGCTCGTTATTTTGGCGTCTAACCTACGTCAATTTAAAACTTTGTTTTTTATGAGTAGGTAATTCAACTTAAGAGTTTGA
>MDTB01107969.1_pt1 | contig 10928 bp, 12 predicted proteins | sample 811161 | NCBI WGS metagenome assembly MDTB01 (sample SAMN05326650, study PRJNA326480) | marine metagenome | isolation source: seawater | place: Mediterranean Sea | collected 2009 | reverse complement strand
GCTCCCATAGTGAGACTCCTTTTTTTTGTTAGTGATCTACGTGTATAGCCATTCCAATAAAAACGGCTGTTAATAATGCAAAAACATATGCTTGAATAACTGCAACAAGTAATTCTAGCATAGTTAACCCTAGTGCAAGCGAAATTGAAAAAGGAGCAATACCAAATCCAGCAAGTCCCCCTAGTTCCGCAGTAGCACTAAAAATAAATGTAATAAATATAACTAAAGCAATGTGTCCACCCATCATGTTACCAGCTAACCTAAGTGTAAGAGCTAATGGACGAATGAAAAGTCCCATAAATTCAATGGGTACAACAATAAAGTATAACGGCCAAGGTAATCCTGAAGGTGCTAAATTTTTCCAATGTTGAACAAAACCATATTTTTGAATACCTGCACCAATAAATGCAAAGAAAGTGATGGTCGCGATAGCAAAAGTAACATTAACATTGGCAGTAACCGTATGACCGCCTTTTGATAATAAATATAAAATATTATCTTTATTCAACATATCTAACTGATATCCGATTTTACCAATTAAGCCTGTGAAGTCAAAAATTGGAATTAAACCTAAAATATTTCCAAAAAGTACAAAGAAAAATATTGTATAAACTAAAGGTGCCCAATCTCTGTATTCCTTTACCCCGACAAAATTCTTCAAAACATCATCCCTTAAAAAAATGACAAACATCTCAATGATGCTCATGAATTTATTAGGAATATTTTTCTTATGAGAAATATATGCCTGAATTAAAGTAATAAGGGTTGTAACAACAATGGTTGATACAAAAAAAAGTAAAAAAACGTGCTTGGTAATCCCAAGATCAATATAAAAAAGGGAATCAGGCGTTAATCCAAAAAAACTTGAGATCTTTTCGGATAGTGAATTTAAAAATTCAAATTCGAAAACATTTTTTTTGCTGTTAGCGACATGGTCAATGGCATATTGTGAAGCCTGATCCATTGTCCATTCTTTTCCAACTTTTTCACCAACAAACATCGACGAAATATAAATAGAAACGTACAAGGAAAAACAGAAAAAAAAGTTTAATTCTTAATTATTATTATTTACCTGATTATATGCACGATAGGAAGCATGAAAAACCCCTATGATTATTATAAGAATTGTCCAAAAATCGTTAAAAATAAAAAAAGCAATTAACAACCAAGAGACTATGATACCTAGAAATTCAAAATATACTGAATAACTTTCTGCAAGAATTCTACTTAAAGGTTTTTTATTACTCATCAATGATTATATCACATCTACCCGAAAATTGCGCTCCATCTTCAATTGTGAGAACCTTGTATTGTAGATTCCCAACCAATTCACAACCTTTCAATAGTTCTGCAGGACCATTAATTTGAGCATCACCTTCAATGAACCCGTTGATTTGAATCATTGTTGCCTTAACATCACCAAATATCTTACCACTTTTAGCAAGCTGTATTGCACCGCTAGTATGGACGAATCCTCTTATTTCTCCGTAAATGGTAATATTACCATTTAATATAATATCTCCATCAATTGATACATCTTCAGCAATTATTGTTTGGCTATTGGTCGATTTAGTTTGAATTTTCATTATTTGTTAATTTATCGGATTTTAATTTAAAATCTTCAAAAAAAGTATTTGGATTTATTGCAACACCATCTTTCCAAATTTCAAAATGTAGATGTGGGCCTGATGACATTCCAGTATTTCCCATTTTAGCTATAATATCTCCTGCTGAAACTTTGTCACCTTTATTAAAAAATAAATCTTGATTGTGGTAATAGTGAGATAAATATCCATTTTGATGATCAATAATTAAAAAATTTCCGAAGTCATTTGAATAATCGCTAAAAACAACGAGCCCATCCGCAGTTGAAAAGATAGGGGTTGATACTTCATTTACAATATCAATACCAAAATGTTTTGTATCTGAATCAAATTCTCTACTTATTAACCCTCTTGCAGGCTTTACAGATGGTAGATTATTTGCAACCATATATCTAATATTTTTTTCATTTAAATTATGTGATTCTTCAGTGCCAATGATTGAATCAATATATGTTTTCATTTGGACTATTTCATTCATCGTTTCATCAATATCATTTATGATCTCTTTTTGTTGTTTTATCTCGTTATTTATAGCAGAAATTCTCAAATACTCCTTAATAATTGGGGAGGACATAAATAAAAGAGTAAGTGAAGTTATTAATAAGGTTGTTAACGCTGATAAAGAAGCAAAAAAAGTAAATTTTGTAAATTCAATTTGCCAGCTTTTGTCAGAAAAAGGGGAAATAAATAAAATTTTGTATTTGCTAAGTTTCATGAAATTGGATTAATCAGGTTTAATTGATTTTAGCTTATCTAAAACTCTATTTACTGTTTTTTTGTCAAAGCTAATTTTAATGAATCCTTTCTTATTTTTATTATTCTGCTTGATTATTACTCTTTCACCAATAAGCCTTGATAGTGAATTTTGTACGCTTTGTAATTGAGGAGACACTCTATTACTTTTTAAAACTAATGACTCTGTTTTTCTAACTGAAATTTTTTCTTTTAAAAGTTTTTTCCATAAACGAACCATTCCTTGAGACGTTTTATTTTGAAGGATTACTCTTGCTTGCCCAGCATTTATATCTCCTTTCAAAATACTTTCTTGAATTTGGCCAGGAAGCTTAAGTAGTCTAAGTGTATTTGATACTGCAGGCCTAGACTTCCCAACTGTTTTAGCAATTTCAGTAATTGAAGATTTTAGATTGTCTTGCAAATATTTAAACCCTTTTGCTTCTTCAATTGGATTAAGATCTTCGCGCTGGATATTTTCTATTAAAGCCATATACATTATATCTTTATTAGATTTAGCATCTATAACATATGCTAAAATTCTTTTCTTATTTAAAAGCTTGTGTGCCCTATATCTTCTTTCTCCTGCAACAATAATATATTTGTTTTCAATTTGTTTAACAGTTATCGGACTAATTAATCCTTTTTCTTCAATTGATTGAGCCAATTGCTTTAAAGATTTATTTTCAAAACTTTTTCTAGGCTGATTAGGATTTGGTTTAATTTTACTAATTAAAATACTGCTTTGACTAAAGTCCTCTAAGCTAGATTTTGAAGGTGTAAGAAGTGCTCCAAGTCCTTGACCTAGATTTTTATTTTTTGCCATTTATGATCTCCAATGCTAAATCCATATAATCTTTAGCTCCAGAACAATTTACGTCATACATAATTGCCGGCTTACCATCATCTGGAGCTTCTGCTAATCTTACATTTCTGTTGATTCTGGTATCAAATAATTTATTTTTAAAATTTGTTTTTAACAAACCTTCAACTTTCTTAGAAAGTTTTAGTCTTTTGGTATGCATAGTTATAAGTAAGCCAAGTATACTTAATTTATTATTTATGTTTTCTTTAACTATTTTTATGGTCTCTTGTAAACTTTTTAGTCCTTCTAGTGCAAAAAATTCACTTTGAATTGGGATAAGCACATCTGTAGAAGCAGTTAAAGCATTTAAAGTAAGCAGACCTAGCGATGGAGGACAATCTATTAATATATAATCATAATTTTTTTTAACTCGATTAATTAGCTTTAAAAGCTTTTTTTCTCTGTTCGAAATAGATACTAATTCTACTTCACAACCAACTAAATTAGTATCGGCTTTAATAAAATCTAGGTATTCAATATTTGTATCAGATATTACATCTCTCATCTTTTTGTTGCCCATCATTGCGTCATAGATAGTTGGATCGCAATCGATAACAAAATTATTCAATCCTGTAGTTGCATTTGCTTGAGGATCAAAATCGATTAGTAGTGTTTTTTTCTCTAAAATTCCTAAACTGGCTGCTAAATTAATTGCAGTAGTAGTTTTTCCTACCCCACCCTTTTGGTTTATTATAGAAATAATTTTTTTCATTTGAATAAAAAATTTAATTGGTTAAAAGGGTAATACAAAGTTTTTAAAAAATCATTTTATATCCCTTAACTTACGTTGTGAATTCAAAAATTTTAATAACGGGCTATAATGGAGAATTAGGAAGCAAAGTTCTTGATTTTCTAATTCATAAAAATCATTCAATTATTGGTATAGATTTAGATAAAAAAGTGACCCAATCTAAAGATATTGAACTTATTCAGGGTTCAATTTTAGATAAAGAATTAATACAATCAATTTTCGATAATAATATTATTTCAGAGGTATATCATTTTGCTGCTATTTTGAGTCAAACTGCTTCAAGCAATCCTAAACTAGCTACAGAGGTCAATGAAAATGCTTCAATAAATCTTATAGATCATACAATAACTCATGGGATTAAAAATAATATTAAAGTAAAATTTTTTTTTCCAAGCTCAATTGCAGTATATGGGCCTAGAAAAATTTTAAATGCCTCTGAAGTTGATATTATTAAACCAATAACAATTTATGGGAAAAATAAATTAGCAGTTGAACAATACGGGACAAAAAAACATGCTAAATATGTTGAAGGTAATAATGGTTTTGACTTTAGATCAATAAGACTTCCTGGAGTAATAAGTAATGATATCATACCCAAAGGAGGAACTACAGACTACGCACCACAAATGATCAATGCTGCAGTAAATAATAAACAATATGCATGCAAGCTTTCTAAAGAAACCATTTTACCATTTATTAGTATTAATAAAACAGTTTCGTCAATAAAACAATTGATGGAGAAAGATAATATAAATTCACCCTTAAGAGTATTTAATATTCAGGAAGCAAATTTTTCTGTTAACGAATTGTATGAAGTCATTCGAAAAGAGTTAAATGAATTTGAAGTAAAATATTCAATTGATAATAAATTTCAATCAGTTGCAGATTCATGGCCTTCAAGTTTAAATTGTTATAAGGCAAAAAAAGAATGGAATTTTTCAGTAACAGATAATTATGAAAAATTTATTAAAAACATTATTAACGAAATGATGAGTAAATGAAGAAAGTTGATCAAATACTGACCGCAGAGCTTGACAAAATAAAAAATCAAGGTACTTATAAAAATGAAAGAGTAATTCAGACAGCTCAAGAAGCTGAGATTAATGTTTTAGGTAAAAAAGTCTTAAACTTTTGCGCAAATAATTACTTAGGGCTAGCAAATAACTCTTTAATAAGAGACGCAGCAATAGAAGCTATAGAAAAATGGGGTTTTGGATTAGGTTCTGTAAGATTTATATGTGGAACACAAACAATTCACAAAGAATTAGAAGAAACAGTAAGTCAATTTTTAAATATGGAAGATACTATTTTATATTCCTCATGTTTTGATGCTAATGGCGGTTTATTTGAAACTATATTATCAGAAGAAGATGCTGTTTTTTCTGATGAATTAAACCATGCATCTATCATTGACGGAATACGATTGTGTAAAGCAAAGAAATATAGGTACAAAAATTGCGATATGAGGCACCTCGAAAATCAACTTAAAAACTGTTCGTCAAGAATTAAGTTAATTGCAACTGACGGAGTATTTAGCATGGATGGAACTATTGCGCCTGTAGATAAAATCGTTGAGCTGGCTTCGCAATACGATGCTTTAGTTATGGTAGATGATTGTCACGCTACTGGTTTTGTAGGCTTGCATGGTAAAGGAAGTGCTGAGCATCACAATGTTTTAGATAAAGTTGATATCATTACTTCAACATTTGGAAAAGCTCTAGGAGGAGCTTCTGGAGGATTTGTATCCGCCTCATCAAATATTATTGATACATTAAGACAAAAATCTAGACCATACCTTTTCTCAAATAGTTTGGCTCCCGCATTAGTTGTTGCATGTATTAAAGCTTTTGAAATAATTAATAATAAGCCAGAATTAATTACAAAACTTCATGATAATACAACTTATTTCAGAAAGAAAATAAAAGAGATAGGATTTGAAGTTAAAGGCGATTCTCATCCAATTGTTCCTATTATGATTTATAATGAAAATAAAACTATAGATTTATCTGAAATGCTTTTAGAAAAAAATATTTATGTAATTCCATTTTCTTTTCCAGTAGTTCCAAAAGATCAAGCCAGAATAAGAGTACAGCTTTCTTCAATACATAGTAGAAAACAATTAGACTATGCTATTGAAGCATTTTATGATTGCGGAAAGAGCTTAAATATTATTTAAAAAATTAGTGAAAAAAGCACTTAATGTATTAAATTCACTCACTTATGGATAGTTCAATAAGAAATAGGCTATTAACAATACTTTTCATTTTTGGATTGGGAATTTATGCTCTCTTTCCATCCTTACGCTATGCAATGCTCAGTGAAGAAGATATATCTAATCTTTCAAAAGAAGATGCTGATTATTTTGATGAAAAAACTATTAAACAAGGACTAGATCTAAAAGGTGGTATTTATATAGTATTAGAAGTTGATCTTCCACAATTAGTAAATAATCTTGCAAAAAATAAAGATAAAAATTTCGATCTTTTCCTTAGTGAATTAAAAAAAGAATATAATAGCAGCCCTGGTGATTTCTTTACAATCTTTGGTCAATTAGCAGATCAAAACGATTTAAAACTACCAAGATATTTTATCAATTATGGTAAAACTAAAGATCAAATTATTACGCAGCTTTCACTTCAATCTGAAGATTCTATTAAAAGAGTTATTGAAATTATTCAAAACCGTGTTGACCAATTTGGTGTTGCTGAACCAACAATTCAAAAACAGGGTAATAATCGTGTTATTGTTGAACTTGCTGGTATCCAGGATTCTGAAAGAGCAAGAGATCTACTACAAAGTACAGCTTTGTTAGAATTGATGATTGTTAAAGATGTCGAAAGTACCAATGCTTTAATTAGGCAACTTGATAGTATCACTTCTACCTCAATGGGTAAAGTTGTTAAGAGTGAAAATGATATTAACGAATTATTTGATACAAATGAAACTAACGATTTAAATTTTTCTTCAATGCTAATATCAGTTGGTGGAAATCTGGCTATCTCATCTAAAGATTTAAGCTCTTTGAAAAATATTTTATCGCAAGATAATGTAAAGCAAATTTTAGATGCTACTAATAGCACTGTCTTGACAAGCAATTCTGCAATTGCTCTTGTAAATGAAATTGGAGAAGAAGAAGAATTTTATACACTATTTCATTTATTCAATAATGCAGAACTAACTGGTGGTGTGATCGAAGATGCACAGATGAGATTAAGTCAAGCTGGCGTTACAGCAGGACAAGCTGTTGTGGAAGTTGAAATGAATAGTGAAGGCTCTAGAGAATGGGCTAGAATAACTGGTGCGAATATTAATAATAGAATTGCTATTGTTTTAGATAGAAAAGTACATATGGCTCCTGTAATTAGAAGTCAGATTTTTGGAGGAGGAACAGTAATTGAAGGCTTAGACTCTATTGAAGAAGCCGAAGATATTGCCATTGTATTAAGAGCTGGAGCGCTTCCGGTTCCTGTTACTATTGCTGAAGAAAGAACTGTCGGTGCATCTTTGGGAGCAGACTCCGTAAGTAAAGGAACATATTCAATGGCTATCGGATTGTTGCTCGTTGTTATTTTTATTGTTCTGTTTTATAAATTATCTGGTCTTATCGCAAGTTTCTCTGTTATGTGGACCTTAATATTACTCTTGGGTGTTCTTGCTTTATTGGAAGCAACTTTAACCCTACCGGGTATTGCTGGTTTAATATTAACCGTAGGTATGTCGGTTGACGCAAATGTTATTATTTTTGAAAGAATTAAAGAAGAATTAAGAAATGGAAAATCTGTGAGGTCAGCAATCGATTCTGGTTATGAAAGAGCTATAACAACAATTGTTGATGCAAATTTAACAACAGGTATAGCTGCTGCAGTTTTATATCAATATGGAAGTGGACCAATCAAAGGATTTGCTACTGTTCTTTTTTGGGGAATCATTGTTAGCATGTTTACTGCTATAATTGTCACAAGATTTGTTTTTGACTTTGTTACATCAAGAAAAAATATTGAAAAGTTGAGTATATAATGAAGTTTATGGAAAATACTAAAATCAATTTTATGAAATTTAAAAATATTGGCTTTGCATTATCCTCAGCAATGGCTCTTGGTTCTTTAATTTTATTATTAATGGGAGTCAATTTAGGAATAGATTTTAAAGGTGGTACTGCCATCGGAGTTAGTTTTACAGATGATATATCTATTGAAGATATTAGAAATTCTTTGAAAACGGTTCCAATCAATAATTCTAATATTGATTTAAGCGCAGAAGAAGTTAAATATTTTGGTAGTAATAGTGATGTCATGATTAAAATCAAAACTCTTGAAAATGAACCAGAGAACTTTGGACAGTTAGTAATTAATCATTTATATAGTTCACTAAATGATAAAGCTCCTGAAAATAAAAATGATTTTATTTTATCTCTTGGCTCTGTAAGTCCCAAAGTTGGATCAGAACTTAGTGGGAAAGCTTTATGGTCAGTAATTTCAGCTCTTGTTCTAATATTGTTCTATATTTCAGTCCGATTTGAGTTTAGGTTTGCTCTTGGAGCTATCTTAGCATTAGTACATGATGTTGTAATTACATTAGGAATCTTTTCGTTAACTGGTTTTGAAATTACTCTAAGCACGGTTGCAGCTTTTTTAACTATTGTAGGGTATTCATTAAATGATACAATTGTCATTCTTGATAGAATTAGAGAAAATATGAAATCATCGGGTACTGTAATGTTTGAATCTACAATTAATAAAAGTATAAATCAGTCATTGAGCCGAACATTGATAACCTCTTTAACTACATTATTAGTTATTGTTGTTCTACTTATTTACGGTGGTGAAGTTATAAGACCATTTTCATTTACAATGCTAGTGGGTGTGATTATTGGAACATACTCAAGTATTTATATTGCAAGTGCACTACTTGCAACTATCTATCAGAATTCTAAGTAATGAATAATAGAATTCTATTTCCTTTTATAGCTTTGTGCTTGATATGGGGCTCCACATGGTATTTTATAAAAATTTCTCTTAACGCTGGAGTTCCTCCTTTTTATGGGGTTGGTCTACGTTTTTTATTTTCCGGATTGTTATTTTTCATTTATTTATATTTTAAAAAACTATCTATACCTTTTACACCTCAAGCGATAAAGCTATACCTATCATTTGGTCTATTAAATTTTAGTTTATCTTATGGAATGACATATTGGGCAACACAATATATTTATTCTAGTATATCATCAATACTATGGGGTCTTTTCCCTTTATTTACAAGCTTAATGGCTCACTTTATGATAAAAGACGATCCAGACGAAAGGCTTAATAAAAATAAAATAAGTGCATTGATAATGGGTTTACTAGGAGTGGCTACTATGAGTGCCAATCAAGAAATTGATCTTGCTTCTCAATCATTTTCAGCAATATTAGTGCTTATTAGCGTTATTATCATCGCTGCTTATCCTAGTGTTCAATATAAAAAATATAACGACGAAGTTGGTCCTTTTCAAATGAATGCAGTTTGTCAAGTAATGACAGGTATTGTTATGCTTTCAATGTCTTCTTTATTCAATGAAGATTTAACTGTTATAGTTTGGAATAACGAGTTAATACTCTCTACGCTCTACTTAACTATTTTTGGCGGTTTTGTATCTTGGGGAATCTATTTTTGGCTGTATCAATATTTAAATGTCACTCAAGTTACATATGTTGCTATTTTTCCACCTATTGTTGCTATTTTCTTAGGATGGGTATTTCTAGGTGAAATATTATCATTTCAAGAAATAATTGGAACTTTACTAATTTTAGGTAGCTCTGTACTAATCTATAGGAAATAGGACTATTTTTTTAATAAATTAAATTATGATAGAAAAAATTAAATCTAATTTACTTGCTGGTATTGCAACCATTGTACCTCTGGCACTCACAGTGTACGTATTACAAGTTACATTAGAGGTTACGATCTGGATTGGGGGAACCGTTGCAGAACCGTTACAAAAATTTGTAGATGTAACATTTCCTGGATTTGGATTATTAAGCTCTTTGGTAGGACTTCTTATAGTATTCTTGGCGTTATTTATTTTTGGTGGATTAGCTAGAAACGTTTTTGGTAAACGAGTTGTCAAATGGTTTGAAGGAATTTTCAAAAAAATTCCTTTAATAGATACAATTTACGGAACAACCAAACAACTGATTGAAACTGTTTCAGGTTCAAACAATGATTAGTTTAAAAAGGTTGTCTATGTAGAATATCCTAGAAAGGGAATGTGGACGCTTGGTTTTGTGACCAGCGAATCAACAAATGAAGCCAACGAAGAATTTTACCATATTTTTGTTCCAACTACACCTAATCCTACTTCAGGTTTTTTTCTAATTATCGCAAAAGAAGATACCACTGCAGCGGATATTGATGTTGAAGAAGCATTCAAAATGATTGTTTCAAGTGGAATTGTTGGCAATCATAAAAATTCAATAGTTAAATAAAAAAAAGGAGCACTCAAGTGCTCCTTTCTTTAATAATACCTAAAAGATAAAAGTTTATTAACCTCTACCTCTAGCCATAGGTGCGCGTGATACATCACCGTCTTTATCGATGAAATATAGGAAACCACTTTCACGAGTTACGCCTGCATCAGCTACTTTTTCTGCATTACCGCCACCAGATCCGCCTCTTGACATACCTGAGCGCCATACATTACCATCTTTACCTAAGTAGTATAGATAGCCTTTTTCTTTGCTAACACCTGTTGTTTTTACTTTTTCAGCCATTTTTTATTCTCCTTAAAAGATTATTTATAAGCTTTATTTTTATTACTTCTGTAGTCTACGTCTAAAGATAATTTTTTGCAAGAAATTTCTCGTCGAGACCTCGTCGATAAGTTTTTACAAAAAAGCTTTAAATATTTTTTTATTTGGTTAAATTTGGCCCATGCCCCGGTAGCTCAGCTGGATAGAGCAACGGATTTCTAATCCGTAGGTCACAGGTTCAAATCCTG
>MDTB01180851.1_pt1 | contig 10929 bp, 11 predicted proteins | sample 811161 | NCBI WGS metagenome assembly MDTB01 (sample SAMN05326650, study PRJNA326480) | marine metagenome | isolation source: seawater | place: Mediterranean Sea | collected 2009 | reverse complement strand
TTATTTAATAATTTTTTTTTATTTAAATTAGAATTTACAACTTCTGGTATAATCATTTGATTACTTATAATATTTATCAGATTTGCATATTTTATTCTTACAAAAGGTTTTAATAATAATTCTGTAAAAAAGTTAAGTTTATATATTACTATTTGAGGTATATTTCTTTTCGCAATTTCTAGAGAAGCAGTACCAGAGCAAGTTATGCTTATGTAAACATCTTCATAATAATCATCAAATTTACTCATATCAGTGACAATTATTGTTTCAGTCTTCCAAAATTTAGTAAATTCTTTAATTAAAGAGGCAAGATGAGGCAATGTTGGGATAAAAATTTTAAAGTTTAAATTATTTTTACTTATATACTCTTCAATGTGATTGAAATATTTTATAAGTTTTATTATTTCATTTTGTCTGCTACCTGGCAAAAAAGAAATATACTTATAATTTTTTTTCTTCTCTCTTTTTTTTATATAAAAAATTGGATGTCCTATAAAAGTTTTATTTAAATTTTTAAAATTGAAATAATTTTTTTCGAAATTAAATAGTAAAAAAATTTCATCAAAAATATTTGCAAACTTTTTCGCCCTATATGATCTCCATGCCCAAACAGTTGGAGCAACTATATGTATAATTTTATTTTTGTAATTTGATTTTCTTAACTGATTTACCAAATTAAAATTAAATTCTGGAGAGTCTATAGTCAAAACTAAGTCATAATCATTTTTAATAATGTATTTTTTTAATCTTTTAATCATTCTTAAATATTTTGAAATTGATAATATAATTTCAAAAAGTCCTAATGATTTAAATTCAGACAAATCATAAATTTTATTAGATATATATTTTTCAGATTGTTTTCCACACACGCCATCAAATTGAAATTTATTAATATTCATTCTTGATAAAATATTTGAACAAATATTTTCACCAGATTGTTCTGTACAACATACAAAAATTTTTATTTTTCTCAATTTAGTTCCACTGAGGATATAAATAAATTATTTTCATTGGCATAATCAGTAATTTTGTTCTTATCCAAGATTAAACATTTATTTTTTTGTAAAAATACACCATCATAATTATATTTTTTTAAGCTTTTTATAGTATCCAAACCAATTAAAGGAATATCAATAAGATCACTCTGATTTTGTTTTGAAAATTTAAATAACACTCCATTGTCTTCTTTTCTTTTATATCCTTCACATCTTTTTAATAATTCATCTGTACCTTCTATAGCTTCCAAACCTAGAACTAACTGATTTTGAACTATCATTGCCTGACCTACATCTAATTTTTTATAGATTTGATATATTGATTTTGCTTTTTTTAAATTTAAAAGTGCATTTTTCGAAGGTTTAATCTTTGTTAAATTTATTTCATTTGAAAATAATTCTTTACAATATTTAGTCCAGTTAAAAAAAATATACCCTTTATCTTCGAAGTATTTTCTTAGACTTAATAAAAGATTGTTGTCACCTTTTTTTTCTAATAAAAGATTTTTAGCTAGTAAAAATGTGTGTATGTCAAACCCCAAATCTTTTAATCCTGGTCTTTTTATGCTTCCTGCAAAAATAATATTTTTTATTCTTTTAGTATCTAAAACTTTAAAAATTTTTTTTATTGATAAAATATCAATGTCCACCACATTATAATTAGCATAAAGTCTATTATTGTTATTATTTAAAGATAAAAAAACAACATCATATTTTTTATTCAGAAGTGATTTGCCAATGTAAAGAGGCAAATTACCATCGCCGGCAATTATTCCTATTTTAATCATTTTCGAAAGTGGTAATGCCTCTTTTTGAATTTGAATTTATAAATTCAATTATATCTTTAATTTCTAAAATTTGAGAAACTTGAACAATATTTTTTTTTATATTATTTTCAATTGTATCATTTTTATTAAAAATTATTTTTACTAAGTTTTTAATTTTATTAATTGTATTAGAATTTAAACCTTTTCTTTTTAAACCAATAAGATTTAAACTTTTTAAATTTTCTCTTATTCCTGTGTAAAGACCATATGGGATTATATCTTTTTCAACACCACTCATGCCTCCAATCATCGCAAATTTACCAATTCTAACAAATTGATGAATAGCGGAGTTACCTCCAATTATTGCGTTATCATCAATCTCTACATGTCCAGCTAAAGTTGCATTGTTTGCTAAAATAACATTGGAATTTATCACACAATCATGTGCAATGTGAGAACCTACCATAAATAGGCAATTGTTTTTGATAATCGTTTTTAAACCTCCTCCAATGGTACCTGGGTTAATTGTTACATTCTCCCTGAATTTGTTATCATTTCCAATTTCTAAATAGGACTCTTCATTTTTATATTTTAGATCTTGTGGTTCAGAGCCTATTGATGAATGAGGATAAAAAGAATTATTATTTTTGATTTTAGTATTTCCTGAGACTGACACATGTGAAATTAATTTATTATTTTTTCCTATTTCAACATGGTCACCAATTACACAAAAAGGTCCAATGTATGTGCTTTCATGTACTTTAGCATTTTTTGATATTATAGAAGAAGGATGAAACATTAAACTCTATTAAAATATATTATTAAAATTTATATTATTTTATCATTACAAATTATTACTTATAAGTTATCATAGCAGAGAATTCAGACTCACTTACTTTGACGTTATCTTTAAGGCAGATACCATAAAACTTATAAACGTCTCTTACTCTATTGATAAATTTTACTTCAAATCTTACATCGTCATTTGGTCTTATTGGTTTTCTAAACTTTGCTTTATTTACACTCATAAAAAGAACTGATTTTTCTTGAAATTCTCTTAATTTATATGAAACTACAACACCAGCTGTTTGAGCCATAGCCTCAATAATTATTACACCTGGTACAATTGGATTATTTGGAAAATGACCTTCAAAAAAATAATCATCAGCATTAAATTTTTTATATGCTATTCCATGCTCACCTGGAATCATAACTTCACAAGAGTCAATAAATAGAAAAGGTGATCTGTGAGGAATTAATTCATTTATAGCTTTAATATCTAAAATCATATTTTTTTTCCAAGTTTAATTACTTCCCTCTTCCAAAGATTTATATCCTTTGCTGGAAATCCTGCAACAATCTTATAGTCTAGAATATTTTTTGTTACACCACTTTTAGCAGCAATAGTTACATTATTTCCAATTTTTAAATGACCAGAAAGACCTGCCTGTCCTCCAATTTTAACATAATCTCCAATAATAGTACTTCCAGCTATACCTACTTGAGCAGCAATTATTGCATGTTTACCTACTACGACATTGTGAGCTATTTGTACTAAGTTATCAATTTGAGAGAACTCTCCAATAAATGTTGTGTCAAAAACCGCTCTATCAATTGTTGTATTTGATCCTATTGTCGAATTTTTTTCAATAATTACATTTCCAAAATGATTTATTTTTTTTTTACTATGTTCTTCAAAACCGAAACCTGCAAAACCTATTCTAGCACCTGGCTTAATCTCACAATTTTCCTTGATGGTTGTGTTGGAAATAGAGACATTTTCATATATTACTGAATTATCCTCTATTTTTACATTAGGTCCAATTTTTGTATTTGACCCAATTATTACATTATTACCAATTATGGTGTTTGAACCTATAATACTAAAGTGATCTATTTGTACATTACTATTTATTGTACTATTACTATCTATAAATGAATTTTTAGATATGATTCCATTTGATTTAATTTTATTTCTTCCAAATAATTCTGTTAATGATGCAAATGCTAAATAAGGATCATCAACAATAATTGCTATACAATTTTTTGGAAGATATTTTTTGTATTTACTATTAATAATACATGCTTTTGCACTACATTTTTTAAGTAAACTTAAATATTTAATATTAGAAAAAAAAGAAAGATCGTGTTTATTTGCATTTGAAATAGTATTTAATCCATTAAAAATTGCATCATCTGAAATTTCTGATTGAGCATCAATAAATTGAGACTTAAGTTTTTTTTTAACTTCAAAATAATTAATTTTTTTCAAAACTTTTAAATTCCAATTTTATAGTCATATTGTCAATTTCATTTTTAATTTCATTAGTAATATTTATTTCATTGGCAGCAATTAAATAACTTGTTGAGTCTAAAATTAAATCAATATTATTTTTTTTAGCATATTCTTCTGATAAAACAATTATTAGTTGTAGTATTTTTTTTCTAATTTGAATTATTTCATTTTGATAATGATCATTGTAATCTTTGATTATTTTTAGTAATTCATCATATTTAGTATTGTATTCAAAAATTAAAATACTTAATTCATTATCATTTAACAAAAGTCTGGAATTTTCTATTTCTTGAAATAATTTTTCTACTTTTAACTGATTATCTTTCAAAAAAGAGGAGCCTTCACTCTGACTATTTTCAATTTTTTTAATTATCTCTATATAAGATCGGTTATTATTAATAATTTCTTCTATATCTATAACGGCTATGTTGTTACAAAAAACATTTTGTGAAGAACAAATTAAATAAAAAAAAATAATAATATTGTAAAGTTTTTTCAATCTATATTTCCAACAGAAAATAAAAACATTCTTTTTATATCATAACTTTCATCTTGTATTGGGAAACCCCATGTAAGTGCTATTGGTCCAATTGCAGAATAATATTTTAAACCAAATCCAGCTGATGATCTTAAATTATTATCATTTTTAGTAGGCTTAGTTTTATTTTCCCATAATACACCGTAATCATTAAAAATATTAAAAAATATTGGAAAATCAGAATTATTGGTTAATTCTCTTGAATAATCTAATTTTGCTGTAATTAAATTATTACCACCAATATAAGATGATCTTGAATTTCGAGGCCCAACACCAAATGAGTCAAAACCTCTCAACCATCTACCACCTAACGAAAATTTATTATCAGTCAATATATCATTATTACTTAATGATATAATATTCCCAATTTTACTTTGAATTGAAAAAATATTTTTATCGATATTATAATAATTTTTATATGTAATTATGTTTTTAAGGTAACCATTATTAGAGCTTGTAGGTGTTTCGATGTAATTAGAAAAATTAATCATCCTGCCTTTTTTTGGAAGAATATATGAATTCAGGGTATTGTAAATTAAATTATTCTGTAGTACAAAACTTGCATTTTCGCCTGATGAATTACTAATAGTTGAAGAAACAGTAGATAAATTAGTTACATCATAATTTTTTATTATATAATCCAAATCAATAGAATGGCGAAGTGATGGATTAACATTATAACCGATACCTACACCAGAGGTAAATGTATTGAGTTTATAAGAACTAGAAACAGTAAAATCTTCTTCTTTATATTTAGTTCTATAAGTAACATCAACACTATTCTCATTTAATATACGATCGGTTGTTTCAAAAATAAATTCAGTCTGATCTTCAGTAGTGTTTAACAAAAAAGATAGAGACCTTCCTGTCCCATAGAAGTTTTTTTCTTTTAATCCTGCAACAAGACCTAAGCCCTCTAATGTTCCTAATGAAAGACCTGCATTCAGTGTACCTGTTTGTTTTTCTTCTACATTAATTATTATATCAACTTCATTCTCATTAATATTTTTTTCTACAACTTCAATGGTGTTAAATATATTAAGTGAATTTAATTTTTTTCTTATAGATTCCAACTGGGAGCTATGAATTGCATCACCTTCTGATATGTCTAATTCTCTTCTGATAACTTTATCGTATGTTCTTGTATTGCCATATATTTTTATTTGATTGGTATATTTAGGTTCAATTGGATTTATTTCAAAAAGAATACTTATTGAATTCTCTTCTTTTTTTTCCAAAGTTTTTATTTCAAAAAAGTCAATACCATTTAAAGCAATCTTATTAGAAACTTCGGTTTTTATGTTCGTAATAGTACTATAAGAATAATCATCATTATCCTCAATTGTTGTAATTAAAAATAAATCTATATTTTTTTTTAAACTTTCTTCTAATAAATTATTATTATCTAATATTTTGATACTTTTAAAAGCATATAAATCTCCTTCCGTAATATCAAAATATATGTTTACTTTATTATTTTGTAGGTATTCTATCTTATAATCAATAAAAACATCAGCAAACCCATTGTTTAAATAATAATTTTTAATTTTTCTAACATCGTCAATTATTATAAATTTTTTAAAATTATTATTAGCGAATATATTAATGAGATTTTTAGTTTTTGAATTAATTTGTGATTTTAATATCTCACTATTTATTGATTCATTTCCATTAAAAAAAATATTTTTAATTTTTGTTATAGTTCCTTCATTAATATTAAAATAAATGTCAGCTGTGTTTGTTATTTCATTTAAATTAATTTTATGAGAAATATCTATGTTATTGTATCCAAGAGTTTCATATAAATTATTAATTTCTGATTTATAAAGATTGATTGATATGGGATTTAAATTATTTAAATTTAATTCTTTTGAAAATTCTTCTAATTCTTCATCTTCAAATCTCTCATTGTTCTCAAAGAATATCTTATTAATATTGGGGTATTCAGTAATTGTAATTACATAAGTGTTATCGAAAATAGAAACTGATACATTTTCAAACATCATTGAATTATCTAATGTTTTAATTAAATAATTTGAATATTTTTCTGAGATTTCTTCCGGCTTGTCTTCAATTAAAGATATAATTGCTAGTTCATCAGTATAGTCATTTCCTTTAATTTCAATTGAGATTTCATTTGAAAATAATTTAAAAGATAAAATTAAAAAAAATAATAAATTAATTATAATCTTTAAATAGAAGCTTGCATTTATCATTAACATATTCATGATATTTAATTATATCTTTAATATTGTTTAAGGGAGAATACAATTTTAAAGAAACAACTTTTTTAATAATTTTATAAATATCTGTATATTTAATTAATCCGTCTTTAAACATATTTACAGCAATTTCATTGCCAATATTGAATTTAATAATATTTGAAGGGTTTGATTTATCAATATTAGAGAAATATTTATAAATAGGAAAAACTTCATTATCAACCTTTTGAAAATTAATGTTATTTATGTGAGATACGTAAAAACTACTATTATATTTTTTTAATTTGGTTTTTGAGAGCTTTAGGAAATTTAAAATAGGAATTGACATGTCATTTTTAAATAAATTATAATTAGTTACATAATTTTTGTTAACAATTATCGAATGAATAATTGCCTGTGGATGAACTAAAACATCAATTTTATTAAATGGAATATCAAATAAATAATGAGCCTCTACAACTTCTAAACATTTATTAACTAATGTTGCAGAGTCAATACTATTTTTATATCCCATTTTCCATTTAGGATGCTTTATAGCCTCATCAAAAGAAATACTTTTTAAACTTTTGTATTTGTTATTATAAAATGGGCCACCAGATGCAGTCAATATGATTTTTTTAATATCCTTATTTAATTTTAAAGATTTATAATAATCAAAAATTGAGAAATGCTCTGAGTCAATAGGAAATATGTTTGTCTTATCAAAATATTTTTTTTTTTTAAATATATGACCAGCAGAAACTATAGCCTCTTTATTAACTAATCCTAAGTTTTTAGTATTTGCAATTATATCATCCAAAAAATATAAAGATCTATATCCAGAAATAGCTAATATAGTTAGATCTGATTTAGATTTTCTTAAATATAAAGATAAGTCTTTAAATGTTAAAATATTAGTTTTATCAGATATTTTTAGCTTTAGTTTTTGTGTTAATTTTTTATTATCTAAATATACATATTTTGGTTTGTAAATTTTAATTTGCTTTGAAATTAATTCAATATTTTTATTAGCACATAACAAATTAACTTTAATTTTTGGATAATAATTTGAAATTAATTGAAGTGTTTTTTTTCCAATTTCACCAGTACTACCAAAAATATTAATTATCATACAAATCTATTAAAGAAAGAATATACAATGATACATAATACAAAACTGTCAAATCTATCAAAGAAACCTCCATGACTGAATAAAAAGTTACTTGAATTTTTTAATTTATTAATTCTCTTAAATATTGACTCGAGTATATCTCCACAAAAACTTGAAGCGATTAATAATATTATAAATATAAAATTAAATATCGTGATATTTATTTTAAAGAAAATTAAATAGATTACTGAAAAAATAAAAGAAAAGATAATTCCACCTATCAATCCTTCAATTGTTTTATTTGGGCTAATTGTAATCATTAATTTATTTTTTCCATAAAGTTTGCCAAATAAATATGAGAAACTATCAAAGGATATAACAGTAATGATCATAAGATTAAATTTTATAAAGTTGCTATCATTTAAATCAACATATAAAAATGAGACAAATGATAAGAGAATATACAGCATTATTAATATCTTATATTTTTTGAAATAAAGATACAATTCAACTAATATAAAAAAATAAATTAATAATATTAAATAAAAAATATATTGAAAATTATAAAAAGATATTAAACTATAACAAAAAACAAAAATTAGTGAAATTAATGTTCTATTGAAAAGTATTTTATAATCCATAATTTCTATCAATTTTGGCATAATTAATAATAATATCTTCAAATTCTTTTATTGAAAAATCTGGCCATAAGGTGTCAGTAAAAAATAATTCAGTATACGTTAAGTTATACATTATAAAATTACTTAATCTTTTATAACCACCTGTTCTGATTAAGATATCTGGGCTATTTTTAGATTTTAAAAAAAAAAGCTCATCTATTTCTGAAAAATTATTCAAATTAATTTTGTTTATATTTTTTTTATAGTTTTTTAAAACTTCAGTTATTTCATATTTAAATCCATAATTAAACGCCAAATTAAGATTTAAAACTGAATTATTATTTGATGAGCTTTCTGCTTTTTCAAAAATTTCTATAATTTTTAAAGGTAAGTTTTTTTTAGATCCTAAAATATTTATTTTGATTTTTTTTGTATTTAATAATTCATCAAGAAAGTTCTCAAAATTATTAATAATTATCTCATAAAGAATTTTAACAGAAGGTCTCATAATATTTTCAGAGGACAAGGTAAATAAAGTTAAATTTGATATTTTTTTTTAATTGAAAAATCAATTATATTCTTAATGTTATCAAAACCTTTTTTATATCCTTCAGTATTATTTAAATTATTTCTTTTTGCCCATCTTTTATTTCCATCCAAAATAAATGCAACATGATTTAATTGATTATAAATCAAATTTAAACTTTCAAAATATCTATTTTTTTTTGTTCTAATATATGATCTATTTTTTTTATGTTTTCATCAGTAATATTTTGAATAGTTTCTATTTTCTTTTTAAGTTCATCTTCAGACAAATTAGATTCTTTCTTTTCTCTTTTATTGATATCAATTGTGTCTCGCCTTATATTTCTAATTGAAATTTTTGAGTTTTCAGCATATTCAGATGCTATTTTAGTTAATTCTTTTCTTCTTTCTTCACTCAACTTAGGAATGGGTAATCTGATAAGTTGACCATCAGTCTGAGGATTTATCCCAAGGTTAGAGTCAATAATAGATGCCTCAACTTGCTTGATCATATTTATGTCCCAAACTTGTAATGTTAGCATACTGGGGTCAGGTACTGAAATATTACCTAATTGATTAATTGGTGTTTTAGTACCATATACTTCAACAAATAAATTATCGAGCATTGATGGAGTTGCTCTCGATGTTCTTAATGAATTTAGTTCTTTTTCAAAATGTGTTAAAGCCAAGTCCATTTTTTTTTGAATATCTTCCATAATTATCAACTAATTTTACTATATGATCCCTTATGATTCAAAACATTAATTAATGAATTTGTGGTGAAAATATTAGTTATATAAATTGGTATTTTTGTATCTTTAGCCAAACTTATGGCAGTTAAATCCATAACCTTCAAATTCTTATTTATTACCTCATTATATGAAATTTTTTTAATTAATTTAGCTTCAGAGCTTTTAATTGGATCTTTATCATAAATGCCATCAACCTTTGTAGCTTTGATAATAAAGTTACAATCTAATTCAGAGGCTCTTAATGTAGCTGCTGTATCTGTTGAAAAAAAAGGGTTGCCAGTGCCTGCTGCAAAAATTACAATTCTATTTTTTTCTAAATGTCTAATGGCTCTTCTTCTAATATAAGGTTCTGCTATTTGTGACATTGATATAGCAGATTGAACTCTGGTTGGAACACCTATTTTTTCCAAACTACTTTGCAATGATAGACCATTCATTACAGTTGCCAGCATTCCCATATAATCTGAAGTTGATCTGTCTATGCCTTCAGAGGCACCTTTAATACCTCTAAATATATTTCCACCACCAATAATGAGACAAATTTGATATTTTTTTTTATATACTTTTTTTATTTCATTACTAATTTTATTTATTGTTGAGACATCTATACCGTAATTAGATTTTCCCATTAATGCTTCACCTGATATTTTTAACAAAATTCTTCTTTCCATACTATAACGAAATAATGTTATAAGATTTAATTATAAAATTATATTTTTTTGAATAGTCACTGATTACTGATCTAACATTTTTATCTGGGTCAAGAATATAGTTTTGGTTTAAGAGGGTGACTTCAGAGAAAAATTTCTTCATTTTTCCCTCCAAAATTTTTTCAACAATATTAGATGGTTTACCTGAATTTAATATTAATTCTTTTTGAATCTTATTTTCTTTTTCTACAAATTTTTTATCTAAGTCATCTATATCAAGAGACTCAGGTTTCATTGCAGCTATATGCATACATAAGTTTTTTGCTAGTTTTATAATACTATCATCATTTTTATTTGTTTCATATTTAATGATTGAAATTATTTTGCCAATATTTTTTTTATAACTATTATGAATATAGAAAGAATAATGAGAATTTATATTATCTAAAACTACAAGGTCATTTAGTATTAAAT
>MDTB01195795.1_pt1 | contig 10930 bp, 9 predicted proteins | sample 811161 | NCBI WGS metagenome assembly MDTB01 (sample SAMN05326650, study PRJNA326480) | marine metagenome | isolation source: seawater | place: Mediterranean Sea | collected 2009 | reverse complement strand
GGCTTGACTTCCGAGTTCGGAATGGGATCGGGTATGACCCTTTCGCAATAATCACCGGCATGGGATTTATACATTAATAAATTTTGTTGTAAATAGTGAAATAGCGACTATTTCAGAGGTTTTTTTAATGAATTTATGTAGCTCTTCAATTCTATTTTTCCGTTTATTTTATAAACTTTTCGACTAAGATTCATGGAAGTTAATGCCGAAGCAAATCTTTCTCCTTTTCTAGGAGGTAATAATTTTATTTTACCACCAAATAATTTAGCGACTTCCAACACTGTATAGCTTTTTTTGTTAGAGATACTGTAATGTCTGCATTTATTTTTTTTCCACGCAAAAAAACAGGCTTTAATCGTATCATCTATGTGAGTAAATTTTCTAGATTGCGTACCTGGTTTTACAACTGTTAATGGTATATTTTTTCTATATTGCTCTTCAAAAATACCAATAACTGTTGCCATTTGTCCAGAGCTAATCTGGTTAGGTCCATATACATTGTAAAAATAGATTACATCATATTTTAGTTTGAACCATTTATTTAAATTTTCTAACATTTCAAGATTTTTTGCTTTAGTAAATGCATAAGGAGATAGGTCTTTATCCCTTCCATTATTGCCCAAGCTTGCCGATGTCGCTGAATATATACATCTAATTTTATTTTCAAGACAAAATTTAAATACCTCATGAGTACCAATTGAATTTGAGTCTATGCATTCATTCATTTTTAAAAAACTTTGATATATCCTTGCAAATTCACCAAAATGGAATATTGAATTAATCTTTGAATTGTAAGCTTTTAGTATCTTAGATATATGTTTAGTATCGCTCTTAATATATTTAACTCTTTTGTTTAAAATGTGATTTTTTATTTTTCCAGTTGAGTAATTATCAATAGAGATTATATTATATTCAGTTTTTCTAATTAAATATTGAATTAAATTGGAACCTACAAAACCAGCACCACCTGTCACAATTAAATATTTTTTTATCATTAAATCTATATTTTTTTAAATCTTAAAACTAAATAAGTGTAGGTTAAAAGTTGATATGTAATAATTAAATAATAATTAACATTTGTAAATAATAAAAATAATAAAGGAAAAAAAATTAAAATAATCATAATGAATGGAAGTTTATTTTTATGGTATTTAGTTTGAACTATGTGATGAATATGTGTTGCATCACCCATAAATGGATTTTTCCCATTAAAAGTCCTAGTAATAAATAATCTAACCATATCTAAGATTGGGATTAATAAAATTATTACAATTTCTTCAGCATAAATTGAACTGTCATAATTATAATTTGAAATTATCAGATATGCTACAAGGAAAGTTAAGAAATAGACGCCATTGTCGCCTAAATAGATTTTATCTTTAAAATTTAAAAAAGCAAAAATGAATAGCATTAAAATAATTAAATAACTAATTTCTAAAAAAAGGCCTTTGTGTAACAAAAAAATAAATATTGCTAAGAAGTTTATAAAAGACTGCCCATTTGATCCATCAAACATATTGAATGAAACTAATAAGCTAAAAATACAAATTGATGTAAAAAATATGCTATAATTACCCAATGATATATTATGATCAGAAATAATTGTTCTTAACTCTTTAATTTGAAATTTATCCTCAAAATAAACATAAAAAGATATGAATATGATTAGAAGAAGTGTTTTTAATGAGGATTTGATCTCATATTTATCATCATAAATTCCAATTAAAAACAAAATAGTGATTGTAAATAAAAATAAAGTAAGCTCTTTGTAGTTTTCAATTTGAATTAGACTTAAGGAGTATTCAAAATTTTTATTAATGATTAAACTATAAATTACAGAAATTAGAAATAAAAAATAAAAATATACACCCCCAATACATGAAACTTTATTTTTTTGAAACTTTCTTATACCATCAGGAAAATCAAATAAATTGATTTTTTTTGATATTTTTTGAAATAGCAAAATAAAAATTACTGAAATAGATAAAATAATTAAAAATAATATCATCTTACTAAATTTAAATATAAGAATGGTAAAGTAATACTATATAAATACCAATTATTAAAAATATTTCCTGAAGGTAAAAGTGGCATTAATAATAATAAATAAAATAAATATAGATTAGATAAGTAGAAATTCTTATATTTTGACATGAGTTGTTTAAATAAATTTTTTAATAAATAAAAGAATGCAATTAAATAAAATAAAAGCCCTAAAGTTCCTGTTTCTGCTAAAACTTGAGATAAAATATGGTGTGGGTGTGTTGAACACCCTCTTTGTTCATAAATTCCATAATCTTCTTTGGAACAAAGTTTTCTGAAATTATTTGGGCCAATACCAAATAATGGATTTTTTAAGTACATATTAAGTGAAGTCTTTATATGAGCCTCATGAGCCGTACTAAAAAAATAAATATTATTATTATTAATATTTAAATTAAAAAAATTTACTTTACTGTTATTATTTTTTAGAATTTCAACATTTTCTGAGACCAAGTCATCATTTTTCCCTAAAAGTTCCATAAAAGTCGCACTTAAATATCTATCTTTAATTGAAGGTATTAAAAATATTGAAAAGGTAATAGAAAACAAAACTACAAAAAACGTTATAATTTTAGAATATAATTTTAAGTTTGATAAAATTATTAATCCAAAAATAAAAAATATAATTAAATATGTTGCCGATCTATCATTACTTAAAACCATACAAATAAATGTAAAAATTAATAAAATTGATAAGAATATATTTATCTTTAAATTAAAACTTTTATATTTAAAAAACCACACACCCAAAAAAATAGGCATCATTTTAGACAAGTATGAACCCATAATATATTCATCTTTTCTGAAATGCATTGTCATTCTGTCAATTTCTGACAATTCATTACCGAAAATACTACTTTTTAAAAAATATTGAGAATATCCATCAATTATTAAAATAGTGAATGTAAAAATTAGAGTAATTAGAGTTAAATTTATAATCTTAAATCTGTACTCAGATAAAAAATAGTATTTAAAAATATAATATAAAAAGATAAATCTTAATAAAAGAATTGATGACATTAAAGAGTCAATTTTAAAATTAGATAATAATGAACTTAAAATTAGATATAAATAAAAAATGATTATAAATAAATCAGATTTATCGAATCTGATTTTTTTTTTTGAAATTAAGAATAATAAAATATTTATAAATACAACTATTTCAATAATTGCAGGACCAGCAGCTAAGGCTAAAGGCAAAAGAGATAATAAAATAATATTTAAGTTTTCAATTTTTTTTAAAGATACCATTCGCTTTTAATATTTTTCATCTTTGATTTTAAATCAAAATACAAACAATCGTTGTTTCCTAAATTTATAATCTTTTTTTCGTTTTCTAATAATTTGTTATGTGGTACGGCAATAATTATACAATCAAATTTTTTATTACTTTTGGGAAATTTAGTTAAGAAGTTTTTTTTAATTTTTGTTTTAATATATGGGTCATAAATTTGAATATTTGAGTATTTTCTTGATAATTCCTTTGTTAGTTTTTCAATCTGTGTATTTCTGTAATCCGAACAATTCTCTTTAAAAGTATATCCGAGAACCAATAAACGACTATCTGGTTTTAATTTTTTTTTTTTTAAAATTTTTAATATTTCATTTGAAGCATAATAAGCCATGCTATCATTAATCTTTCGTCCAGCCAAAATCACTTTTGGTCTATAGCCTAACTTAGTTGATTTAAAAGTAAGGTAATAGGGATCTACACCAATACAATGACCACCAACAAAACCAGGTTTATATAGATTAAAATTCCATTTAGTGCTTGCAGCTTTCAATACAGAATTAATATCAATTTTCATTTTTTTAAAAATGATAGATAACTCATTCATAAGTGCTATATTTAAATCTCTCTGAGTATTTTCTATTACTTTTGCTGCCTCAGCAACTTTGATACTTTTTGCATTATAAACTCCTGCTTTGACAGTCTTTTTATATATTTCAGAAATAGTAGAAATAGTATTTCTTGTATCTCCTGAAACAACCTTTGTAATGTTACTAAAATTATGTTTTTTATCTCCCGGATTAATTCTTTCGGGTGAGTAACCTACAAAAAAATCTTTCTTCCACTTTAAACCTGAAAATTTTTCTAAAATGGGAACGCAAACTTCTTCCGTGACGCCTGGATATACCGTTGATTCATAAATCACTATATTTTTTTTTTTTAATACTTTTCCGATAGTTTTTGTCGCATTTTTAATTATTCTTAAATCTGGCTTTTTAGAAATATTAATTGGGGTTGGAACTGCAACAATAAAAACATCAGTTTTTTTTAGGTCTTGAGGTTTATTTGTTATATTTAAGTTCTTTAATTTTTTAATTTGTGACTTTGAAAGTTCTCCAGTTTGATCAATATTATTATTTAACTCATCAATTTTTGATTTATTTTTATCAAATCCAATAGTTTCAAATTTTTTTGCAAATTCTATAAACAAAGGTAGTCCCACATATCCCAGTCCTACAACTGCTATTTTTATATTATTTGTATATTTCATCATTTTTAATTTGATTTAAATAATGCGATACAACATATTTTTCATCAAATCTATTTTTTTTAGCTAAATATCTTGAATTTCTTCCAAATCTTATTTTATCCTTAAATGTTAATTTATTAAATTTTTTTAATGCTAAATAAATAGAATTGATTGATTTTGGTTTAATTAAAAAACCATTGAAATTATTAATTACCATTTCCTTGCACCCACTTATATTTGAGCAAATTACAGGTCTTGCTGAAGATATTGCCTCCATTATTGACCGAGACATTCCCTCTGAATAAGTAGGAAGTATTAAACAACCATGAGATTTTAATAGATTTCTAATATTTTTTACATTTTTCATTATAGTGATGTTTGAACCAGATAATTCTTTTTCGAGGTAATTTATATTAATAGATGTTTCATTGTCTTCATCTACTAATACTGCAAGAGTTAGATGAATTTTTTTTTTAATTAATTTACTAAAAGTTTTAAATGCACTGATTAATTCATAAATTCCTTTATCAGATATTAGTCTTCCAACAAAAAGATAATTATCACAAATATTTTTTCTATATTTTAAATGATTAAACTTTAGTAAATTAATGCCAGATCCATTTATTTGAACAATTTTGTTGGAATTTAATCCAATTTTTTTTAAAAAAAATTTTTCATATTTATTATGAACAAAAATAGTTTTTGAATTTTTAAACGAAAATTTCATTAGTATTTTTACAAAAAAAAATAAGATTCCACCCCTATTTTTTGCGGTTCCAAGACCACTTACAGTTGGAAAGAAAGAAAAAGAGGAGAAATTATTAACTATCCCACAATATAAGTTTGGCTTTAAAGTAAAGGTGAATAAATTAGTAGGATCTTCTTTTTTTAAAATTTGAAAAAATTGAAAAAGTAATTTTATATTCTTAAATAAGTTTTTTGTTTTGCTTGAAAAATTTAAATTTTTTATTGTTACATTTTTTGGTAATTTTTTATCATTTATTTGTGATTTTTTTTTAAAATCACAGTAAATTACTACTGGACCAATTTTTGAAAGTTCAATTATAAATTTATATCTAAAGTTATAAATGTTCCACAGGGAGTTTGATATAATCAAATTTTTCATATTTTAAAACAACATTATCAATAATATAAAAATGTATTGCTTTTTTTTGCAACATATTATTCGATTATTAAATATTTTATTATTTTAGGAAGCTCAATTTAATTTTCCTATTATACTAACAACTATATTAATCATTTAATATACAAAAAATTATAATCGAGCCAAAAAATCGAATAATTTCCAAAAATTAACCACGCAAAAGTTATGATGAAATATGAAACGGAGACAAAGATCCCAGTATGAATATATTTTTTATTATCATTTTGAATAACTTTTTTAAAAAATTGCCCCAAAATAATTATTTGAAAGATTATAAGGTAAAACGATAATCTATCACTAATAGTTGACAATGAAGGCAATAGAAAAGTTATTAAACTCAACAAAATTGACATAACAAAAAAATAATCTAATAAAAAATTAAAGTTTCGAGTACTAGTGATAATTTGTTTTCTAAATTTCAAATAAATGAGGCAGCACATTATTAATGGTATGGCCCTATACATTGATCCTAATGAGTTTCTTCTTATTCTAACAAAATTATCAAAAGCCACCACAAATGTGTTGCTGTAAATAATAATTACTAAAGATAATATAAATATTATTAAAACTATACTTCTCAAATTCCTAAAATAAATAAAAAGAAAAATAGGTGCAAAAATAATAGCCGATATATGCGTAGTAATTGATAGTGTGAAAAATATAGTTGATTGATAATTTTTTTTTCTTATAAGAAATTCCGTTGCAAATATTAAAAAAGTCAAACAAAGGGTTTGCCTAACATAGCCCATTACACCATTAAAATAAACAAGGGAGAAAGAAATTAATAATAATAAAATCAAGTCAAAATTTAAAACTCTTCCTAATCTATAAAGTGCTAAAAAAAATATCGAAGTAATGAATAAGTTAAGACCATAAATTCCTCCATTAATATAAGAAAAAAAATAGTTTACTAATTCAAAGATTATACTCCATTCAAATTTAAAATCTGTATGTCCTTTACTTTCAAAAACATACAAATAACTTTCCCAATCTCCTCCAACTCCCCACCTAAAAGATGAGATTAAGGTTAATAAAATTGATAAAAAAATAAATATAGAATTTCTATCTGAATTTATTTTTTTAATTTCAAGAGAAATAAAAAAATACAATAATATCAAGAATAATGAAAAATAAAGATAAATAGTCATAAAATTATTTAGTTAAATATACTTAACCTTTTTTTAATTTATTAAAACACTCTATCTCAACTTCTGTTATTTTTTTTGGTGACAACAAAGTTTCTGCTTTTTCTCTTAAATTTATTGAGAATCTTTCAGATAAATCTTTATCTTTAACTATTTTTAAAATTAAATTTGAAAATGAAAGGTGGTCGTCTGTTTTAGCTAAATAACCATTAAAACCATGTTTAATAATCTCAGAATGCCAATCAATATCGTATCCAACTATCGGAAGTCCTGCAAATGATGCTTCGGCTAAAGCTCGACCAGTGTGAGTAGCTAAAAAACATGAACAGTTTGGAAGACATCTGGAGAGCCATTCTTGGTTTTTTTCACCTAATAAAAAAATTGTTTTAGTTAAGTTATTTGAAACTATCGCTTTTTTTATTTCATTTTCCAATGAACCTTTTCCAACTATCAATAACTTCACTTCCGTACCACCTATATTCTTCATTATGGGTATTAAATCCATAACTCTCTTAACTTTTTCTAGCCTGCCTACATAGATCAAATAAATATTTCTATCATCTAAATTTAATTCTTTACTAAAAAAATATTTTTCTTTTCTTGATTGAGGGTTAGTTAAATGATCTTTATATATTAACGAACCATATCTTACGACTTCTCCTTTTGATCTTTTAAGTCCATTATTAAATGCATATTCTAGGTTATCATTATTAGGAGCTATTACAAAATTAGCTTTTTTAAATATAAATCTTTCAAAAGTTTTTTCTATAGATCTAAAAACAAAAAAATTTTTAACAATTGGTTTTTTTGTATCATCAAAAATTTTATCAAAATTTCCACTGACACGTAATAAAAAGGGTATTCTTGTTACTTTTGACAATAAATACGCGAGTAAGGAATTATAATGTGGATCATGTGATTTTATATAATCAATATTTTCATCTTTTATTAATTTTTTTAAAAAGAAAAATATTTCAAGTTGAGAAAATAAAAAATTTATTATCTTTAATTTTCTAAGCGCAAAAAATCTTCCAAATTTTCCTTCTATAAAAAAATGTCTATTGTTAATTTTAAATATTTCTAATTTACCAAATTTTTTTTTTTGATCAGAATTTAATGAAATACTCGCAAAAGGGTGAACCGACCAAACTTTTTTAAAATATCCATCAAGGTCTCTAGAATAAATCGCTTCGTATAATTTTTTCTCCTTTATAGCTTGGAAATTATACGAAGTGTCAATTACTAGTAATTTCATTGTTGGACTCTGTTAAACCAATTTTGTAAAATTAATATTGACCACAAGATTCCACCTGCATTTATTTTTTTTTTTTTATGTTGATCCCAAATAAATTTTACATTCTTATAGTTTATGATTTCATTAGTCTTTTGAGAGTTTTGAATAATTTCTTCAACCCAAAATTTTAATTTTGTCCTAAGTAAATTATCTATAGGAATTGCAAAACCTGCCTTACTTTTTGTTATTAGACCATTTGGAAGATAATCTTTTAATATCTCCTTCAAAATCATCTTTCCATTTTTTCCTTTTATTTTATGATGAAGTGGTATTTTCCAAGATTTTTCAATCAATCTATGATCCAAAAACGGAGCCCTACTTTCTACACTATTGAACATTGTAGCTCTATCTACTTTACACAATATATCATTTGGCAAATAATCTATTTGATCAAAATACATAAAATTTTCTTGTGTCCCCAAATCTTCTATGAGTTCTTTTTTTTTTAAAAAACTATTTTTACTAATGTGATCTTCATTTAAAAAAAATTTATAATTTGAATGTAAGGATGTCATTTTTTCATACAACTCATTATCATTTTCTGTATCAATGAAGTTTATTAATTTTGATAATTTATGATTAAAATTTTTTATATTTATAAATGCTAAATATTTATCCAACATTGAAATAGGAAAAATTTTTAAAATTAAATTTAGATTTTTTTTAATTTTATCTGGAAGATTTTTAGAGAAGAATTTAATAAAATCTAAATATAAATACCTATTATATCCTCCATAAAATTCATCTCCCCCATCGCCAGATAAAATTACCTTTGCCTCTTTATACATTAATTTTGATATTAAATAAGTTGGAATTTGACTACTATCAGCAAATGGTTCGGCATATATATGTTCTAAGTTTTCAACGAAATTTATAACATCTTCATCTTTAAAGAAAAATTCATGATGATGGGTACCTAGAAGTGAACTTATTTTTTTTGCTTGAGCTGACTCATCAAAATTTTTATCTTCAAAACCAACGGTAAACGTTTTAATTTTTTTTGAACTATTCTTTTGTAAAATAGATGTGATAAGAGAGGAATCTGTGCCACCTGATAAAAAACTTCCTATTTGCACATCTGAAATAGTTTGTTTTATTACTGTATTTTCTAAAACTTTTTTTAAATCTTGTTTTTCATCTAAAAAATTTTTTTTGGAAGTTTGTCTGGTATTTATATTTTTTGTAACTAAATCTTTAAGATCCCAGTAACATTTTTTTTTTAAGTATGAAAATTTATTTCTAATTTCTAAAAAATATCCTGGTTCTAATTTATGAATAAATTTATATATAGAATGAGGAGCACTTATATAACCTTTTTGCAAATATTGTGGAATAATACTTTGGTCTATAGTTAGGTTTATCTGATCTATTTTTTGAAATATTGATATATCAGAACCAAAAATAAATTTATTGTCATTGTGATAGTAATATAGTGGTTTTTCCCCAACTCTATCTCTAGCTAGAAATAGATATTTTTGATTTTTATTATATAAAGCAAATGCAAACATTCCTTCTAATAATTTCAAAGTTTCCTCAAAACCCAAAATATGATTTGATATTAAAATAGTTTCTGTATCACATTCACTTTTCCAATTTATTTTTTTATTAATTTTATTTGATAAATATTTTCTAATTTCTAAATGATTATATATTTCTCCATTAAAACTTATAATCCAATCCCCTGAATGATCATACATGGGTTGATTACCTTTCTCCGATAGATCTAAAATAGATAACCTAGTATGCCCCATTCCAAAGCAATTTCCTTTATCAATATATAAAGATGAATTATCCGGGCCTCTATTAGCCAAAGTCTGGTTAAATCTATTTAGAATATTTTCTAAGTTGTGATTTTTTGAATATATTCCTGAAATACCACACATAATTGGTTACAAATAAAAATTTAAAAAAGTTTTTTTAAAATTTTAATCTGATTTTTTAAAAAAAATAAAACATAAAATAAAATTAATGCTACAAGAAAAGTTAATATAAAGCTTACAACATAAATATTAAAATTTTTTTGATATTGGTTGTAAGTTTCAATATCTGCTAATTGTAAAGTTTGTAAATTAAATTCAAAATTCATCATATTTGCCATAAGATTATTTTTAGCTTCATTAATACTAGTTTTTAACTCCTCACTATTTTTTTTATTAATTGAATAACCTTCTTGTTTTTTAATAAAATTTTTAAAACTCTGATCGAAATCGATAGCTTGTAATTTATTAAAATTTTTAAGATGATATTTTAAATTTTTACTTATAACATCTAACCTATTACTAATACAGTTTTGAAAAACTGATGTAATTTCATTTTGATTTACGAATTTTTGATCTCCACTTCTTTGTTTAATTGAAAAATTAAATTCGTAAACAGAATAATTTATCAATTTCAAAGAATTAAGATTATGATTTATGTTTTGACAATTTTTTCCATACTTATCATTTATATATTTAGTCCTCTCCAATTCATTTTTAATAAAATTAAATATGTTGTTAAGATCATAATAAAAAACAATACTATCGCCTAAAATCAAAATTAGCTCATTATTTTTTTTGATTGTATCGTAGGGTTGTAAAATTTTCACTTCAGTATCAAATAGAAGTTTGATATCCATTTCTGATACAGAATATGATTGAACTGTAGAAAATTTGTCTTGTGGTGCGAATTTGACAACAGGTAAATTATTAAAATATTTATCATTCAAATTTTCAGTAATGCGACTCATGTTAGTAGTCGCTTCTGAGATATTATCTACACTCAGAAAACCCCTAACGTCATATTGATATGTTAAGAGGCTACT
>MDTB01162381.1_pt1 | contig 10930 bp, 10 predicted proteins | sample 811161 | NCBI WGS metagenome assembly MDTB01 (sample SAMN05326650, study PRJNA326480) | marine metagenome | isolation source: seawater | place: Mediterranean Sea | collected 2009 | reverse complement strand
ATATCGGTGCTTTACTTTTTTTTTTCGTCAATATCATTGACGAAAAAAGTAATTGTTAGTCTTCTATTTACAGTTATTCTCACAAATTCAATTGTTTATTTATTAGACAGCATACGCTTTACTGAAATTTTAAATATCTGGAATAATTCGGATTCTCGTGATTTGTTATTAATTTTTAATGTTGAATCATCTCTAGGTTATCGATTTCTTCAAATTTGGCCCTTTATAATAAATAATGTAATGGACCTTTCTCCAGTCTTAGGTTTTGGTGGGCTAGGGCCATCTTTCCTCCCAGGAGAAATGTATTCTGACTATCCTTATATAACGCGGTTAATGGCCTCGGCTGAAAGCCAATATTTTGACGTGTTTTTTAGATATGGATTTTTAGGATTGATAGTATATTTAATATTTTGGTTGTTACTGGTCAGCAAGGTATTGATCTTATATACTGAATCTACTTCATTTAAATACAGGAGATTGTTGTTTTCTTTTATGGGGTTTTATTTTGTTTTATTTTTTCATGGTTTAACAACGGAGACCTTGAGATTTCTTCCAATTTCAATTATTTTTTTTATCTCTCTTAATTTGATAACAAAAAGACAGAAACAATTATGAAACGCGCTCTAATAACTGGAATAACTGTAAATAGAAGACTAACAATTACTTTTTTCGTCAATGATATTGACGAAAAAAAAAAGTAAAGCACCGATATTAATGAAACAGGCAATAAAACGCTTCTAGTGCCCGAAATAAAAATAACAAATATGCAAATTAAAATAATTAAAAAATTAATCTTAACTCTTGTAGAGCCATTAAGAGAATAAAGTGCGTAAAAAAAAGGAATCGAAAAAATAGGTGTGACTCTAGTTGGCCAACCACTAAATAAAATTGTTTCTAAGTGTCTCAAAGAAATAAAATCGAGGCTAATAAAATAATCAAATCCAATAATCAAAACTAGACCAGCTAGGACAACACAGGCTAGGCAAATTGAATGAAAAAACTGCTGAAGATCAAAATTAAATCTACAAAATAACAAAAAGAAAGGAACGGCAATGTAAGATGATGAAACAATCGATCTTAGCAAATAACTAGTATCAAAAGATGGGCCCAAATTTTGTAATACAAAAAAGAAATTTATAAAAGATGCGATGCACACAAGAATGAAAGCAACGCCGGAAATCTGAAGCATTGTGAGGTATCTTGGTTTAAATGCAATATACCTAAGCGCCCAACATAAAAACAAAAAAGAAAACGTTGGAAAAAACCCAATAGGGATAAATCCAATCGTGGATAGAATAAAAGCTAAATTAGGAAATAGATTCATAAGCCTTCATCACATTTTTTTCATAAGCCGTGAGGTTACTACCTAAATATAGATTGTCAGAAGAAAAATCTATCTTACTTATTGCAGAAATAAACGAATCAGAGTCTCGAGGAATATAGTAGTTAATTAATTTACCATCACATAACTTCATCAGGTCATTATCGTCTTGCTCCTCTTGATCACAAGGTTGAAGAATGTTTATTCCTGAATAAATAGCCTCAAGCGATGTTCTTCCAACACAAAAAAACTCTTCAGCTCTTATCAAAACGTCTATAATTTTGTAGATTCCAGATTCGCTTAAATTATTAATTTCTCCTACCGAAATAATATTTGCTCTTGCATACTTTTTTAATAATGACCTAGCATAATTCGATTGGTTATCACCGATAACTAGAAGAAAGTATTCCATTGATAGAGATTGAAATGCACGCAAAACAAAATCAACCCCTTTGTCAGGAGTTACTTTACCAATGATTGCAAAGACCTTTTTTCCCAGGATTATTTCAGAAAGATAATTATAGGGTGAATTTAAGACAGATGAATTTACTTTTATTGGATTGGTAATAATTACAGAGTTAAATTTGTTATCAATGCTAAGTAATTTCTTTTCTGTAATGGAATCAATACAAATAAATAAATCAACTTCATTTAAATTTTGAAAGTCTATTGGCTCTAATTGATCTGTATCTAAGACCTCTCTAACATGGAAAACAATATAAGGCCTTGAACCTTTAGAAGCTAATAAGATATCCATAGTATTTCTTAACAAAACTAAACTGTTAAAATGAATTAAATCGTATTTAGAACAATCAAGAGTGTTTAAACCGGACAACGATATAAGCCAATTCCTTATCTTGTATATAAATCTCTTAAATACACCTCCTGAAAAAAAAGTATAATTTGGACAGATTTTGAAAGACAAATAAGCATCTCTTCTTGATGGAAAATTTTCATTATAGATAGTTTCCACATCAACATTTTGCTCAATGCATTTTATATGGTTCTTTATTGAAGTTGCAGCTCCATAAGAAGAAAAAGGAGAAACATGCGAAATTATTAAAACTTTCATCCAAAGAGCTTTTTGTATAAATTTACTAAGAATGTTTTTACAGGCAAATGTGATTTAAATCTTATATGACTAACCTCCGACCTAGCCAAGTATCTACTGAGATCATTCTCAGTCCAATTCATTTTTTTTAGAAAAAACTCATAATCCTTTTTGAAATCGGACTCCGAGTGATACTTATCTGATTTCAAAAGATTTAGAGCTTCAGGTTTAGAAATCTGCCCCGACAAATATAGAGTTGATATGTGCATTTTTCTCTTATCAACGTTGAACTTCGTAGGAAGGATAAAGCCTTGATAGAACCGAGTGAAAATAGACTCATAATGTTTATTTGGGTAGCGCTTAAAAGAATAATTCTCTTCTAAGAATAACGTAGCTTTTTCTTTATCATATTCCATAAGATCAAGAATAGATGTCCATTTAATTCTAAGCAAAAATCTATCAATTAAATATTGCCAAAAAGTATACAGTGGAAAAGATACGAACTTTCTAATGCCATTTTTTGAAACAATATCGCGAATATTCTTATCATCCATTTTCCACCAATTCCAATTTTCAGGCATTTTTACTCCCTCCGTAGAAATGTTTTCTCCCGAGAGAATATATTTGACATCGTACTTTCGAGCGAGACTGTAATTAACTGACAACATAGCATTGTCATAAAGCATTTCCACGTCAATAACATCAGCATCAAAAAAAGCTTGCATCAACTTTCTATACTCGTCCCAGTCAATAACATGGGTGTAAAGTTCTATGCCTAGTTTTTCTATAAGATTATTAATGTTGTTTTGTGCAAGTTCAGTATTCCAACAATTATCCATGTGAACAGCCAGAGGTCTCAAGCCGAGTTCTATAGCTTTGACTAATACATAAGAACTATCAATACCGCCAGAGACACCAACTATGCAATCATATTGCTTTTTAGATCCAGATTTTTTTATCGCTTTAACAAAATGGTCCAGCTCCTGTTTTCTATCAATGTTTATAAATTCCAGCTTAAGAAAATCCTCGCAATAATTACACCCATCTTTAGTAAGAACAAAAGGTGTAGCAGTTGAGTCCATAAAACATTTATTACATCTAGTTATTTTCAAAATTTTGTATTAACTCATATCCAGGGTAACTAATCATTGCAGCTCTGTGCACTTCTTTCATCATAAAAAACGAGCCCACAGCTAGAGAATTACCATAATGTAAAAAATATTGTTTTATGTCATCTAAAGAAGACACACCGCCTGTGTAAAGAAATCGCCTATTATAAAAATGTTTAATTAAATTGATAAGATCGACGTCTACTCCGCAAAATTTACTTTCATTAGAAACCGATTGTACAAGTAATTCGCAGATGTCTAAGCTATTCAAAATAGCAAAAGCATCTTTGATTTTCATGTTGTGAGACGCTTTCTTTCGAAAATCATATAATTTATATCCTCCAAACAGCGTCTTTTTAAAATCAAGAGTGACTACTATAGACTGAGCACCATATTTTGCAGATACTGCTCTAATAAGATCCAAATTGTTAAAGAAACAGTTAGAAAAAGATAATTTTTCTATCCCAATCTTAAATAACTCAGATACCTCATCCATATTTTTGATAGAACCGCCATAAGTTACTGGAATAAAACTTTCTGAGACAACATCTTTTAAATAGTTAAAATCAATTTTTTTTTCAGAAATATCAAGAATAATTAGTTCATCAACCTCCTTTTCATTGAAAATCTTTACGATATTTAGTGGACAACCAAAATATTTATGATCTTTAAAACTGATCCCCTTTACCAGTCGACGATCCTTAACAATAATCATTGGAATTAATCTAACCATTTAAGTATTTCTCATGAAATCCCTTAAAAAAACTCACACCGTATTTATGACTTTTTTCGGGATGAAACTGAACACCAATTATATTTTCGAATCTGAAAGCGCTGATAAATGATTTACCACGCAAACTTGTTCTAGATAAAATGATAGATTCATCTTGGCATTCAAAATAAAAATTATGTACAAAATAAAAGCGGCTTTCTTCATGAGGAAACAAATCAAAATCATCTGATTTAATTGTATTCCACCCAAGATGAGGAAGATAAATTTCCTCTAAAGAAAACTTTTTGATGACACCATTAACAAGACCTAACCCAGGAGAGGTGCCCTCTTCGCTAGAATTTGCAAATAAATGCATACCCAAACAAATTCCTATTGTAGGTATTTTATCCTTGGTTATAGCAAGTATAAGAGCATCAAAAAAATCTAGATTTCTAATACTGGAAATTGCAAACTCAAAGTGTCCGACCCCCGGAATAATAATCGCTTTTACTTTATCAATATCACTTCTATTTGAAATGACTGTTGAGTCAAGTCCACAGTGTCTCAACATATTTTTTACTGATGAAATATTACCAGTTCCGTAATCAAGAATTCCATACATAAAGATTATCCTTCAAGAAATTATTATATGCTTGGGCGAAATCTGGGGAATAAATGTCATGCAGGTCACAATCTACGATGCTTTTAAAGTCTAAAAGCTTCACTTCACCAATAACATGTAAAATATCTGATTCAGTATATCCAAACACAAATTTAGAAGCCTCACTGTAAACCATAAGTATATTACATCCATAAAACATACTTTCGTATAATATCGTAGACATTTCAGATATAACATAATCAGAGCTAGATAATGAATCGTCTAAATCACCCCAGTCGATAGCTATACTGTTTCTCTTTGCAAGCAAAATGGACGACTGTTTTAGACCTTGGCGTTCTGAAGGATGTGGCCTAAGTAACACAGCATAATCTTGGCCCATCACGGAACGAAAATTTAAAGCCAAATTAAGGAAGAATTCAAAATTCAGACCGTCTGAAATAATTAATGCCCGCTTTAATCGCGTATTGTTAACTTCTCTTTCAATCTTATTTGGATTTCTAAATTCTTTTCCTAGAATTACTTTTTCTGCAGGAGAGTTAAGTTTTTTGTGCCAATAATTACCAAAAATGAATAGAACATCGGGTAAATACTTTGCAATTCCACTTTTCAACTCAGCAGAAGAAAAATTGTATGCATCGTGCGATTTATATATCAAGCCATGTTGTGGTTCACAGACCAGTATATTCTTCATTTTAAACCAATTATTTATCAAGAAGGAATGTTGATAATGAGCCTCTTCCCGAATGACTATTTGTTTTCTGTTAAAAAGAAAAGCTAAGCATAAAAAAAAATAATATTTCAAGTATGTAGTTGCTATTGAATATCTAGCTTTTTTATATGTATCTACGGTTAAAATATTCTCTTGATATAAATCTTTTTTTATTTTTATGTTTGGAAAAATGTGTGAGAGACGCGCCACTATTTTTAAAGCAACGTGAATAACATAGTAATTATAAGTATCTTGATCTTTAAATTCATTTAGCACGTCTGAAATTTTATAATGATTAACTCGAGAAAGAACAAATACTTCACTCGTTTTATAATCATTTAACAACTGCAATGAAGAGTGCTTAAACATCACGACTGGTTTGAAGAAAAAATTATAAATTTTATAAATGTTTATTAAATCAATTACGAGCAAAATACATTTTAAAAAAAGTATAGGATGAAATTTAGATACATTATTATCATTGCTAATTTTAATCCCTAATTTTTTATTTATTAGGATTCGACTAATTAAGTTTTTAACTAAAAATCGCTGCAAACTGATATTACTCATCAAGTAAATCTCTATATTTTGAGTTATGACAGTAAAAATGAAAATGAGATTTTGAAAAGTAGGTTAATTTTTGACCAAAGCGGGATTGTAAAGTCTTCTCAACGATCATGTTATTTAACATGATGTTGACATAATCATAAAAAGAATCAGCCCTGTGATAGAAGGTGTCACTATTAGTCCACCAATAATCGTACTTCAACTTAAAAGAGCTCCCTGTCAAATCAAAATCTCTAAAGTTTAAATTGTCATTATGTCCAAGAACGTTGACACTTTTGGTGTTGCTGTCTAAAAAATAAAGAATTGCTATGTTGAGAATTGCAGGGCCAAGTGGGTTTAAAAGCCGTAATATTTTTTTTGGGAAAAAAATACTTAATATTTTTTTTGATAATAATGCCTCACTCGGTAATGCATAGGGAGAGATATAATTTATGTTCTTGACTGAAAGTGATTCCAAATCAGCAGCCCAGGAATAAGGAATATTCCAAGTTATAGAATTCAACTTTAGAGCATTATGAATCGAGTATATATCAAAGTGAAGGCTTGTCTTAGCTTGGATAGGTAAATCATCCTTAAATATTGAATCAATTGCGTTTCTTACATAATTATCATCAATCTGGAGGTCTTCAACAGCACATTGAGCTTCTTCTAATCTGGCTAAATATTTAAGATATTTATGTATATAAGGATCTGAAACAAAAAAATGAATATTTCTTTCCTTAAAAAGCTTTGCGAAATCATCTTTGTAAAAAAATCCATTACAACATGCTAAAACGGGCTCACTACAACTTTTTAATATTTTTTTAAAGTTATCAATATTTATTTTTTTAAGCGTTTCTCCATTACCAAGCACCCATACGTCTCCAAAAGTGGGTCTGTTCAGGTTAGCCCTAAATAAATCATTAGAGAATTTGGCTAATTTGTAAGGCATATGCTTTCTTTAAAGTAAGATTTAACATGCATGTCATGAGATGCACAAATTATTGTTTTATCTGTTGCGAATAAATAATTATAAATATTACTAATAGTTTTAGAATCAATGCCCGATGTAGACTCATCCATTAATAAAACTTGGTACTCGCCACACAACACCTTAAGAATATTTATTCTTTGGGCCTCGCCACCAGATAAATTTGAACCATTCTCCTTAACAAAAAAATTTATTGGGGTGCCATTTTCATTTAAGAGCAAACTCTCAAGGTTAAGTAAATTTATATACTTTTCAAAATTTGCATTTTCATAATCGATATAATCAGCCAGCAGTCCAGAAGGCAAAAATGTATTTTGCGTAAGATAAAAGACACTTAACTCATTATAATCCTTTGAATAGCTAATTTTTTCTGATTGAAGCAATCCCGATAACAGATCTATCAAAGTTGTTTTTCCAGACCCTGATGGCCCTTCAATAAGAACTTTACTTTTACGCTCTATTTGAAAAGACAAATCGTTAAAGACAACTTCGCTGCCATATTGATAAGTTAGGTTTTGTACTTCATATAAGTTTTTGGCTAGTCTAACTAAACCTCTGTTGGCCGTTTTCTTTTCTTCTCTTTTAAGCAAAAGTTGATTCATTATTTTAATTGAAGGCAAAGAAAACCTTACTGCTTGGATAGCTAAACTGATCCTATTAACACCAGGAAGCACCCGCATACATATAAGTCCTAAAAATGCAGCATCGTTAATACCAAAGTTCAGTACTCCACTAAAATTTAGGTAAATCAGAAGAACTATAAAAAAGAATGTAAATGATTCAATGAGTATTTTCGGAAAATTATAAAAAATATTTTGCCTTGACACTAAGAAACTGAATTTCTCAATTATCTTTCGCGAATCTGTAACTGCTGTTCTCTCAAATTTGTTTCCAATTATAAATTTAATTGAAGTAAATATATAACTCAAATGATTAAATTGAGCTTCATCAACAATTTCTCTTTGTATTCCATAATTCTCTAGACTCTTTTTTGTAAGGTTCAAACATAAATATATTACTAAGGAGATTGCAACAATAACGTAACTAATTTGAAGATTAATATTGATAAAAAAATAAATCATTAGAACTGTAATAGGAATTAATTCCGCACAAGCTTGCGTACCATATTGTAAAAAATTGGTAACTACATTATTAGCTTCATTAATTATATTTTTAAGCTTTCTTGAAGGATCCTCATTACTAAAAAACTCATAAGGAGAAAGAAGGTACTTTTCTAAAGCGGTAATTTTCATATCATTTGTAACTTTCCTTACTAACTCATAATTAAAATAAGAATGATAAAAACTTAAGAAAAATCTAAATATGATTAAAGCGAAAAAAAATAAATATAATTTTTTACTTAGGTCAAAAGTAATAAAATACAAATTCACTGAATTTTCCAATGTCAGAAGCTGATAAATAACTGAAAGAGTCACCAAATCTATAATTGACATAGAAAGTATCAAAAATAGTAAAAAAAGAAAAGATAGCCTGTAACTAATTAAAAACTTAAACATAGTTTTTTAAAAATGATTTTAGTAAAAGTAGTTCCGATCGGAAACCATTTCCAAATTTTGAATTTCCATAACGCCTTTCACCGTCAACGCGGATATTTTTTATAATTTTATGATTATTTATTTTCTTAATTACGAAATATGTAAAAATATTTTTTGTAATATCGCTTATATCATGACCATTAAGAATGTTTTTACTAATCGATTTAGAGCCGCAAAAAATATCATTAATATTATATTTATAACTTGTAAAAATAGAGAGCACATGTTCGATGAACCTATTTTTGTGCTTGCGCTGGCCGATTAATACATATTCATCGACTGAACTGTAATTTCGCAATTCCGAAATTATATTATCAACAAATATCTCGTTATCTGCATCAGCTATCACAAAATGATCAAACTCACTTTTTAAAAAATAATCAATACCGGTTTCAAGAGCTTTTTCGTAACCACAGTTCTTATTATGAGAAATTATATTTACGCCATATTGTTTACATTCCAAACTAGTATTATCAGTTGATCCATCATCAACTACTAACATACTTATATCTGGTAAATTCTTATACCTTTCAATAACCTTTCCTATATTAGCTGCTTCATTAAATGCTGGGCAAATAATCAATATTTTCATTTAAAAAAACTTGGCTGGATATCTTCACCCTTCAGTATATTACATTGTGCAGTTTTTCCGAGAACATCATCTAACTCAAATGGTGTTAAAGAGTTTGATGGACAAGGCCTTAGGCATTCTAAATCTTGTTCAGTAATTATCTGGCCGATTTCTATATCTTCTTTGGCCCTTACAGCTCGCCTCTGAACAATGACAGTGTCTTCTTCATTTTTTTCTATGCGCTTTACACCATCTCCTAACGCATAAAATAGATCCATAGAGGCATCTACCATTGAACGCCATGTTTTGGCATTCATAGCGAAGTGATGATCAGGACCTTCACGGTTGGTATCGTCTGTAAAATGTTTTTCAATCACATTTGCTCCGTATGCTATAGCGCCTAAAACAACACTATGCCCAGGAGTATGATCCGATAATCCTAATGGCATATTTGGGTATAAGTTTGAAAAGGTTTTTAAAACCTTTAAATTGACATATTTAAAATTCTCTAGTGAACCGGTATAGTTCGTGTTGCACTGCATTAAGCATATACTCTTATTATTCTCTAAGATTATATCAATAGCAGAAATGACTTCATCAATATTACTCGCTCCTGTAGCTAATAATATTGGTCTTTTCATCTTAGAAATGCTCTCCAAAAATGGTTTGTAAGTTATGTCGCCTGATCCAATTTTTACTGCATGAACATGGTCCAAAAGATTATCCATAGCATTAATGTCGTAAGGCGTAGTCATAAATTGAATTTCTGCATCTCTACAGGTTTTAATTAACTCATCATTCCATTCTCTCTTTGTGTGGTAATCATCATAGATTTCTGCAACACTCTTTTTCCAAGTTGATTGATGAGACATTCTCTCTTTTGATAACTTGCTGAATCCAACATCACTTACAATATCTTTTGCTTTAAAATGCTGAAATTTAGCTACATCCGCACCGGATTCTTTCGCAAGATAAATCAGATCTTTGGCCCTTTCTATAGACCCATCATGGTTTGCTGCAATATCTGCAATGAAAAATGGTCGTGAGTTCACTGAGACAGTATATTCACCTAGTTCAAAGTTATGGTTATAGTTTTTCATAATATTCTTTTACCTTTAATGTGTTTAACGACGATTTTAGTTCTGGCATGTTGATTCTCAATTTACTTTGTACCTTACTTACATCGAGGCCGCAGTTATTACAACGTGGTACTTCGAGAATACTTGCTTTATTTGGTCTTATATTACAAACCGCCCCAGTTATTTCCGCACATTTTTTTATTAACTCAAATTTAGAATAAGTATGATTACATCCTATATTATAAAGCCCATATTCACCGATTTTCAGCAACTGCAAGATGGTTAAACAAAGTGTATCCACATCTATCGAAGAAGTTATAGAATCAATAAAGCCATCTATCTCTTTCTCATACTTTAATGTTGATAAGATCCAATGCAATAGTGTGTGCGATCTATCAGGTTTAAAACCAAGGATACTTGTTCGAATTACCAAAGCATCTTTATTTGAGTTAATAACAAGACTCTCGGCAACAAATTTTTGTTCAGCATATTTATTAAGCAAAGATACACTACATGCTTCATCGTGAATATCTAATTTATCATCAAAAAAATGATCTGTAGAAATATGTACATACTTCAAATTGTTAGCGTCACAATAGCTTGATAACGTATAAGGCAAAAGACTGTTTATAGAAAACGATGTTTCAGGGCTGTTTTCTATTT
>MDTB01161138.1_pt1 | contig 10930 bp, 10 predicted proteins | sample 811161 | NCBI WGS metagenome assembly MDTB01 (sample SAMN05326650, study PRJNA326480) | marine metagenome | isolation source: seawater | place: Mediterranean Sea | collected 2009 | reverse complement strand
TTTTTATTTTGAGATTTTTTAATGCAAATCATACATGCAACCGTAGATAGAGTTATTTATTATAATGAAGACAATCATTATTGTGTTTTACGATGTAAAAAGAAATTTGAAAATATTGATATCGTTGGTAACTTAATCAATCCAAAACCAGGTGTAGAGCTTAAAGTACATGGTGAATGGATTGTTGATCCAAAATTTGGTAAACAATTTAATTCTCAATTTATTGAAATATGCTTGCCTAAAGATAATGAAAGCATTATTAAATATTTAAGCAGTGGAAGAATTAAAGGAATAGGTCCTAGTATCGCAAAATTAATTGTTGATACATTTAAAGAAAAAACACTCAATATAATAAATGATGATCCAAATAAACTTTTAAAGGTTGATGGTATTGGAAAAAAGAAAATAAAAGAAATCACAGATTCACTTAAAAAAGATTTGGTATCACAAGAGAGTCTTGTATTTTTACAATCACTTGGAATATCCGTAAAAAAATCTGAAAAAATTTTCAGTTTCTACGGTGCTGAATGCATTAATATTATCAAAAACAACCCCTACCAATTGAGTTATGATTTAATCGGATTTGGCTTTTTAATATGTGATCAAATTGCAATTTCGCTTGGTGTAAAACCAGATTCGTCAATTAGAATTAATGCAGGTATAATATATGTCCTGGAAGAAGATAGCCAGTTTGGTCATTGTTGGAGTAAGAAAAACGACCTAATTCAAAAAGTTAGTAAAAAAATAAATCAACCTGTAGAGGTTATTGACCAGCAGCTCAAAACACAAATTGAACAGATATATCAATGGAACCATAATGGGACAGAAGCAGTTGGTTTGAAAAATATTATTTCTGTTGAAAAAGATATTGCTCATTTAGTATCCAATCGAAAAAAATTTAAATTTCAACCAAATAAGGCAGTGATAACTAAAACAGACTTAAACCCTACTCAAGAACAAATTGATTGTGTAAAAAAAGCAATGCAGCTTCATACCTGTGTTATTACTGGAGGCCCCGGGGTTGGTAAAACAACACTTGTTAAACTAATATTACAATCTCTCTTAAGTAATGGTAAAAGAGTGTTACTATGTGCACCTACTGGACGTGCAGCAAAACGTTTATTTGAAAGTACTGGGTTTGAGAGCAAAACTATTCATAGATTACTTGAATATGATCCTATAACTAAAGGCTTTAAAAAAAATCAACATCACCCTTTAAGTATTGATACCTTAATTGTTGATGAATCATCAATGGTTGATATTCATCTATTTCATAGTTTAATTAAATCAATTCCTCAACATGCGCAATTACTTCTTGTTGGTGATGTTGATCAATTGCCATCTATTGGACCTGGTGCAGTATTACAGGATTTGATCTTCGCATATCCTACGAATGTCATTCGTTTAACTCATGTTTTTAGACAAGCAGCAAGTTCTTCAATTGTTAGTAATGCACATAATATTAATAACGGAAAATTACCAATAAAAAATGATCAATCAGATTGCTTTATAATTGATATTCAAGATAATAAAAAAATCCAAGATACAATCGTTGATTTAGTTGCAAATAGAATACCCAGTAAATTTAAATTTAATCCCCTTCAAGACATTCAAGTTCTTACTCCAACCAAAAAAGGGCTTCTAGGATCATATAATCTTAATAAGGTTCTTGCTAATCAATTGAATCCGAATCCTGTCTCAATTATCGATTATAATGACCAGCGTTTTGCAACCGGAGATAAAGTAATAGTCCAGAGAAATAATTATGAAAAAGATGTATTTAACGGAGATATCGGAACCATTCAATTTTTAGAAAATAATACATTTACAATTGATTTTAATGGTAAATTAGTGAAGTACAAACATAATGAATTAGATGAACTTTCACTTGCATATGCCATTACAATTCATAAAAGCCAAGGATCTGAGTATCCTGTTGTAGTCATGCCAATTTCAATGAGTCATTTTATGATGCTTAATAAGAATCTAATATACACAGGCCTAACAAGAGCAAAACAACTAGCAGTTATTATTACACAGAAAAAAGCGATGATAATGTCTATTAAAGTCAATGCCTCACCGCAACGTTTGACATTGTTAAAAGACCTACTTACTGATTTGAAAAGCACAAATTTTAATTTTGAAACCACGTAACAAATATTATTGATGAATTGAATAAATAAAAATTACATGATATTTTAAAAATAAATTTGTATAGGAAAAATTGTATGGAAGTACCTCTAATTAATTTGAGCACAGATCAGGAGACTCGTAATAAACTCGGAAGAGCTGTAAACAAAGTACTCGATCATGGAAAATTTATTCTAGGTCCTGAAGTAAATGAACTTGAACGGAATTTAGAAAGCTTTACTGGCACAAAACATGCTATTACTTGTTCAAACGGTACAGACGCTCTTATCCTTGCTCTATTGGCTAAAGGTGTTCGTCCAAACGATTTTGTCTATGTTCCAAGCTTCACATTTTCTGCTACAGCTGAAGCAGTGGCTATCATTGGTGCAAAACCTGTTTTTATAGATGTAGATGAAAAAACTTTTAATATTGATTTGTTACATCTTAAGCAATCTCATGAATTACTTACAAAGAAGAACATATTTCCCAAAGGAGTTATTTCTGTCGATATATTTGGCCAAACTTGCTCTTATAATGAGATACAAGATTGGATAACAAAAAATGAAATGTGGCTTATATGTGACGGTGCCCAAAGTCTAGGTGCAACCTACAACGACACACATGTAGGCAATTTTGGAGACATTACTACTACAAGTTTTTATCCAACAAAACCCTTAGGATGTTATGGTGATGGTGGGTGTGTTTTCACAAATGACGACTTACTTTTTGAAAAAATTAAAAGTTTACGTGTTCATGGTGAAGGTAAGAATAAATATGACAACCTTAGAGTTGGTCTAAATGCTAGGATGGATACAATTCAGGCTGCAATATTAATACACAAATTACATGATTTTACATTAGAGTTATCAAAGCGAAGGGAATTATCTAACTTTTATACCAAGCATCTTAATGAAAGTTTTGTAAAACCTTTTATTATTCCAGAATGTAATCCATCCTGGGCACAATATACAATAAAAATTAGTCACAATTCTAGAGATAAAGTGCAAAACACGTTAGCAAAAAAAGGAATATCAACTTGTGTGTATTACCCTATTCCACTTCACATGCAACCTGCTTACCATGAATATATGAATTTAGTTGGTAATAAACTCCCAGTATCGGAAAAAATTGCTAAATGTGTTTTAAGCCTACCGATGGGGTGCAATATGGAACAAGCAGAATATGTATGTCAATCCCTCAATGAACTGGCTGAAGTGACTTCTTCCTCATTTGAGGTCGCATAAGTTATATGAAAATTGCAATAATTGGTGCCGGAACATGGGGTATGAACCATGTTAAGACATTAATCCATATGAATGTTGATATTGCAGTATTTGAACCCTCAAAAATAAATAAGGAAAAAATATTTAAACTTTTTCCGAATATAAAATTTCTTGATAAAATGAATGATGCAATTAAATTTGATGCAGTAATCATTACAGCCCCTACTCCCTTACATGAAAAGCTTGGTTCTTTTTTTCTATCTCATAAAGTACCTTGCTTCATTGAAAAACCCCTTGCGTTTAAAACAGAGGAAGCTAAATCCTTAGTTGATTTATCTAAAAAAAATAAAACATTAGTTGCTGTAGGACATATTGAACATTTTAATCCTGCATTTATAAAATTAAAAGAATATGTATCTAAAGATGAGAATATATTTGAAATATCAATTAATAGACATGGTATGGCACGTCCAGGATTTGATACTTCTGTTGATGTTATCTTCGACTTAATGATTCATGATATTGGAATGATGATTGATCTACTTGGAACACAGGATGCAATTATGAATATAAATGCGTTTTCTGTTCCTTGCTCAACTGATCCTTTTGGTTTTGTTAAAGCACTAATACAATTTCAATCAGGTCGTATCGTAAATTTATCGTCAAGTAGAATTAGTCATCAAAAACAACGACAAATTGAAGTGCAGTCTTTAGAAAATAAATACATAGCTAATTTGATAGATCAAACAACTCAAATGTATACTCATAATGAAGTTAGAGCAAATGATAAACTATCATCAAGAAAATCCTTATTGGAACTTGAGTTAGATGATTTTATCAATGCTGTGACACATAAAAACAAATTAACTGTTCCTATTTCATTGGCGTATAATGCAGTTAAAGTTGCAGGTATTATTAAAGGTTTAGTTATGAAAAATAATATATTACAAACGAATAAACAATTATGAGTAACATTTTTATCATTGCAGGTGATTCATCTGGTGATATATACGCTGCAGACTTAATTCAAAGAATGAAAGCAAAAAACGATATTATTTCATTTGAAGGAATAGCAGGTGATGCTGCATTAAAAGAAGGAATGAAACTCTGGGTGCATAGTAAAAATCTTAATTTTATGGGATTCTGGGAGGTTTTTAAAAATTATAAAATACTTAGGAAAACATGGAAAAAAATTACCCAACATTTAAACAGAAAAAAACCAGACCTGTTGGTGTTAATCGATTATCCAGGTTTAAACTTATTGGTAGCTAAATATGCCAAAAAATATAATATTCGTATTGTTTATTATATACCTCCACAAGTATGGTTTTGGAAACAAGGTAGAATTAAGAAGCTAAGAAAATATACAGATTATATAGCACCTATTTATCCTCATGAATCCTCTTTTTTCGAAAATAAGGGTGTCCCACATTTTCCTGTAAAACATATTAGCCTTGATAAAATATTTATAGAACAACTAAGTGAAGTTTCAAAAGATAAAAAAATTAATATACTTTGCATGCCTGGGAGTAGAAAACTAGAAATTGATAATAATTTTCCAGAAATGTTATCGGCTGTAATCAATTTACAAGAAAGACACAACCTTAAAAACAATCTTGAAGTCTTTGTTATTAAGGCACAAACATCATCTAATTTAGAAGAGATAATTGACTTATATAAGAAGGATATTAAAAAGATAAATATCATACCATTTGATCAAAAAGAATTAGCTTTTAAGAAAGCTCACGTTGGTTGTATATCATCCGGAACAGCCTGTCTTGAAGTTGCTTTGGCAGGTATTCCTTTGGTTGTAATATACAAGGCAAATCTTTTATTTAAAATTTTATTAAAATATGTGTATCAAGTTAAATTTAAATGGATTAGCCTACCAAATCTTATTGCTCAAAAAGATATTATTCAAGAAATCAAAGAAACTTCTTTTTCAGAAAACGCAATATCAAACGCATTAAGTAAACTAATTTTTGATGCTAAACATAGAAAACAATCTTATACATCATTACTAGAGATGAGAAGTACTCTTGAAAAAACAGCTAAATATAACATAGATGATTTAATTACACTTGCTCTTAATAAAGATAAACTACAAAAACTCTGAGACAACATCGTTGTAATGTGTTTTACCGAACTCAGTTAACCAAAATTCCTCACTCTTTATATTAATAAGACCTAAAGTTTCCAACCTCGATATTTTTTTATATAATAAATTCTTATCATCTATATTTAGTATTTTTATTATAAGATTGATTTGAATAGGTTTAAAAAGTCTTAATCGATTCAACATAAACTCAAATAAATGCTCTTTTTGATCAATTTCATTCCATAGAAATTTAGATTGCTCCACATACTTTTCAGGTTTATTTAAATTACTGCTTCTAAGAATTTTAAATGGTGCAATTTTACACGTTTTACTATGTGCTCCTGCTCCAACACCAATATAATTTCCATATTTCCAATAATTAACATTATGGATGCATTCATAATTATTTTTAGAAAAAGCTGAAATTTCATAATGGTGCATACCTTTCTCCATTAAAATAATCTTCCCCTCTTTTTCCTGATTTATTATTTCATCTAAAGGGAGTAAGCGTTTAGGCTTTTGCTTGTAAAAAGCTGTTTTAGGTTCAATTGTAAGTTGATACCATGATATATGAGGTGGATCAAAGGTAAGTGCCGTCTTTAGATCCAAAAGAGCATCTTGAAGGGTCTGATTAGGTAATCCATACATGATATCGATATTAAAATTATTAAAATATTTCTTTACGTAAGTTATACTTTTAAACAGTTGATCTGATGTGTGAACTCGTCCTAATATCTTTAAATGTTTGGAATTAAAACTTTGCCCTCCTATTGAAATTCTATTGATACCCATTTCATAATACGTCTTTACCTTATCAAGTGTGACTGATTCAGGGTTTAGTTCTATTGTACACTCCGGAAAATTTTCAATACCAATCAAATCACGTAAAAAATTCAATAATTTATATAGTAAACTAATATCAAACAAACTTGGTGTTCCGCCGCCTATATATATCGATTGAATACCAGATTCAAAAAAAGATTTCTTCAATTTAAGCTCTTTTTTTAATGCATTATAATAATCTTCATCAGTGATCTTTCGATGAGATTTGGTATATGAATTAAAATCGCAGTAAGGACATTTTAAGCTACACCATGGTAAATGAATGTATAAAGATGGAGGCGTATTAAATAATTTTTTCATAGCTAAAGACTTTTTTGTTAGATCCTTTAAAGTTTTTAAAAATATAATTTTTTGATGTTAACTTAAATCCGCATTTTTTTAATACATTATGTGACTTAAAATTTTCTGCATCAGCTAAGGCTAAAATTTTATTATATTTACCCTGTATTTGAATTAATGAAATAAAATAAATTATAGCATTTGAGGTTATTCCCTTACCCCAAAAATCAGGATGTAATTCAAAAGATATAAACGCTTTTTTTTCTTTTATACATTCGCTATGCGTAGAAACAAGCCCGATTAACTTTTGATTCATTGATATAACCACATGATTTTGTTTTATTCTTAAAGCATCAATCATATAGGATAAGCACAATTTATAAAAGAGAAAAAAACTTAACGGAAATAAATATGGTAGTTCTTTTTTTACAAGTGTATGATTTAGAAGACGAAAAAAATTAGCACAATCAAAAATATTAAATTTACGATATTTAATTTTCATTTTATGATTGTAGTATCGCCAGAATAAAGCGCATGAATAGTTTTATCTGAATCTTCAAGCATAAGACACCCGCTCTTATTAATTCCCCTGTATAATCCAACTACCTTTGAGCCCTTAGAAGATACACTAATTTCTGTTCCATTAAATATGTCTCTTTTCTTCCATTCATCTAAGAAAGTATTTAAATCCGTTCGAAAATATAATTCCAGATAATCTATAAGATAATCTATAATGGATGCACAAATTAAATTGCGATCCTGAAATTTACTGGTTATCGATTGAAGTGAACACCATGGTTGATTGATAAATCCTTTGAGATCTAAGTTAACCATGTTCACATTTAACCCTATACCAATAATTACAAAAGGCATGCCATTGTGAGTATAAACTTCCGTCAATAATCCACATAATTTTTTTGAATGAAATAAGATATCATTAGGCCATTTTAAATGGAGTTGATTCTCTAAATTACATATTGATTCAACAGCTTTACATACAGCTAAACTTGTAATTAAGCTTAATCCAGAAAGTTTATTAATAGATTCATCATAAGAAAAGCCAAGACTTAAATAAATGTTTTTTCCGAATGGTGAATGCCACTTTTTATTCATTCTACCTCGACCTTTGGTCTGCATTTCTGACAAACATACTTTTAAGTCAAACGAACCTTCCTTAATGTCTCTTTTAAGATAATCATTTGTAGAATCAAGACTTTCAAAGATATCGATATCAATCTCAGAATGACGTAAATGTTTTGATACAACTTCTAAATTTAGTAATTCATATTTATTTAAAAGCCGATAGCCTCTCTTTTTTTTAAATAAAATTGAAATGTTAAACTCTCTTAATTTACAAATTAATGTGTTTAAATCTGTTTTACTTAATTTTAAGGAGCTGCAAATAAATTCCTGACTTATAAAATCAACGTCATTTAATAACTTAAAAAGTGCTGATATATTATTATTGATATTCCTCATAATGTACACATTATTGCAAAAATAAGAAAGACAGATCAACTAAAATTACAATTTAAGGAATTTTATTAAGGAAATCTAAAATAGTATCAACAGTTTCGACTGCTTTATCATTTTCTTCGCTAATTCGAGCAAGTGCTTGTTGCTTAGTGTGTGTTGTAAGTATACCAAAACCAATGGGTTTATTTGCTTGCAAGCTTACTTGCATACATCCTTGACTAACCATTCTACAAACATAATCATAGTGATCGGTTTCACCTTTAATAACACTTCCTAAAGCAACAATTGCGTCAGGATGATCTTTTTTAAAGATTCTTTGACAAGCTAGTGGAATCTCTACTTCTGATGCAACATGGTATATTTTAGGTTCGTATTTATCATTTATCATAAATTTTAAATATTTTTTTGCGGAAGATTCTAAAGAAGTTGCAATGGTTTCATGAAACATACTTACTACTAAAATAATATTTGGTTTACTCATTATTAGACCGCCCTCTCATATGAATTAGATATTAAATAAATATCATTTAATTGGCAAGAAATAATAAAATTTATTTAATTTTATATTAATTAATGCTTTAAAACTTGAGATAGAAATAATTTTAAACGAGGATGAGAGGGTCGATTAAAAAAATCACTTGGTGAACTTATTTCTAGAATCTCACCTTCTGAAAGAAAACAAATTTTATCAGCAATTTTCTCTGCAAATGCCATTTCATGAGTCACACAGATCATAGTAATACCCATTGCAGCTAATTCTTCGATAACATCTAGTACCTCTTTTACCATTTCAGGATCAAGAGCTGAAGTTGGTTCATCAAATAATAATATTTCAGGGGACATACATAGAGCCCTGGCGATAGCAGCTCGCTGTTGTTGTCCACCGGATAAATTTATTGGGTAATCATATGCTTTATCTTCAATACCAACTCTTTTAAGAAAATTCATAGCCAATTCCTTGGCATCGTTTTGTTTCATGAGTTTGACCTTTAAAGGTGCGAGCGTACAATTATCAATAATTGATAAGTGCGGAAATAAATTAAATTGTTGAAATACCATACCAATCTTTTTTCTTAAATTTAAAAGTTCAATTCCATCCTCTATTTGATATAATTCACAATTATCAACAATTAGGCTACCACCGTTAATTTTCTCCAAGCCATTAATACAACGAATGAGAGTTGATTTTCCCGAACCTGAGGGTCCACATAATACAATCTTTTCTCCTCTTTTAATTGTTAAATCTATCGCTTTTAATACAATTTGATCCTTAAAAGATTTTTTCACGTTATTAAATTGAATAATATTTTCATTCATCGATATAGTTTATAACCTCGTTCTATATACTGACTGTACCTCGCAAGAGAATAACAAATCAACCAAAAACATAATGCAACAAAAGTATACGCCTCTTTATAATATGGTGCCCATTTAACATCAATTAATGTTGTCTTCACTATTGTCAAAATATCAAATAAGCCAACAATAGTCACTAATGTTGAACTTTTTATAATTAGTATAAATTGGTTGATTATATCAGGAAAAGATAGGCGTAAAGCTTGTGGAAGTATGATTAAATATAATTTTTGAAATTCATTAAGCCCTAATGATCTCGCTGCTTCGTTTTGCCCTACTTGAACTGATTGCAAACCACCTCTGATAATCTCTGCTAAATAGCATGCAGAAAAAATACTATACATTATTAATATTCTAATGAATTTATCATACACATTCTCTGGATACATAAAAAAAGGCAAAATGACTGTTGCAAAAAATAAAATTGTAATCAATGGCACACTACGAATAATTTCTATTACAAAAGTGGTAAATAAACTAATTATTTTATAATCGCTTGTTCGACCTATAGCTAGTAACAATCCAATAGGAAAAGAAATGGTTATGACTATGAAACTAATTAATAAATTTAAAAATAATCCCCCCCAGTAATTTGTAGGAACACGAACAAGATTAAAGCTTCCATACATGAGACAATAAACCGCAAGAGGTAATATAATTATAGAGAAAACACATACGAAACTTTTATGTTTTGGATAAGGACTTAAAATAAAAAAAACACATAACATTGAAACAAAAGATATAACGTAAACTCTCCATAATTGATCGCTTGGGTAAATTCCAAACATAAGAATTTTAAAATTATCGATAACGTAAATCCAACATGCACCACTAACATGACACATAGAAACATCGCCCAAAAAATTTGCATCTAAAAAAAACCATCTAAAAAATATTAGAAAGTAATAAATGCAAACAATCATAATAATAAAAGAAAATATATATGGAATAATTTTTTTAATTTTCATTCCATACCCTAACCTTTTTATTATATTGATTAATTATAAATGAAAAAATTAGATTTATAATTAAATAGATTAACATCACAATTAAAATAATCTCGATAGAATGACCTGTTTGATTGAGAACTGTTCCTGCAAAAAGACTAATTATTTCGGGGAATCCAATAGCTACTCCTAAAGAACTATCTTTAATCAAGTTAAGTGCCTGATTTAAAGACGGAGGAATAATTTTAGGCAATGAAACAGGAAGAAACACATGATAATATTGTTGTGCTTTCGATAAACCGAGGGCCTTTGCAGCCTCTATTGTTGCTTTTGGGATTGATTGATATCCTGATATAAAATTTACAGATAAAAAAGCACCTATGTACAGTGTTAATGAAAGATATAAGGCTAAAAACTCTGGGTATATTCTGAAGCCATTTTTTACGTTAAATTTAGATATAAAGGGGATAGACCATTTTGAATTCAGAATTAAGAATGTAAAAATAAATATTGAAAAAATATTGAATAAAAAATTTTTTATTTTAAAAGAAAATAAACATACAACAAGCAAAATTAAT
>MDTB01063990.1_pt1 | contig 10930 bp, 8 predicted proteins | sample 811161 | NCBI WGS metagenome assembly MDTB01 (sample SAMN05326650, study PRJNA326480) | marine metagenome | isolation source: seawater | place: Mediterranean Sea | collected 2009 | reverse complement strand
TTGACATCTGGAAGTATAAATAAACATTATCTTAAAAATAAATATAAATTTAATAAAATTAAAGTTGAAATAATTGGAAATAATGTTGGACTAAATAAAAAATTTTCTAAAAAAAAATTATCTAATTTTAAACATAATAACTGCCTTGTCATTCCAGAAGGTATTGAATCTGAAACTAAAATTATAGTCGATTTTATATCTAAATATTCAGAACTTTATGATAATACTAACTTTATAATCAAATCTCATCCAATTTTTAATAAAAATTATTATGCAAATTATTATAAATTATCTAAATATAAGAATATAAGCATAGTTGAAAATCTTAATGAAAATGTTATCCAACAATCAAAATATTTTTTATATAGAGGGTCTTCACTTGCGATCAATCTAGTTATATGTGGGATGATACCAATTTATTTAGAAGATACAGATAATATTGATATAAACCCATTTTATTTTTGTATGAAAGATTCTTTGAAAATATCAAATATTAAAGATTTAAAAAATATTTTTGATACAAACAATCAAGTAGATGATGTTATTGTTAGAAACGCTTTTGATTACTTCCATCCTCTTAGTTATAATTCACTTATACGATTGATTTAAAATGATTGATAAAGAACTTTCCATTGTTTGTGCAACTCACAATAATGAAAAAAAATTATTTCAAACTGTATTACAGATATTAAAAAGTTCAATTTTACCTCAGGAAATCATTATTGTTTCTACTAGTTTTAAATATAAAGAATATTTTTCTGATGAATTTATAAATAAAAATAATATTATTTTTAAAGTTGTAAACTTTAAATCTCAAACAAGACAGAGAGCGTGTGGAATAAATTTAGTAAATACAAAATATATTATTCAAATTGATGACGATATTATTCTAGATAAATATTGTATAAATAACATGCTTAAAAAAATTAAAAAAAACAAAAAAACTATAATTGGAGGATTGCTTTTATACAATGATAACACAAATGTTTATGAAAGATTTACAAAACAATATTTAAAAAATAAATTTTTAAAATTAATTCTCATAATATTAAATTCAGGAAAGCAACCTGAAGATATGAGTGTTTTATCATCTGGACGTATGTTTCCAAAATTATCAGAAAATATAATTAAAACTCAATGGTTATCTAGTTTTATAATTTATGAAAAAAAAATTTATAAAGAAGGTATTAAAATTAAATCTAATGGTAAGGGTTATTTTGAAGATGTAATATTTTCTAATTCCCTATATCAGAAAGGTTATAATTTAATAATTGACAGGAAAAGTATTGGTTATTTAGAAGAGTCAGCTCCTATCGGCCTGACTGATTATATTAAAAGTCTTCCAAACTTTATTAAACTAGTAATTTACTTAAAAAAAAATAAACTTTTATTTTTTTTAGATGTATTAATTTTTTTCAATATTCATTTATTTGTTTCAATACTTAAGATTTTGAGGATAAAAATACATAGTTAATTTTGTAAAATACTTTAAAGTTTGATTGCTAATTGGAATTTAAATCTGTTTAATTATTTATAATATGTGTGGTATATTTGGCTTTGCAAGCTCTAGAGAAATTAATTTAGAAAAACTTAAAAAAATTTTAAATTATTTAAATCATAGAGGACCAGATAATACTGGAACATGGATAAATAATTCAGAAAATATTTTCTTAGGCCACAAAAGACTTTCTATTATCGACATCGAAGATACAGGCAACCAACCTATGTTATCTAATTCAGGAAGATTTGTAATTTCTTATAATGGTGAAATTTACAATTTTAAAGAATTAAGAAAAAACCTTGAAAAAGAAGGATTAAAATATTTTAGAGGTTCATCCGATACAGAAGTTTTATTAAATTCAATTGAACTACATGGTTTAAATAAAACTCTTAGTCTAATAGATGGTATGTTTGCGTTTGCTATATATGATAAAAAAACAAACATATTAAGTTTATGTAGAGATAGGTTTGGAGAAAAACCATTATATTATGGATTAAAATATAAGAATTTCTTTTTTTCTTCTGAATTAAAACCTTTAAAAGAAATAGATTCTTTAAATTTAGAAATTAATAATCAGGCTATAAATTTATATTTTAAATTTGGTTATATACCTCATCCTCATACAATTTATTCTGATGTGTTTAAGGTAGAGCCTGGCCAAATAGTTAATTATTCTTGTAAAGATCAGAAAATAATATCAAAGAATAAATATTATGATTTAAAAAATGTTTTTATGAATCAAAATAAAAAAATAAATTTCAAAATGAAAATACTATTCTTAATTCTTTTGAAAATAAATTATCTGAAAATATTTTTAGTCGAACTGTGTCTGATGTGGGTTATGGAGTATTTCTTTCTTCGGGAATTGATTCTTCACTAATAGCTTCAATTTTGGCAAAAAAACATGATAAAAAAATTGATACTTTCTCTATTGGGCTTAAAAATAATTTATATGATGAGGCTAAAGGTAGTAAAATTATTTCTAAACATTTAAATACTAATCATAATGAACTAATAATAGATCACAAAGATCTTTTGAATACCATTCCTGAGTTGTCAAAAATTTATGATGAACCATTTGCTGACTCATCACAAATTCCTTCAATAATTTTATCAAAATTTGCATCAAAAAGTAAAAAAGTTTGCTTAACTGGAGATGGTGGAGACGAAGTTTTTGGTGGCTATAATAGGCATAAAAAAATTGATTATTTTTACAATTTAAACAATAGTATAAAAATAATTTTATCGAAAATTATTGATAATTTTAATCATCCTCAATATGTTAAAACCCTTTATAATTTAATAAAATTTACTTTACCTCCTAATTTAAAATCAGGTATTCCTTCAGAACATTTGGATAAAATAAACCTTGTTATTAAATCAAGTTCTAAAATTCAAGCATATGAAAGATTAAATTCTATCTTTCAAAATCATGAGTTAAATAATTTACTTTCAAATAAAACTCAAAATGATGATTATTTTAATAATTTTAAATCAGAAATTCAATTTACAAAAAAAATTCAGTATTATGATTTTATCAACTATCTCCCAAATGATATATTATGTAAATTAGATAGGGCATCAATGAATTACTCTCTTGAAACAAGAGCTCCTTATCTAAATCATAAATTTGTGGAGTATTATCTAAATTTACCTGAAAATTATACTATTAATAATAAAATTTCAAAATACTTACCAAAAAAACTATTATCAAAATATTTACCAGGAAAAATTCTTAATTTGCCTAAAAGAGGTTTTGGAATACCATTAGATGAATGGTTAAGGGGGCCTTTAAAAAAAGATATGGAAGATATACTTTTTAAAAAGAATATATATTTTGAAGAATTTTTTAATAAAAATTATATCGAAAGCATTTATTCTGGTTTTATTAAATACAAAAACAATCATCATAAATTATGGACTTTAATTATTTTTCAATTATGGTCACAAAATTACTTTAATAATTAATTTTAAATACTTTATTACTAAGATCCTTGAATGAAAAAACAAAAATCAGAAAAAAAAGTAATTGAAGATTTTGGTATGGAATGGGTTCATTTTGATCAATCCTCAATAAGCAATTTAGATAAAAAGAAAATTTTTGATGATTATTTCAAAATTTTTCCAAAAAAAATATTAAATAAACATTCTATTGGATTTGATGCTGGTTGCGGTACAGGTCGATGGTCCTATTTTGTTGCACCTCTTGTTAAAAAAATGCACTGTATTGATCCATCTAATTCAATAAATATTGCAAAAAAAAATTTAAAAAAATTTAATAATTGTAAATTTTACAAACAAACAATTTTAAAAATGAAATTACCTAATAACTCGATGGATTTTGGTTTCTCACTGGGAGTATTACATCATACTATTGATGTTAAATCTAATCTAAATAATTGTGTAGATAAATTAAAAAAAGACTCTCCATTCCTCTTATATTTGTATTATAAATTTGAAAATAAGCCTATGATATACAAGATTTTCTGGCAAATATCTGATATATTTAGAAAAGTTATATCACGTCTACCATTCGCTCTTAAAGTAATTGTATGCAATATTATTGCTATCGTAATTTATTTTCCTCTGGCAAAGTTATGTATGTTTATGAAAAAGTTTAATTTAAAAATTTCTTCCATACCTCTTTATTATTATCATGATAAACCTTTTTATGTAATGAAAAATGACTCATTAGATCGTTTTGGGACAACTCTAGAAAAAAGATTTTCACAAAAAGAAATAAGGGAAATGATGTTAGAGGCTGGCCTTAAAAATATCAAATTTAGTAAAAATGAACCATATTGGGTAGCTATAGGATATAAATGATAATATTTTTTGTATCTATTATTTATATTTTTGTTTCTTAAGTATTTATAATAAATATATGTTAACTAACTCATTCATATTAAAATAGATAAAATGAAAATATCAATAATTGGCTTAGGTTATGTTGGTTTGCCTCTAGCAATAGAGTTTGCCAAATACTATTATACAGTAGGTTTCGATATTGATAGGGATAGGATTGCAGAATTAAAAAAAAATAATGATATAAATAAAGAAGTAAAAAAATTAAAAATTAATAAAAGATTAGTATTAACTTCTAATAAAAAAAATATTGATAATAGTGATTTTTTTATAGTTACAGTTCCAACACCCATATATAAAAATAAAAAGCCTAACTTAACAAGTTTGATTAATGCATCAAAATTAATAGGGCATTATATAAAAAAAAATAATATAGTAGTTTTTGAATCCACTGTTTATCCTGGAGTGACTGAAAATATATGTGCAAAAGAAATATCAAATATTTCTAATCTAAAACTAAATAAAGATTTTTTTATTGGTTATTCTCCTGAAAGAATAAATCCAGGAGACAAAAAAAATACTTTAACAAATATTAATAAAATTATTTCAGCCTCAAATAAAAAATCACTAAATAAAATATATAAAATTTATAAAAAGATCATAAAAGCCAATGTAATTAAAGCTGAAAGTATAAAAATAGCTGAAGGAGCAAAAATTATTGAAAATGCCCAAAGAGATATAAATATTGCATTTATGAATGAATTAAAAATAATTTTTGAAAAACAGAAAATTGATTTTAATAAAGTTTTAAATGTAGCATCTTCTAAATGGAATTTTTTAAATTTTACTCCAGGCTTAGTTGGAGGTCATTGTATAGGTATTGATCCTTATTACCTTCATTACTATGCTTTAAAAAATGGTTATAAATCTAAAATTGTCTTAGCTGGACGACAAATTAATGACTATATGCCAAAATATATTTTTAAAACATTTATTAAATCTTTTGAGGCATTTAGATCTACAAACAACTTAAAAAAAAATAAGATTCTATTTCTTGGAATTACATTTAAAAAAAATGTAAATGATACAAGAAATTCTAAAAGTATTGAACTACTTAAGATGTTAAATAAAAAATTTAAAATTGATGTATGTGATCCATTAATTAATGATAGAAAAATATCAGTATCTAATTTTAAAATGATAAATCTCAATAAAATTAATATAGATAATTATGGCGCTATTATTTATGCTGTAAACCACGATAAATTTTCTATAATTAAAAAAAATATAAAAAATAAAAATATTTTTATATTTAACATAAATTGATGATAAAATTACTTCAAAAAATATTTTTACTTTCAAGATTACAAAAAAAATTAATAATTATAATAATAGATACTATCATTTGTATTTCTTCATTTCTTTTTTCATTAATCATAATAACAAAGAGTTTTTATATTCAATTAAGCTATGACTTGTTGTTGATGCTTCTCAGTTCTCTATCATTTATTATATTTTTTGTTTTCTGTGGTTTTTATAATACTATTTTTAGATACATAAATATTAAAAATTTTTTTGTAATTGCCCTAATTATGATTCTTTATACTTCTTTCAATTCATCAATTTATTATATCTCAAAAATTGATCTTTTTTCATCTTCTGTAGTTTTCTTGCATTCATTATTTTTTATGATTGCAATATTTTATTTTAGATTATTAATTGTTTTTCTTGCGAATTTCGAAATTGTAAAAAATTATAAAAAAAATATTTTAATTTATGGTGCTGGGTTAGCAGGAATATCAACGTTACAAGCTTTATCTAGTTTTAAAGTTTTAGGATTTATTGATGATGATCCAAATAAACAGCATACGTTGTTGGCTAATATAAAAGTTTACCCTGTAAATGAATTAAGTAATATAATCAAAAAATTTAAAATCGATACAATTTTTGTAACAATACCCTCTATTACAATAGGACAGAAAAGAACAATTATAAACAATTTAGAAAAATTTAAATTAAGGATAAGATTTCTACCTACTTTAAAAGATTTTACTTCAGAAAAAATTGACATAAATGATTTTGTTCCAATTACTCCTGAAGACTTGATTGAAAGAACAGTAAAGTGGGATAAAAATAAGATTAATGAATTTTATCTTAATCAAATTGTTTGTGTGACTGGAGCTGGGGGCTCTATAGGTTCGGAAATTTCAAAGCAAATTATTTTAACAAAAGTATCTAAATTAATAATTGTTGATCATAGTGAATTAAATTTGTTTAATGTAGAAAAAGAACTTCAAAATATAATAAATTTATTAAAGTTAGATAAAATTAAAATTATAAAAATTTTAGGTTCAATCTTGGATAATGAAATTATCGAGAATATTTTTGAACATAATCCAAAGTATATATTTCATGCAGCAGCATATAAACATGTTAATATGATTGAAAATAATCCAATTATTGGAGTTAAAAATAACATTCAAGGTACTATAAATTTAGTTGATCAAGCTTTAAAAAATAGAACTAACAAATTTATTTTTATTTCAACTGACAAAGCTGTAAGGCCTACAAGTATAATGGGTTATACAAAAAGAATTGGAGAAAAGTATATTGAATATATTTCAGAAAATAGTCAAACAAAATTTTCTATAGTTCGTTTCGGTAATGTAATTGGTTCTTCTGGTTCTGTTTTTGGTTTATTTAAAAAACAAATTGAAAAAAGACAACCGATAACTATTACTCACAAAGATGTAACTAGGTATTTTATGTCAGTTCAAGAAGCAGTAGGCTTGGTTTTGGAAGTAAGTATAATGAAAAATTTTAAGAATATAACTTTTTTATTAAATATGGGAAATCCAATTAAAATTAAAGACTTAGCAATAAAAATGGTTAATTTAAGTGGGCTCAAAATTAAAGATAAAAATAATATTAATGGAGATATTGAAATTAAATATATTGGTTTGAAACAAGGTGAAAAATTGCATGAAGAACTAAATTTTGAAGATAATTTTGAAAAAACATCACATAAAGATATTTTTTCTATTCCTAGTGTTAATTCTAATGTAAACTTTGTGAATGAATTAAAAATATTATTAGAAAATATAATAATAAATAATAACAAAACTAATCTAAACGATATCTTAAAAAAACTCTGTAATTAGTACATGCAATATAACAAGGAAATATTAAACAGATTGTTAATGTTTTCTTTAATATCCATTCCATTTTTTTTAATAACTGGACCATTCCTTACAGATTTATCAGTTTCAATTTCTGGTGTAATTCTAATTCTTTTTATATTACTCAATAAAGACTCTTATATAATCAAAAATTATTTATTTTACTCATTTATTATATGGTGCTTATACCTAATTATAATCTCTTTAATCTCTGAATTTCCACTTTTATCATTAGAGGCCAGCTTATTTTATTTCAGGTTTGGATTTTATAGTTTTGCAATATATTATGCTTTGATAAATTTAAAAAATCTTTTGAAATATTATAAAATAATATTTTTAATATGTTTTTTTATTCTATTTTTTGATTCTTTAATTCAGTATTATTTTAAATTTAATATTTTAGGATGGCCTTTAATACTTGAAACAAGAGTTTCTAGTTTTTTTGGAGAAGAATTGAAGCTTGGAAGTTATATATCTAGACTTTCTCCAATTTTATTAGGAATTCTTTTATTAGATGATAGAGATACAAAATATACGAATTTATTTATTATTTTATTAATATTGATTTCAAATTTCTTAGTTATCTTATCTGGTGAAAGAGCTGCATTACTTTTTATTAATTTGTTTAATTTATCTTTAATTATATTTATAAAAACCTATAGAAAAACAATTCTCTCAACATTTATTTCATTAATTATTCTTATTTTTTTATCTGGATTGGATGATAGAATATTAAAAAGGATTAATGTTACTTTTGATGAAATAAAAAGCAGCAATAATCCATTGTTTTTCGCAAGCGCGCATAATGTTATTTACATATCAGCGTTTGATATGTTTTTAGATAATAAAATATTAGGTATTGGGCCAAAAAACTATAGAGAATATTGTAAAAAGGAAAAATATAATCATTATTTTCAAATATATAATGGCGATTGTTTTTCTCATCCTCACAACACTTATATTCAGATTCTTACAGAAACGGGGATATTAGGCTTAATACCAATATTAATTCTTTTTATTTTTTTATTATATTACTTTTTAAGCAGAATAAAAAATTATGTAATTAAAAACTATTCTTCTAAAATAATTGAATCAGAAATTATGTTCTTTCTTGCTTTATTTATAACTTTTTTCCCATATGTGCCTACCGGAAATTTCTTTAACAATTGGTTATCAGCAATATATTTTTTACCAATTGGGTTTATCTTGTATACTCAAAATAAAAAAAACTAATATCTATTTAACAATGCAATTAATTTTTTAACTTCATCTATTGTATTATAATGAACTAAACTAATTCTCACAACGCCATCTTTATCATTTATATTCAGAGCTTTTAAACAACGCCAAGCATAAAAATTATCATTTCTAGTAGCAATTTTATTTTGAACTAAATAATTGCTTAGATCTTTTGATGATTTATTTTTATGAACAAATGAAATAGTTGGTGCTCTATTTTTGTTTTCAATTTTATCTTTCCCTATGAGTGAGTAATTTATGTTATTAGATAAGTATTCTAATAAAGGGTTTGCGATTTCTGCTTCATGTAAAGAAATTAAATTATTTATTTTTTCTATTTTTTTTCTTGTTTCAAGAACTTTGTTTTCAAAATGGTGATTATATAAATTATTAAAATATTCATAAATACCAATTAAAGAAGATAACTCTTCATGATTTGGTCCACCTGGATTAATTGTATATGGGTAATTACCTTCAAGAAATTCATGGTTTTGATTTGGTAAATCTTTTAATATTTTTTCTTTCCCATATAATAATGCTAGATGAGGTCCATAAGTTTTATACAAGCTAAATGTATAAAAATCTACGTCAAGATCTTTGACATCAGGTAATCCATGAGGTGCATAAGATACTCCATCACCTATTACTATAATATTATTATTATGCGCTAATCTGCATATTTCTTTTAAATTATTTATAGAACCTACTATATTTGAACAATGTGTAACTGCTAAAATTTTTGTTTTATTTGAAATTAATTTTTCTAATTCGGAAATTTCTAGTTCATGATTATTTTCATTAAATTTCCATTCAACTATTTTTGCTCCATTTTCACTTAGTCTTCTCCAAGGGCTTATATTGGCTTCATGATCTTGATTAGTTACAATTACTTCATCACCTGGATTTACATATTTTTTTAGAGCATTTGACAAAACATATAAATTTATTGAAGTTGATCCACCGATGAGAATTTCATTACTTTTTGCATTTATCATTTTTGCAAATAACTCTGATGCCTTATCCATTTTCTCACCCGCAATTTTTGACATTGGATATTCAGCGTAAGGCTGCACTTTTGTTGATGTCATGAACTCAGTTAATTTTTTGATTACATTTTTTGGAACATAACTACCTCCGGCATTTTCAAAAAAAGTCCAATCCTTTGACAAAGGATCTTCAAATGCTGGAAATTGTGATCTTACATAATCTGTATCAAGTTGAATATTTTCTAGTGTCAATTTTACCCCTTATTGTGTATTCTTTTATTCTAATATAGAAAAAAATAAATAAATAACTTTTTCTTTAATTATGATTGATAAGCGTAGTTTTTATATTAATGGTGAATGGATCAAACCTATAATCAATAATGATTTGGAGGTTATTAACCCATCTAATGAACTTTCATATGCAGTTATATCTTTAGGAAGTAAAAAAGATCTAGATTTAGCCGTAAATGCTGCAAAAAAAGCATTTTTTACATGGAGTCAGGTAGATAAAAAAGAGAAAATTATATTACTAGAAAAATTACTTAATATTTATAAAGTTAGATGGAATGAAATAACCCAAACAATGTCAGAAGAAATGGGGGCGCCTTTGGATTGGTCATCTTCAGCCCAAACTTCATCTGGAGCTGATCACATTAATGATTTTATTTTAAGATTAAAAAATTTTGAATTTGAAAAAAAATTTAATAATAATTCTAATAATTATATTGTTTATGAACCTATTGGAGTGTGTGGTTTAATTACACCATGGAATTGGCCAATTAATCAAATTACTTTAAAAGTAATACCAGCTTTAGCAACCGGTTGTACTATGATATTAAAACCCTCAGAAATAGCACCTCTATCTGCTATGCTTTTTGCTGAGATAATTCATGAAGCAGGTTTCCCACCAGGAGTTTTCAATTTGATAAATGGTGATGGTGAAGGTGTAGGAACTGATATTGCTTCACATGATGACATTGATATGATTTCTTTTACAGGATCAACAAGAGCAGGAAAACTTATCTCGAAAAATGCATCTAATACAATAAAAAGAGTTTGTTTGGAATTAGGAGGAAAAGGAGGTAACATTATATTTGAAGACTCTCATCAAGAAGCAGTAAGGGAAGGTGTTAGAAATATAATGAGTAATTCTGGCCAATCTTGTGATGCACCAACAAGAATGCTAGTTGAAAAATCAATCTATAAAAGAGCAATAGAAG
>MDTB01200367.1_pt1 | contig 10931 bp, 12 predicted proteins | sample 811161 | NCBI WGS metagenome assembly MDTB01 (sample SAMN05326650, study PRJNA326480) | marine metagenome | isolation source: seawater | place: Mediterranean Sea | collected 2009 | reverse complement strand
CTGCGGTCCGACGGCCTCAATAAAATCAATCTGCCGGTTCTGGATTCTGTAAAAGCCGTTTTGCGGGCGGTCTAAATTGAAGGTTGCTTCATGGTCCAGACCAAGGATATGGCCGCGGATAATCTTGTTCACAACACCATGGGCAACAACCAAGTGGCATCCGCCGGTTTCGCACTCCAGCAGAAACGGAATGGTGCGATCTTCGACCATTTGGCTGCTCTCGCCATTGGGCGGCTGGTGATTCCATGGATCGGCGCGCCGCCGTGCTGCTTCCTCCGGTGCCAGGGCGTCTAGCGCGGCCCAGCTTTCGACCCCATCCCAATCACCAAGGGTAATTTCCTTCAACCGGTCATCAAATTGGATCTGCTCAAACGGGTGGCCAATGATTTCGGCAATGATGGCGGCGGTTTGTCGGCTGCGGCCAATCGGGCTGGACCAGAAATTGACACCGTCTTTGGGCAATAATGCGGTCAGTGTATGGCCCATGGCGTAGGCCTGCTCTATGCCGTTATGGGTCAATGGCGAGTCTAATTGGCCCTGCAGCCGCCCAGCTCGATTCCAATGTGTTTCACCGTGTCGGAGAAGATAAATGATGGCGCTCATACATTGGAAATGCCAAGCGTTTGGCTGTCTGTCAAGCCTTCGGCACCGGGAAATCGTCAATCTGATTTGGGGTGCAGCAATTTTCTTTACCGGTTGCTCGAATCCCTTATGCTGCGGCGATTTTGATAACCAGGGTTAGCTGCTATGACGCGCGATTTTGAACCGCCGCTACCGCGTTCGCAAATTTCCGATATTGAGGAAACCGGCATCATGAAGGTTTTCCTGCATGGTGTTGGACGGCACGATATTATCCCGTTCTGGGCCGGGGAAGGCGATGTGCCGACGCCGGATTTTATTTGCCAAGCTGTCAGCCAATCTTTGCAGGCGGGCGAGACCATGTATTCGCATTCGCGCGGCATCCCTGAAGTCCGTGACGCCTTGGCCGCCTATATGAACCGAACCTTCGATCTGAGCCTGCCGGAACAACGGGTAAGCTTAACAACCTCCGGCATGGCGGCGATTGTTGTGGCGGTGCAAATGGCCGTGGGTGCCGGTGATGAAATGCTGGTACTTGGCCCGGTATGGCCGAACATCTATTCCACCATTGAAGTTGCCGGCGGCACGGTCCGGCATGCGACCCTTGAGTTGGGCGCTGACGGCTGGCAACTAGACCTGGATAAATTACTTGCCCAGGTGACCGCCAAGACGACGGCTATTTTTATCAATTCACCAGGCAATCCAACAGGGTGGGTGATGACCGCCGAGGCCCAGCGCAGGTTACTGGCGTTTGCCCGTCAGCGGGGTATTTGGATCATCGCCGATGAGGTCTATCACAACTTAGTGTTCGACCGAAAAGTAGCCCCAAGCTTCTTACAGATTGCTGATCCTGAAGACCGTTTGTTGGTGGTTAACAGCTTTTCAAAGTCATGGTTGATGACGGGCTGGCGGCTTGGCTGGTTGACCCACCCGGCCTCCCTGGCCGACACCGTGACCAAGCTGATCCAAGTGCTCACTTCCTGCGCACCGGTATTTTTGCAACGCGGGGCGATTGCTGCGCTTAATCACGGCGATCACGTTATTGCTGATTTGCGGGATCGAAGCCGGCGCGGCCGTGATCTTGTTTTTGATCGCTTAGAAGCTTGGCCAAGGGTGCGAGGTGCGCGGCCGAAAGGCGCGTTTTATGCGTTTTTTGAAGTGGATGGCATGACGGATAGTCTGGCCACCTGTCATGACATCATTGACAAATGCCAGGTTGGCTTGGCCCCAGGCATGGCCTTTGGGCCAAATGGTGAGGGTTATCTCAGACTGTGCTTTGCCTCGCAGCCGGAAACCTTGCAACGTGGAATGGATGCTCTTGAACCCTATTTGGGTGGCGGGACAAATCAGCTATAATCGAACCCGGTCCATTTCGGCGAGAGGCACTTATGGCACTGCGACCCACCGACCCGCGAATTCCCCAACGCCCGCCAACCCGGCCCGGCCAGCTGCAACGGCCGGAACTCCCGCAGCCGCCGGCGGCGCCTGCACAACAACGCCGTCCGCGACGACTGGTCACCGCAACCAGTGCCGCCGAGATTGAGGCTCAAGTCAGCCGATTGTTGGCGCTCATCGCCAATGACAATATTGACCCTAAAGCGCCACCAGGCTCTTATTTAAATATGCTGGTGTGACGCTTTCGCTGGCGGCGGCAGGTTAGTACAGCTGGTTTTTAAGTGAGTCTTGGACTCGCGCCTCAGCGACTTCTGGATCGCCGCTGCCAACTTGTTCGGTGATCATCCGGCCAAGGGGTGGAAAATCCTTGCGATCAATCTGGGTTTCCGGATCCCAGAGCTTGGCCCGCACGAAAGCTTTTGCGCAATGCAAAAAGACCTCCTCGACGTTGACGCGGCAGGCTGCGACAGGCTGTTTGCCGCGGGCCACAAGTGCCGCCAGTAGGGCCGGATCGGTGGTCATGCTTGCGTGACCATTGACACGCAAGGTTTCATCCATTCCCGGAATCATAAATAACAACCCAATACGACCGCTGGCGGCAATGTTATAGGCACCATCGGCGCGGCGGTTGCCGGGACGATCGGGAATGGCCAGGGTATGGTCATCGATCACGGCGACAAAGCCTGGCGCATCACCTTTCGGAGAGGCATCAAGCTGACCCTCATTATTGGCCGTCGCCATCACCAAAAAGGGCGATGCAGTAATGAATTGCCGGGCATATTTATCCAGCTTGGGCATCACTTTGACGCTGGCAAGACCTGTCGGTTCGCCATAGTGAGCAGTGATTGCGGCGGCATCGGTAAGTTCATGTGGGTCGGTCATCATTATTCCTTTCAGCCGTCCGGGCAGCATCCCATTTACCCAGGTAATAACTGGCAAACAGCATCACAACGCCAACCACACCCCAAAGCAAGGCTTGGCCTTCGACCGGTCGGATATACATATCGCTGATCGCGGCCGCAAGCGAGGCAACCCCGCCAACGGCAGCGACAATACGGACTTTTTTACGTTTGATTTGATCCATTACATGTCTCCAGTTGCCCCTTGAAAGGGGTGCTGAGCGCGCCAATGCTCGGCAATATCTGCGCGGGTTGTGATCCATACATCATCATGCTTGGCAACGTGGTCAAGGAAGCGCTCAAAATAACCGATCCGACCGGGGCGGCCAATAATCCGTAAATGCAGGCCAAGGGACATCATTCGGGGCTGGTCGGCACCTTCGCGGTACAGCCAATCGAAACTATCGATGGCGTATTGCAGCCAGTCTGCCGGGCTAAGGGCCGGTGCGGTCCACATCTTCATATCGTTGCTATCAAGTGCATAGGGCATGATTAACATGGGGCGGCCATCGACCTGTTCCCAAAAAGGCTGATCATCGGAGTAATCATCCATATGATAGGTGAAGCCGGCGTCTAACAGTAAACGCCGGGTGTTTTCGGTTAAGAGATAACGCGATAACCATCCGGTCGGACGCTGGCCGGTGGTTTTTTCGATCGAAACAGCGGCTTTTTCAATGAAGGCGCGCTCAGTTTCCTCATCCATATGAAATTGGTGCACCCACCGCCAGCCATGGCTGCAAACCTCATGCTTGCCGGCGACAATTTGGGCGCTCAGGGCAGGGGCACGTTCAAGCGCTAAGGCTGCGGCGGTAAATGTTGCCCGCAGGCCGCGGTCGGCAAGCAAGGCCATGATCCGTGGGCCACCTGCCTTAATGCCATATTGATAATTGCTTTCGTTGCCATGCACACGAATCGGTCGTTTCAAGGTCACCCCAAGTTCATCAACAGGCTCGGGTCCCTTGTCACCGTCACTGACACGCATTTCGGCACCTTCCTCCACATTGACCACAAGGGAAAGGGCAAGGCGCGCATCGTTCGGCCAAAATGACGTCATGGTTTACTCCGGAAGTTAATTTAATTGCAGGCCATCGCCGCGAGTGATGATTATGGCCGTGGTGATAGCAATCTGTCGAGCATTGCCATACCATCATCGTACATTTCCGCATGACAAAACCGTCCTTGCCGATCACATATACGGCTGAGGTGTTGTTGTTGGGCTGATTGCCTTTGAATTTACTGACCCTGGAGCTATCGGATGCCGCGTGTTCGCATAAATAATCATGACATGTATTACGAGATTCATGGCCAAGGGCCGGCACTAATTTGCTCCGGCGGCTGGGGCACCTTCTGCCATGGCGGCGAACGCCATATTCCGGAGGGCCTGATAGCGGCAAATCAGGTGATCTTATTTGACCATCGCGGCATTGGAGAATCCGATGACGACGTAAACATCCCGGCCAGCACGGCACTGTATGCCGAAGACGTGATTGGTCTGATCAACCATCTAGCGCTGCCGGCGGTCCACTTGGTCGGTATTGTCGGGATTGGTGCCTGTATTTTTCAGGAAGTTGCGATCCGCCGCCCCGATTTGGTGCGCAGCTTAGTGAATTCCGGTGCCTGGGCCAAAGTCGATAGATATTTTCAAAAGCAGATGGAAATCTGGTTGGATATTCATCGCCTGCAAGGTTTTGCGGCGTTCCAGCAAAAGGTCGTGTTGGAAGGGTTCGAGGCCGAATTTGTCAACGCCCGCTGGGACCGGTTAATGAGTCCTGAAGGTCCATGGAGTGAGCTGAACGGCAATCTCATCGCTCAGGAACGGTTCACCGCTGCAGCAATTGGCCATGACACGCTTGACCGCCTGACGGCGATTAAGGCGCCAACGATGATTATCCATACCGGCCGTGATCAAATGACAGGTCCGCGGTTTTCAGATGTGCTTGAGGCGGGCATTCCCCAGGCCGTGGGGGTTCGCTTTGACGATGCCCCGCATGTGATTACCAACCGGGACGACCGGGCGCGGTTTGCGCGATCCATTGTTGAATTTGTGGCAAAGTATTAGAACATTTAAGTCATATCCGAGGGATTGCCGCCGATCACGAACTATTGTCTTATAGCGCGCGAAGCAGGGTTTCTCGCCACCACTGGAGTAATTCATGACCTATATCACTACGGATGACGGCGTTCAGTTGTATGTTGAGGAGAGCGGCGAAGGTACACCGATTATCTTTGTGCACGAGTTTGCCGGCGACCATCGCAGTTGGGAACCGCAAGTGCGGTATTTCTCACGGCGCTACCGCTGCGTCACCTTCGCTGCCCGCGGTTATACGCCATCCGATGTGCCAAATGATGTTAGCTCTTATTCCCAGGACCGCGCCCGCAAAGATATTCTGGCAGTGATGGATGCTGTTGGCATTGATGCCGCGCATGTGGTCGGGCTTTCCATGGGTGGCTTTGCAACCCTGCATTTTGGCTTGCACTACCCTGATCGGGCGCTGTCATTGGTGGTTGCCGGTTGTGGCTATGGGGCTGAGCCAGGAATGCGCGAGCAATTTCAATCAGAAGCCGAAGCAATGGCAGATCGTATTTTAAATTTGGGCATGGACGTGGTCGGCGCACAATATGCCGAAGGTCCAACGCGGGTGCAGTTTGAGAATAAGGATTTGCGCGGCTGGACGGAATTTAGGGATCAGCTGCAGGAACATTCCACCGAAGGTTCTTCTTTGACCATGCGCGGTTATCAGGCCCGCCGGCCGTCATTATATGAACTTGGTGATGCGATGACCACGCTGACGGTGCCAACCTTGATCGTCAATGGCGATGAGGATGAGCCCTGCCTTGAAGTTGGCTTATTTATGAAACGCCAAATCCCGGCAGCAGGTCTATTGGTGATGCCAAAAACCGGCCATACCATGAACCTGGAAGAACCTGCCGCCTTCAATGCCAGCCTAGATGAATTTTTCCATCAGGTCGAAGCGGGACGGTGGGATTTACGTGATCCGCGTTCGCAGTCAAAGGCCATTCTTGAGCAGAAATCCTAAACCCTAGGAGCAATGACAAATGAGTGATGAACGCCTCGGAATTATGCAGCAACGGCGGATCGAAGCTGCGGTTATCAAGCCGATTTATGAAGAAATGAAGGCTCAACTTGGGGCGGCGGCGGCACAGGATATAATCAAAGCCGCAATTGCGAAGTCAGCAACCGATGCCGCCCAAGAGTTTGCCGCGGAAGTTGGCGGTAAAACCAACATGTCGACGTTCCAAGATATCTTCAAGCATTGGCTAAAGGGCGGGGCCCTTGAAAAAGAAGACCTGAAACGCGACGAAAGGGATTTTCATTTCAACGTGGTGCGCTGCAAATATGCCGAAATGTACAAGGAGATGGGGGTTGGGGAAATTGGCCATCTGCTGTCCTGCCACCGCGACGCAACCTTTGTGGAAGGCTATGACGACCGCATTGAGTTGCAGCGGACACAGACCATCATGGGTGGTGCAAGCCACTGTGATTTTCGCTATCATTTCAACTCGGATCGGGAAAAAACGCCTGCCGGCGATGGATAACGCGAATTCGGTTGCAATTCATGGCTGGCTCGCCTAAAAACCGCCCGTAACTTGCGATATCAAAGGTGCGTTGAGCAGAGCGATCTGGGTCCGCGCTTTTTGGAAGGAAAAAGAAAATGGCTGTTCCTAAGCGGAAAACCACCCCATCGAAGCGCAATATGCGGCGCGCCCATGACCGCGCCGAGGCTGATGCTTACGTGGAGAACCCAGATAGCGGCGAATTGCATCGCCCGCATCACATTGATCTGAAAAGCGGCATCTATAAAGGCCGTCAGGTTCTGAAAATTAAAGAACGTATCTAAGCTTTGACACGCGTCATTAAAAAGGCCCCTTCAGGGGCCTTTTTTGATGGTTGAGGGGTCGTTAGGCCATCAATTTCTGACCTCCTCAGCATCCTCATCGGTGTCATTTTCCTGCGCGATTTCCATCGCGGAAGCAGCTGCAACACTGGAGAAGCGGGAGACATAAAGCGGCGAGGTTTGATCTTCCAAAGCGACACCGCTGCGTTGCGTCATCCGCCAGATCGCAAAACCACCGGTGGCAATCAGCACAACGCTTTGAAAGCCAAAAAAGCTGCTGTCGCCAAAGCGGTCCATCAACCAACTTGAGACGATCGGGCCGAAAGCCGCACTGGTGCCGACCAAGAGAACAAAGCCGCTGGCCGCCGCCACCATCTGATCCTGCCGCAAATGGTCGTTCATATGCGCCAAAAACAATGAATACAGCGGGATCATGGTGCCACCATATAAGAAAATCAACACCATCGCCGTGGATCGCTCACGCATGTCGAATGTCGTTGCGGCGAACGCCAATCCAGCGGCCGCGAAAACCACCAAGGTGATGATCAAGCGTCGGTCAAAACGGTCAGATACATATCCCAGCGGCCATTGCAGGATACCGGCACCAAGGATGCCGACGGTTAAGAACAGCGCAGAATCGGAAACCGAGTAGCCAAGCCGCTGTGCATAGACCACGCTTAGTCCAATGAAGGCCCCATTGGCCAAACCATTGCCAATGCCGCCAATCACTGCCAGCGGCGAATTACGATATAGATCGAAGATCGTCATCTTGCTGGGCGCTTCGACGCGTGGTGCCGGACGAACCGTTAACAACACCGGTATAAGTGCTGCCGAGACCAATGCAGAAGCCAAAATAAACAGCACAAACCCGCCTGGGTCGGCAAGGTTCACCAACAACGGACCAGCGGCCATGCAGGCCAATGAAATCACCATATAGATGGATAGTAAGCGGCCCCGATTGGCATTTGGTGCGGCATCATTGACCCAGCTCTCGGCGACGATATAAAGCCCGGCATATCCTAGTCCGATGAACACGCGAAGCAGCGTCCAGACCCACGGATTCACGAACACGGGCGGCAAAATCGTAGCGATCGAGATCAGCGACGCAACAGCCGCAAATACGCGGATGTGGCCAACCCGTGTCACCAGGGTCGGAACCACCAAAGAGCCAAGGGCAAAGCCAACGAAATAACCGGCGATGACAATCCCTGTCATGGTGGTTGAGAAATCTTCGATGGTTGCGCGCACACCAAATAACGGGCCTTGCACGCCATTGGCCAACATGGCGGCACCGACACCGACAAGCAGCGCCCAAATCATCGCCACGGTGTGCCACAGCGGCGGCGCCGCCGGCATCACAAGTTGTGGCTCGCTTGTGCCGGGAACAAAAGCTGCAGATAGCGTATGGTCGGTCATGGTGGTGCGCTCATCAAAATTATGGGCGCTATTTGGGGTGATCTAAAGGTTTTGGAAAGCGAAAATTATTCGCCCTCTTGATCGGGTTTTTCGATCAGTCAAATCCCTGGCCGCAAAGGCTTCGATAGCCTGCGGCCAGGGTCTTTAATTTAGGCCTTCGAAAGTAAGCTTTCGAGGGCGTCTTGGTCGATTCCTTGGCCTGCCGCAGTGGCCACAATGTCGTTCCACGCGTCAACCGCCATCGGCAGCCCGTGGGCCTGGCGGTCAGCCATTACCATTTGCTCTTTTTCGCCTGGAATGAGGACGGCATTACAGCCACTTGCCGGCACCGAGGATTTTAAGAAGGCAACATAGTTTTTAACCTCAGCGGCAAATGAATCGTCTGAATGAAAAACCTTCAAATCCAGATAGATTGAGAACATGCCATTACAAAACCGCCGTTTTTCAGGTTCATCAACGCCGCCTGCACAGCCTGATCCGGTTAACGCCCCGGCCATCATTTCCATCAAGAAATTCAGCCCCGAGCCTTTATGTGCCCCAAAGGTCGTCAGGGCACCGTCGCCGTCACCTGCCGCTGGGTTGGTTGATGTCGCACTGTCACCGTAAAGCGGTACCGGATTAGACGTTAACTTGCCGTCACCATCAATGATGGCATCGCCCGGCAGGGCTTTACCGCCCTTCAAAGCAACCAGGGCCTTGCCTTCGGCAACTGTTGAGGTTGCCATATCAAGAATGATTGGCGTCTCGCCGGTGACCGGAATCCCGGCTGAAATGGGCGAGGTGCTCATTCGTTTCGAAACACCGCCGAAAGGAGCGACGATTAAGCTGCCACGAACATTGACCATGTGAATAGAAACAATGTTCTCGGCGGCGGCGCGCTCGGACCAATCGCCGATTCGGCCAAGGTGGCCTGCATGTCTTAAGCCAACAACGGCAACCCCATGGGTTTTGGCCCGCTCAATACCCACATCAACGGCCTGCTCGCCGATGCTCTGGCCAAACCCAAACTTGCCGTCAAGAATGACAATGGAGCCACTATCTTGGACCACATCGATGGTTTGGTTTGGTACTTGGCGACCTTCACCGATCCAGGCCACATAGCGGGGAATGCGGATCACTCCGTGGCTATCATGGCCGCGCAGATTGGCGCCGGTGAGGCGCGTTGCGATGGTATCGGCTTCCTCAGGATTGCAACCGGCGCGGTTGAAAATCTCGCGCGCCAAATTGATCATGCCGGTAGCCGGAACCAGCACATTGCCTTGTTTGTCATGAGCCAAACTCATTGTCATTCTCCCCTAAGCGCGCATTTCTGTTGTAATTTGTCCCATCGCTGCTGCATAGGCGCGCAAGTCAGAACTGATGGTGGTTAGATCAAAGCCTTCGGCGATCATTTTACGGGCATATTCCGTGCTGCCACAATGAATGCCGATTTTAATGCCGGCTGCTTTGCAGGCGTCACGGATCTGCATAATCGCAGCGACCATTTCAGGTTTGGTGTGATCCATGCCGGGACCATAACCAAGCGACAGGCTTAAATCCGACGGGCCAACATAAATCCCTGTCAGACCCGGGGTAGCAACGATATCGGTGACGTTTTCCAGTGCCTCGCGGGTTTCAATCATTGCCAGGGTAACGACCGCATCATTTGCTTTGGCGATATAGTCGGCACCGTGGATCAACATCGCCCGGGTTGGCCCGGCGGAACGATAGCCTTCTGGCGTATAACGACAAGCGCCGACAAATGCTTCGGCATCGGCGCGGGTGTTGATCATCGGGCAAATCACCCCTAATGCCCCGGCATCAAGCAATTTCATGATAATCCCAGGTTCATTCCACGGCACCCGAACCATCGCTGTCTTGTCGCTGGTTGAGACGGCTTGCAGCATGCTCAAAGCGATTTGATAATCGTTCAGGCCATGCTGCAGATCGATGGTCACACTGTCAAAATCCTGCATGGCGGCGATTTCGGCTGTGATGGCGTTTGGGATGGCTAACCAGGCATTGATGGCACCGTTACCTTTGTCCCAGGTTTCAAGCAATTTATGCTGCATTTTTCTCTCCCTCAGGTGGCGCTTTTGGGTTAGCGCGGTAGGACCTCTGGATTGACGACGACCTCTGGGTTGAGCTTACCATCGAATAAGTCCAAGACATTTTGCGCACTGCGATATGACGACCGCTGTGCTGCTTCGTTGGACATGCCGCCCACATGCGGGCTGACAATCAGGTTATCGAGGTTAAACAGAGGGTGATCGCCAGGTGTTGGCTCGTCCACAAAAACGTCTAAGCCAGCGCCGCCAATGTGACCGCTTTTCAAGGCCTCAAACAATGCAGCCTCATTCACCAAGCCGCCCCGAGCGCAATTGATGACCAGGCTGCCTGGTTTCATCATGGCCAATGTTTCGGTGTTTAACAGATCAACGGTGTCAGCATTTTTGGGGCAATGTAAGGTGACGGCGTCAGCGTCCCGCAAGCCTTCTTCAAGGCTTGCAACCGGCACATAGCCGGCGGCCGTAATGACGCTGTCATCAACGAGAGGATCGTAGATGGTGACAGTCATATCAAATGCTTTGGCACGGGGTGCGATTTCTTGTCCAATCCGCCCGAAGCCAACAACAAACAAGGTCTTACCGGCAACATCGAAAAGGCTGTTTGCAGCGCGCACCTCGTTATACCTGCCAACTCTGGTTTCACCATCAAAGACAGCTTGGTTTTTGGCCAGTGATAACAAGAATGAAAACGCCAGCTCTGCGACTGAAATTTTATTGCCGTCGGTGGCGATAACGAG
>MDTB01193620.1_pt1 | contig 10932 bp, 9 predicted proteins | sample 811161 | NCBI WGS metagenome assembly MDTB01 (sample SAMN05326650, study PRJNA326480) | marine metagenome | isolation source: seawater | place: Mediterranean Sea | collected 2009 | reverse complement strand
TTTAGTTTTTTCTTTTCTTTGTAAATAAAAAAAACTCTTAAAGATTTTCCCTGAGAATTAATAATATCACAATCAACTGGGAAAAAATTAAAATTTAGTGCCATTTTAATCAATGAGTCTAATGAATGATAACCTACGTGTTCATGAAAAATATTATCATATTGATTTTCTTCATATATTGTGAGCAAGTGGGGTACCTCAATTACAAATATACTCCCAACAATTGAGAGTTTTTCCGCTCCCTTAAATAGTTTATTAGGATCATTTACATGCGCAAATACATTTCTAGCAATAATAAAGTTATATTTTTTATCAAAAATTTTTTTTTCTACTGACTTTTCATCAAAAAAGTCTGTTATAATATTAAGCTTATTTCTTTCCTGTTTGCTTAAAAGATTTGAAGCTGGATCCATTCCCGCAACTTCTATTTTATCTTTTGCGAAGTGCTTTAATAGCGTTCCATCGTTGCATGCAATTTCGAATAATGATGACTTACTTGATAGGTGATAATTTTCTTTAAGAAGCATGCTAAGATCATCTATTAAGGTAAGATTTGAAGATGAAATACCTGTTTCCCAAAAATATTTAGAAAAAAGCTTTTCTGGATTAACATGATAACCGATTTGTATGTGAAAACATGTTTTGCAGAAAACAAGATTTAATTTAAATTTCTCAACAAATACATTTCTTTTATTAAGAAAAAAACCATTTAAAGGAACATTACCAAAATTTAGGACTTCACTTAAATTTTTTGAGTTACAACATCTACATTTCATCACTTTCTTTATGGTCATAGATTTTCATATTTTTCTATTTGAAGATTTGAGAAATTATAAATATTTTTTTCATTAAAAAAATTCATATACCAATCGCTTGTAAATTCTAACGACTGATTTATGTTCATTTTTGTTTTCCAGCCCAACTCTTTTCTAGCTTTAGTGCTATCTAACATTAGTAAATTTTGTTCTTCAAATTTTTTAGATTGTTTGATAACCGGTATATCTACGTTTAAATATTCTATTATATATTTAATTATATAATCAACATTTTTGCAACTCACTACATCTGGACCAAAGTTCCAGTTAGGAATTATTTTATTTTTTTCAAATTTTTTTTCTAATAATGCAATTCCTAAGATTAGATAACCCATAAGAGGTTCAAAAACATGTTGCCATGGTCTTGTTGATAGGGGATTTCTTATTTTTACAGGGCTTTTAGATGAAATAGCCCTGAAAAGGTCCGGCAAAATTCTATCAGACTTCATATCTCCGCCACCAATTACATTACCAGCTCGTGTTGTCGCCATATTTAAAAATTTATTCTTTTTATAATATGTTTTTAGAAAAGAATTAAAGACTAACTCTGCGCATGCTTTTGATGCAGAATAAGGATCACTTGAACCAAGCTCATCATTTTCCCTGTAAGCCCATATCCACTCATTGTTTTTATAACACTTATCGGAGGTAATCATGACTAATGGAACATTAAATTTTTTTGCAATATCAATTATATTAGCACTTCCAATAATATTTGTTTTAAATGTATTTAATGGATCTATTATAGATTGTGAAACGATTGATTGAGCAGCCAGATGAAAAATTATATCAGGTTTAAAGTTTTTAATTAGTGTTAAGGTTTCAACATAATTGTTAATATCCTGAACTTTAATCATATCGGAACTATCAAGTTTCAGGGATTTTATTATAATATTATTTTTTTCTGGCGGTAATCCTATTCCCAAAACTTTTGCTTTAATTTTTCTTAACCAAAATAGTAACCAACTACCCTTAAACCCCGTTCCACCAGTTATTAAGACCCGTAGTTTACTATATTTTTTTATATCTTTTTTACTCATTATAAAATTTCCTGTATTTTTTTTTAATGTCATTATCAAAATCTTTTAAGGAATTTTCTATACTGTGAAATTTAAAATTTAAAAACTTTCTTTTATTTTTTAGTACGGGGTTTCCATAATAATATTGATCATCAACAAGGTCTGTTGAAAAGTTAATTATTGTTTTTATATTTAATATTTTTACAAACGCATTAATAAAATACTTAATAGAAATTTTTTTATTACTTGAAACATTTACTATTAAAGACTGATTATTCTTATTTTGTAAATAATTAATTACATATTCGTAACTCTTTGCAATATCCTTTACATAAGTAAAGTTTCTATTAAAATTAGGATTTTTAATTTTTATATTTTTTTGACTAATTAGTTGTTCTGTGACTTTATGCCTTTTATCCAAAGAACCATAAGGCGAAAATAGTCTTAAATATGCGAAGTTAAGATTATTTTTTTGTGATAATGATGAAATTGTTTTAGCTAGCAAATTTTTCAACTTTCCATATGGATTCTCAGGAGGTTCACTAAATTCTTCACTTATTTTAATATCTCGATCTTTAAAATCTTCTGATGATCCAGTAACAATTATAGTTTGGCAACCCAATTTTTTTAAAAATATCATAGTTTCATCTAATTCATGAAAAAGAATATTTTTAATTTGATCATACTTAAATTTTTTATTATTCCAATCTTTAGAAATAAATGTGTTAAATATCAATGCATCAGGCCTTAATTTTTTTACTGTTTTTACTAAACTATCCACTGGTGATAAATATTTAATCAACTTTACCGAGTTTTTTCTAAGAACTTTAAACCTAAATTTTTCTAGATAATTATATTGATTTAATTTTTTTGAATATGTTCCAAAAACATTAAATTTACTAGAAAGGTGTAATGATAAATGAAACCCAATAAGGTTATTTATACCTACAATTAAAATAGTTTTTTTTCCACTATCCATGGAGTAATTTTTCTTTTTAATAAGTTATTTAAAATAATTTTTTCCCTTAGTGTATCCATGCATTGCCAAAAATCTCTATGTTTTATCAAAATCAGTTGATTATCATATGCAAGTTTTTTTAAAGAATACATTTCAAAGTTTGTAGAATCATTTTTAATATATTTAAAAATGTCTTTACTAAATATAAAATATCCTCCATTAATCCATCCTTCATCAAGTTGATTCTTTTCTTCAAATTTTTTTACATATCTTCCTCTGATAGAGAGTTTGCCAAATCTTGCTGGTGGTCTAACTGCTGTAATTAAACCAATACATCTATTTTTTAAAAAGAAATTAATTGATTTATTTATATTAATATTTGACAAACCATCTCCGTATGTTAGATGAAAAAACTTATCATTTTCAATTATTTTTTTCGCTCTTAGAATTCTCCCGCCAGTTTCAGTATTGAGACCTGTATTTAATAGAAAAATCCTTAATCCGTTACTATAGTCAAGAATTTGCAAATCTTTTTTAGTTGTAATGGTCCGATCTAATTTTTTTATTAAGGGAAATTCTTTAATAAAATATTCATTTATAATTTTTCCAAGGTAGCCTGTTGTTAAAATAAACTGTTTGATATTAAATGAGAAATAGAAGTTTATTATATGAAGTATAACAGGGTGCTTTCCGATTCTTACCATAGGTTTAGGAATTTTTCTTGTCTCTTCTGATAATCTAGTTCCCTTACCACCACATAAAATTAATGCTTTCATATTATTTAAATTCGTTTATTTTATACAAGTATGAAATTGATAACAATTATAACTACTATATTTAATGAAGAGGACTGCATCAATGATTATGTAAATGAAATTATTAAAATAAAAAAACAAATAAACAAATATAATGTTCAGTTGTTGTTTATTGATAATGGTTCAAATGATGAATCGTATAATATTATATTGAATTTAATAAAAAATAACCCTTGGATTAGTGTTTTAAAACTTGTTAGAAATTTTGGTTATCAAAATGCCTTATTTTGTGGATTAGAAAATTCTAAAGGGGATTTTTTTTTGATGTTAGATGTTGATATGGAGGACCCTCCAAAAATGCTTATTGAATTCATTGAGATTATAGAAGATGATTTCAGCATTGCTTATGGCATTAGAAAAAAAAGAGATGAGAATTTTCTTTTAGTCAAATTGAGAAATCTTTGGTACAGAATTTTCAATTTATTATCAGATCATAATTCGATTTTATACATGTCTGAATTTGCTCTTATAACAAAAGATGTAAAAAAAGTTATTCTTTCTAATAAATCAAGCTTTGTATTTATAAGAAATGAAATTTCTTATTCTGGTTATTCTGCGAAAGGAATACAATATTCAAGAAAAAAAAGAACGAAAGGAACCGCTTCAAGTTCTTCATTAATATATATATTTCAGTTTGCACTTGCAGGCATAATAGACTCAACAACTAAACCATTGAGAATAGTATCGTTTGTTTGTTTTTTTAATTTGATTATTTCTTTTTTATTTTTTATTGAACAATTTAAGAATACTTTTATTTTTTTGACTATTTGCATTTTAGTATTTTCAGTATCAACAATCTCTGTTTATCTTGCTAGAATTAAAAACGACCTTAGTAATAAACAGAAGTATATTATAGATCTAAAACGTTCCATTTATAAATGAATAGTAGCACAAAATATTGTCTTAATTGCCAAGCGAAATTAGTTCATTCCTTTATAAAATTGGGTAAAACCCCAATAGCCAATAATTTACCTATCTCAACGAAGAAGCAACCTGAATATATGTTAAATGCTCAAATTTGTGAAAAATGTTACTTAGTACAGGTTAATCCTGGTGTTGATCCAAATGATTTTTTTGAGGAATATTCTTATCAATCTGGTCTTTCAAAAATATGGCAGAAACATTGTGATGAGCTTGCAAAGAAAATTAGTAAATTAAATTATAATAAAAAAACACTTATTTTAGAAATAGCGTCAAATGATGGAACACAATTAGATTTTCTGAAAAAAAATAAATATATGAATATTTATGGAGTTGATCCGTCAAAAAACCTAGGAAAAGTTAACAAGAAAAAAGGTCACAAAATTTTTTGTGATTACTTTGGTAATAAATTTATTAAAAAGTTTATGAGTAAAATTGGTAGGCCAGAAATAATAATAGCAAACAATGTAATTGCTCATATTCCAGACATTAATGACTTTTGCTCTTCTCTATACCACATATTAAGTGACAGAGGAATTTGTATAATAGAATTTCATTATCTAATCGAATTGATATCAAAAAATGCCTTTGATACGATTTACCATGAACACCATTTTTATCATTCATTATATGTATTAAATAAAATATTATTGAAAAATAATTTGAAAATTTTTGATTTTGAAAAAATTAGCACACACGGTGGTTCTTTGAGAATTTTTATTACAAAATATGTTAATCATAAGATAAATGTTAAAGCAAAACTTTTAAAGCAAATCGACTATGAACTAGAGAAAGGTATAGACAATATTAACTTCTATAAATCTTTTAATAAAAAAATTAAAGTTTATAAAAGTAAGTTTGAAAAAAGTTTTTCAAAAATATTAAAAAGTAATAAAAAAATTTATGGTTATGGTGCTGCCGCAAAATCCTGTACTTTTATTCACTATATGAAAATAGAAAATCATCTTCAAGCAGTATACGATAATAATCTATATAAACAGGGTAAATATATTCCCAATACAGGGATTAGAATTAAATCTCCAAAGGAAATTATTGTTGATAAACCTGATGTTATTATAGTTTTTATTTGGAATTTAAAGGATGAAATTATAAAAAATTTAAGTTTTATTAAAAAATGGGGAGGAAAAATAGTTTTTTGTTTGCCAGATTTAGAAATTATTAGTTAATTACAATTTTTTCAGTATAACCTGAATTGTTGAACCTTTATTAAATAATATACCAAATATGGTCAGAATAAGGCATGGAATTGACAAAATAACTAGCTGTACAAAACCAAGAAAAAAGTTTTTTTTATTTTCATCTAATCTCATCAGGAATTTAAAAAAAACGTTATTTTTCTTTGAAAAACGATTAACTATGGTTTGAAACCAACCATAAAATTCAAGATCAAAAGAAATACTTTTTTTTGAATGCATCACTAATTTATTGTTTTGGTCTAAATATTTTGTGAAAAATTCATAAGAAAAAATACTAAGATGTCTTGGAGTGTCAAGGTGTAACCAATCTTTTCTGCCAAACATAAATTGCCAACTATTGTAAGAGGGTACTGTTATAACAAGTAAACCTTTTTTTTTTAATTTAAGGGCCAGGTTATCTAAAATTCTTTTAGGGTATTTTAAGTGCTCAAGACTATTATGCAGAAGTATGCAGTTAAAGTACCCATCTCTGTACATCTCTATCGACTTATCAGAAATATTACAATCATTTTTTTCAATGTATTCTAATCTTTCTTTTCCATAGACAGTCCAATCCAACTTTTTAAAAATTTCTAACATCACACCTTTCCCACAACCTATTTCTAATATTTTCTTTTTTTGTTCTTTATTAAATAAGCTATTAATTTTTTTAACAAAAAAAAAGGATTTTATACTTAGTATTTTACTAATTATTCTTGAATAAGATCTGTATTTTTTAGGGTAATATACATCCAAATTCGGTGGATAACTCTCAGGAAATAATAAATTACATTTTTGACATTGAAAGATATTAAATTTTTCTTCGGTTACATAGTCAGTGGTTTTAAAACAAAATATTAATTCTGAATTTTTACATGTATGACATTTGTTAAGCATTTATTAAATTTCTGATTTTGTTTTTTAATAAGAAAATTGAATATGAACATATTATAAAATTTGTCGGGAAATAAAGAACTTCATATTTAGAATTAGCAGGATAATCAACAAGTAACGATATTGTGAAAATTAGAGAAAAGGGAATTAAAACGATGGGAAAAAAGAGGGAAAAGTTTTTGATAAGTAAAATAATATATGATAACAAAATAAAAAAACCTAAATAATTTACTATAAAGTCATTCAGATTATCAGTGTAATGTTCTAGTTTAGTTATGTACAAATTTTTTTTTAAATATTCATCGTGAGATTTTTGATATTCTTTAAAGTGACTTTTTGTGAGATTATTCTCCGCGCACATTCCTCCATTATAAGGCATAATAAAGTTATTATCATCAACCGATGCATAAATTTGTTTATCATGAAGCATATGATCTCTAAAATTTATTCCATAGGCATAAAAAAAATCTAAAAAAGTAGAAACCAGGATAACCGGATATTGTTTTAATGATTCTAAAATAATATTAAAATAAAGATCACTCTTTTCTTTTTTATTAAGGTAGGAATTTATTTGTTGATCAAAAAAATTAAAATAAAAAATATTTGGCTGTTTGAAAATATTGTCTACAACCTCATCTGAACTTATAAATTTGCCAAATAAATCATTGTAATAATTTACATTATTTTTAATTTGATCTCTATCAAGATATGATTCATCCAACGGTTTTTTAAGCTTCAAGTAAGCATCAGGGTTTTCTTTTAAAGACTTATTTATGAGATTATATAGTTTTTCTGTGTAAGGACCATTTTTTACATTAATTATAAGTGTTCCTGGTGCCTGATTTGGATAAATGTCACTAATAAATTTTCCACTATCACTTTTCATCATGTTAAATTTTTTCTCATAATCTGTAATTCGTGACGGTAGTGATGAATAAAATCTCCATATAAACTGATTCATTGATGAGTCAGATACTTTAAAAATACTTGAAAAATTATTTGTATTAAATGACCTAACTGATGTCCAGCTAAGCAATGAAAAAACTATTACGGTAAAAATTATGACACCATGTATTAATAATTTTTTATTACTATTATAATTTTTTATACAATGCATTAAAATAAAAAGCATAAACGAAATAAAAATTAACTGACCTTCCCATTTTGTAAGCCAGCATATTAAAGAAGAAATAGTTCCAACATAAATATATTTTACTTTTTGATTTTTAAAAAACTTAACAATACTAAATATTGTCAAAATTATGAAAAAGTAGAGTAGTTGTTCGGCTGATACAAATGTAATTAGTATATAAGGTATCGAGGTGAGGGCAAAAACTAGGCATAAAATTAATGAATATATTCTATTATCAGTAAGAGTTTGTATTATATAAAAAAATAAGCAAACTGAAGTAATTGATAGCAAACACTGAAGAAAAATGAAAGGTTTAAACGAATCAAAAAAAAACATTCCAGATGAAAATAAGAATAATGAATAGTTTGGGGGTCTGGTGAAGTCAAAGCTAGAGAATGGTGTGTCAATAGAGTTTAAAGAGAAAAAAATGAGAATTAAAAAGATTAATGGAAAAAAAAATAAAAGATTTAAAGTATCTTTTGTATTGTAGAAGGTTTTTTTCCAAAAATATATTATGATTATTGAGAAAAAAAAAAAGAATAAACCAACTTTGAAAAACTTTTTAGATATTGCAGAAGCATTATTATAAAAAGTCGCTGAATCACAATGGAAATCAATTGGAAAGTTCACCGCATATGAGATACTAATTAAAATAACAACAAAAGAAACGAAAGTTTCTAAAGGATTTATTTTGAAACTTTTATACATTTGCATTTATAAACTATTTTTTTCTCAAAATCATTATTCCATTAGACATAGGAAGAAAAACTTTTTCAAAATTTTTTAAATCTTTTGCATATTCCATGCTTTTTTTGACACCTTTACCCTTTTTAGACTTAGGTTTATTATTAAGAACATCCCCATGAAATAAAGCATCGTCAATAAAAATCAATCCATTCTTTTTTACATGTCTATGGCTATACAAAAGAAAGAAATCATAATTCTCTTTTGCACCGTCAATAAAAATAAAATCAAATTTTTTTTTTTTGAAATATTTATTATTTAATACTTCATTCGCATCACCATTTATGAGAGAAATTTTGTGAGAAAGCCTATTTTTTTTAAAATTCTCTGCTGCAACTTCAGAAAATCTTTCAAATTTTTCAATTGTTATAACTCTCCCTTTATCTGAAATTTCTTTTGCAATCATCATGCTTGCAACCCCAACAAAGGTTCCAATTTCTAATACATCTAATGGATTAGTTAGTTTAATTAAAAATTTTATTAAATTAAGTGTTACTGGACTTGATGACATTTCTTCAACAGAAAATAAATCGCTTTCTTTTAGCTTAAAAATTTCCTTTGGTGCCCTCAGTTGACAACTTTGAAAAATAAGTTCAAATATTTTTTTTTCTATAGGAACTTTTGAGTTATATAAGTCAGAGATGAAAGGTTGGTTAGGGATAATTTTTTCCCAGTTCTTTAATTTTTTTTCTGATTTAAAATGAGCCATTTTTCTAATTATTTATTTGAATACATATTAATTTATATTTTAATGTTAATATACTGATATTTAAATTTACGTAAAACTTGAAGTATTAGAAGCTACTTTATAAAAATCGATTTTTTAAAATGTTAAAGATTATTAAAAATATTATTATCAAGTTTAGACTAAGTATTGCTAGAAAAATTGAAATTATGTTATTTCATGACATTGTTGAATATATGTTAGTCGATATTAAAAAAAATAAGAAAATGCTTATCAACCTTTACGATAAATTAAAATTATATGATTTAATAAAAAATCCCGTGGAACTTGTGACTTCAAAATATGGATTTGCTAACTCTACTAAAGATTTAAATTCCCTGGAAAAACAGTCAATCTTTTTACATTTTCAGTACAAAGAAAAATTTGATGTTGCCCTTTCTGTAGTTTCAAGTTACTCAGGTGGTGATTACTTTGAATTTGGTTCTCACGATTTATATACTTTAAAAAATTTTTTGGTGGCATTTGATGTAAGTAATTTAATAAAAAAATATCCAAAAACACAATTCTTCGCCTTTGATATTTTTGGTGAATTCGACGAAAGAAAGTTCAGCAAGATGAGACAGTATCAATATTATAATAAGAATATGGGTATTTCTGGAAAGGATTACTTCCAACATTTTACTGAAAGTGGTGATTTAATTAATAAGTACAGGAGAGAAATAGGAGAATTTAATGTATTTCCTGATAGAGTAAATCTAATTCAAGGTTTTTTTGAGGAGACGTTACCCAAATTTAAAGAAAAAAATAAAATTGGGTTTGCTTTTATTGATGTAAATATATTACCATCTTACAAATATGTGCTTGACTTTATTTTTAATAGAATTTTTGATGGTTCATATATTTATATTGATGAATATTTCGATAGAAATGTAATTCGTATTGAGGTGGATAGGTACAAAAAGAAGCTGGAAAAAAAGAGAAAACTTTCTTTAAAATATGTAAGGTCCGCAGCTAGTGTTGGAGCATTATTTAGAGTTTTAAAATTAAACACACAGGAAATGATATAATTAAAATATTTTTTTAAAATTTTAGTGATCATGCCATTTTTTTCAGATCAAAATAAGCTATTTCAATGATAGGGTGCTTTGCTAAGAATATAAGTCTTTTGAACTCTAGGGCGGTATAAAGCAAAAATATTAAGACGTATTATAGTTGAAACTAAATATAATCATTAAGTTTTTAATTAAAAATGTACAAAATATGACCTGGAATATATTAATTTTTAGAAAATAAAATTAATTGTACTCTTAGCAACTCTACTAAATTTCTTTAATCCTTGTATCAAGAAAGGTGGTAAATTATTTTTGAGTACTGTTTTCAAATATTCTTTTCTTTCGTATAAATATTGTTTTCTTTTATATAATGCAGCATACTTCTTTTCTTTATATATAAAGTTTAGATCATTTTTATCAATCATGGGATTTACCCAAAATATATTATTTATATATTTTTGATCGAACAGGTTTGCAATATGCTGAGTTGAGGCATATGTCACAAAGATAGTATCAAAATCATAATTTTTAATTGACTCTTTTCTAATTCTTTTAATATTGTAAAAATATAAATTTTTGTCATCTAATTCTTTTGGAATCTCAACACCTGAATTTTTCTCCTCATCATTCGATGATAAGTCGGCCAGACAAACTATTTTTGAAACATCTAAACCAAGGAAATCATAAAAAAGAATATCTTC